>Ga0307515_10017740_pt1 | contig 12942 bp, 3 predicted proteins | sample 17_EM_MG_FD_194513 | JGI IMG/M metagenome (GOLD analysis project Ga0307515, IMG submission 194513) | Populus trichocarpa ectomycorrhiza microbial communities from riparian zone in the Pacific Northwest, United States - 17_EM | ecosystem: Host-associated > Plants > Roots > Unclassified | place...
GTGCGCCTAATGGCGACTTACTAGGCTAGATCTACCCCTTTTCTAGTAACCCATTAAGGTACTCCTATAAGATCTTAAGCTCTTTACGCGAGAGGTTATAAATAGGAAGGTTTAGTAGTTGTTTGCCTTCTTCTAGATTAATTACATAATCGTACTCCGAGTTCTATAGTAGGACTTTAGCTCTCCTACCTAAAAATACCCTTAGTAAGTCCCTTAGGCCTACTAAAATATTTAATAAATCGGGGTCGCGTTTATCCTCTGCGTTATTATTAGGTAAATCCCAGAGCTCCCTTAAAATACTTATAGGCAGCGTTATGCGCTATAGTAGTTGCTCGTATATAGTTACCACCGTATATTAAACCGTTGCATACAGTAGCTAGTAGAGGGTAGGGAATTCTTTAACGTAACGTTTAAGGTATTAAAGTATACTCTCCGCGTATTGCTTAAGCTAGAGTAACCCATAGCGGTTAAAGTATCTTATAAGATCTTCAAGATCGCCGCCTCCCTATAATGTCTCCGCAACCTATCTAATAGTTCCCTATAAGGTCTCCGTTATAAAGGGGTTATTACCTATACTAGGCTCTATACCCATCTTACTATTAAATAGGGGTTAAATCTAATACTCCTTTAGGTATAGAGCGTACACTATTTTACCTGGGGCTACATTCTCTAGGATGTCCTTTAGGCTTATTAGTAATATACACCCTTCCAAATCTTTATTATTCCACTATTTAAAGGCTCCAGTCTTAAAGCGTATCTTAGGATCTACTTTCGCCAGCTAAGGGTATCTAAGGATAAGGTTATAACCTACAAAGTTAGCCGCCTAAAAGGGTTGCGGGCCAACTATCTTAGTGCGGTTATATATATCGGCTACTAATACTGTAAGCTTATGGGCACTATATAGCTTAATCCGATGCTTATCTAGAAAGCCTATAGTAGGTTTCCGCTACCTTTATAATAGGATAAGTTTATACTCTTTTACCAAATTATATTATATAAGATTAATTTCGGCGCCGCTATTATATAGTGCTTAGAACTATTATACCTTACTTATAGGGAGTATTATTTCTAGCTTAACAGCAATACGGAGAGTCTCTCCTTCCGTATCTTGCCCTAGTTGTAGCCAGAAGAGGTCTATAACTAGGGCTTTTCTTTTTTTAGATTATTAGTGCGGTTATTACCCTACTTATTTTTCTAATAAAATCTGCCTCTGGAGTTTTCTCTTAACTTCTTAAAGTATTCCTGTAAAGGTGCTAGATAGGTATTAGGTTAACCCTAGGAGTCTTTCCCGTTATTTAAGGTTTCTAACTTTAACCCTTCTAAAGTTCTCTTTAAGAACGGCTTCTTTAAAGGTTGGGTCTACCCTATATTACTACTAGAGTGCCTATACTTTTAGTAACCCCTTAGCTTCCTATTAGAAGAGGTCTAGTTCCTTACCGTATCTTTAGCGTTTAGAACTACTTGTTTAAAATCCGTATATATAGTAATCCGTAATAGGGCTCCCACGCGCTTTATTTTGTTACGAATTGCTAGCTTAATTCTAGCCTAGATAAACCTAATCTTCTCCTTCTTATAGATACTACCGTCCTTATTTTTAAAGGGCTCTAGATCTATCTGCTAAGCATAAGTTTTTACAAAGTTTATAAACTAGCGGAAGTTATGGCGGTCTAGCTGTATCCTATTCCAGAATAGCTCTATATTATTGTATTATATAATATACGGATCTTAAGTCCATTTCTTTAGGAAGGTTTATAGCTGTGGCTATATAGTAATTTACTCTTTATTAAGCTAATTAAGTGCGATCTGGTTTAGCGATCGGTTTTTAATCTTGCTAATAATCCAGCGTATACGCTCTTTAGTATTATCTCGTATTATTAGTATCTTAAAGAAGTTGTCTACCTTATAAACCCAATCGTCTAGCTACTAGGCGTTGGGTCTATAGCGGAGTTCTAAATTACTAGAGGCCTTAGCTAGTCGGTCTATATCCTTTTTCTATTTATAGCGTAAATAACTCTCTAAGTCTTTTATACCTCCTTAGGTAAGTATTAGGTAGCTCCTAGAAAGCCCTTAGCCTTAACTAGGTTATAAAAGAATTTACCTAGCTTGGATTAGACCCTACTAGATCTAAATTTACCCTTAGAGGGTTTTAATATATTTATTAATAGCTTCCTCCCGCATGGCTTCTAAGAGCCTTACGATAGCTTCCTAATATCTATCTTAAAGGAGATTGGTATAGGGCTCTTAACCTTCTAAACTTAGGCCTAGGGAGGCTCTTACTATAGAGGTAGTATTAGTACTAGTAGCTGGTATAGGCTTCCTAACAAGGCTCAGGTCTTAAGTTAGTAATTAGCTTAGATTACCCAAAGGGGTAAGCCCGCTTAGCTTATAAGCAGTTTATATACCGCTACTATACTAATTATAGGCCGGTGGTCTTCCGGGAGGGTTCTAGTTGGTTCCCTAGTTAGACGCGTTAGTATATTCCTCTGGCATTTCTAGCTTAAGGGAAGATCTTAAAGTTGCCTCTAGCGCTTAATCTTCTAATTAGCCTAGGTAGGGCCGAAGGGGTTCTAGTTACTTTCTAGCAGCGTTGTAACCGTTATAGAGGGTGTCTGCGTTTTCCTTAGCGGTAACTATAGGTATGCGAGAGTCTTCGAGCTCCTAAAGCATCTAGGTATTAGGGTTTATTCGGCTATCTTGCCTAAAGGGTTATATTGTCGCAATCTCTCGCTATCGGAGGGACCTTCCTGCCTTTATGCGACGGCTTTCCATAAAGTATCTATAGAGTTTCTATTTAGGTTATCGCGAGATTTTAAGGGAGAATAGTGGTTGTAAATAAAAGATATAAATAAATAATCTGGTCCTTAAAGCCGACTACCCTTCTAAAAAAGAGTAGGAAGGATTTAAATGTGAGGGGATCTTATAGATAGGGGGCTATAAGGACACGATTAGAATAGGATAGATTAGTAAGAGAGACGAATTCTTAAGGAGGTAAGGCCTCTAAAATTGTAGAGACTATATACTACGGGCACGTGCCTCTAGTACGTAACTGGCGACTATTTAAGGGGCGTTTAGGGGTTGTCCTAAGGGCAACCCGAGGTGTCTATAATAATATCCCTTACACCTAGTTAAACTTTTAGAGGGGGCCAAATGCTAAGCCCTAAGTTAAATAATGAATTCCCATACTCTATATAGAGATTATTAACTTTAAAATTTAAATCTAGCATATATGGTGATTTCTCTGCTCTAATGCGTAAATAATTTAAAAACTCTAGCCTTATAGGAGTCGGCTATTTTTATATATGCTTTTAGTAGTAATATACTATAGTGACGGCCTAGTAAGGCCTAGGCACTATAAGTGTTTCTAGGTGGAATTTATATCCTTTAAAGCGCCTATAGCCAGTTGGCTAAAGGCTTTAAATTTCTATAGACACGTACTCTAATTTTATGGCTTTGGTTTAGACGGAGTATAATTTAACAGCCTTTATATCTTTATCTTAATCTTTTCTTAAGTAAGTTTTTTAAAACAGTAATACCAACAATTTTAGTACTAGGGTTTATTTAGCGGAGATATCTTTAAGGAAGGGCTTTAGGAAACTCTCCTACTTCGCTTAGATTATACTTAAGAATGCCTTAATAAATTGTTGGAGGAAGTGGTTTAAGGTATACGCAGGGTATTTAAAGTTATTTTATTATGCGAGAAACTATATTAGGAAATGGAGGCTTCTTTTACGGGTAAGGTGCCCTTACTTATTAACCTCGCTAAGCTAAGACTGCCCCTTAACCTTAACTATAAAAGGCTATTTCTCTCGCTGCTTTTCCTCTTATCCTCTATCTTTCCTTTCTCCTAACACTACGCCTCCTCCTCTTCTTGCTGCTAGTCCCTAGCATAGTTATATTAAGGCATTTCTACCATCCCCTTAGCGCTTATGTGTATATAAGTCTAGCCCGCTTATTCCTTCATTCCCCTATATCTTAGACTAATAATTAATGTAGTTAACTACGGCCTTTCTGATAGGTAAGTCTCCTCCATAATAATATATAGATAGTCTTAGCCTCCTTTCCTAATTACCACCTCTAGAGCTGATAGCTTTAATTTTTATTAAGCTCTCTTAGCGCTGCCTTTGTCCGCTAAACGCGAATATGCCTTTATAATCCTGTTCTCTCTCTTATACTCTTTCTCCTTCGGCCTCCTAAATAATGCTAGTCCGCAACCGTCCCATAGGAAGGGGGTTAGGGGAATTCTGTAGTCACTAGCCGCGTTAGTACTATCCTCTTATTTAAACTTTGCCGTATATCTCCTTCTAGGGTAGGGAGGGATAGGCGTGCCGTATTACCCCCCTTAAGGGCTTAAGCGAGCTTGCGTCGCACTCGTTTTAGCTAACCTATATACTATTTTCTCTCTTAGGATATACTGTTGGTTAAATAGCCCGCTTTAGCGTTTGCTAATGGCTAAAGCCACCTATATTACGACTAGTATGCCTACTAGGCTACCTAGCTAAAAAGCAGCTAGATGTTACTAATTTAAGCGACTACCCTATATAGGGCTGTGTTAGGCATTATTTAAACGGATATTATACGGAGTATTGCCTAGATGGCCATATATGCCTGCCTAGCAGTATAGTTATATTACCGCAGATATTTCGGAGACGCCGTTTAATCTACTAGTTTAGGGCTAAGGGGCTATTAGCTCTGCCTAACTGCTTAGCGGCAGAGTGGTAAAGGATTAATAATCTAGGCTCCTAAGCTATAGGGCTATAGTTAGAACCACCTAGATCTAAATTAGAAGGTTATAGCTTTTAGGCGTATAATAGATTAGTAGCACAACGGCACGACTGTAAAGGAATCTCTAACACCAGCCAGCTACGTTAGGAGGGTGAGCATTATGCAGTACCCTATGTAGTCCTTTACCTAGCATATTTATAGATAAGCATATAATTGCTATATAAGCATAGGCGTATCCGCTACTAGGCGGTTAGCATTAGAAAGCCCCGCCCGCTACTAATAATAATACTGCCTCCTTTTATTATAGATAGCTTATACTGCGCACGTATAAGCAGGGCTTTACCTACTAATATAAGCGGCGTAGGAGATTAGCTAGATTGGTATTGTTAGGAAGTAAATAGATATATTAGCGCTACCCTTTACTAAGGAATAAGGGTAGAGAATTTACGCTATTAACCTCCTAATAAGGGGCTAGATGTGACGGCTGTGCTAGAACTAAATATATTAGCTTAGACTGGCGGATACGGTTTAACTATAATTTGCTAAGGGTGTTAATTAAGCGCTAGAATTTAACCCCTTGCAAACCTTTATACGCTATAAACGGCAATTAACCCTAGTCTATACTGGAGGCGCACATATTAATTACTTTATTTAATAAGAAATATAGATAAAGGGTAATAGGTAGGAGCTAGCGGCAAAGGGAGGACTAATATGCACTTAAAAAGACCTTTAATTCACCCTTAAAGCTTTTAAAAGCTATAAAGTAATAGCAACTTTAATAACACCAATATTGGCACCATCTTAATCTTTATTTTACATCCCCTCTAAAATTTTGCTTAATAATAACAATTTCTATACTAGTCCCCCTAGAAAATTAATAGCTTTGTCTTAGTATTGTGTAATTACAGCTTCTAAAAAAGGCGTAAGCAGCACACCTTAGACGAAGCATAAAATACCTCTTTTCCCCCTAAAAGTTAAGAAGTATTAGAAGCTTGGGTAATAAACGGCATGTTACTCTACCTAGGGCCTTAGTTTAGAGATTCTGTCTAATAAAGCGCCTATAGACCCTATATATAATTATAAGATAGCTTATAATAAGTATTATAAGGATTACGAGGATAATAAGAAAGATTTTTATAGGGATAGAAATGACAGTTAAGTCGCTAGAGGAAGTAGTTAAGGTAATTATCCTAATAATTACCCTACTACTCTCCCTTTTTCCCCAGCAGTTCTAAATACATAGTTTTAATAACTAGCAGTAAATCTAATAGTTATTAAAGACGGTATAGCCGATCTGGACTTAAAGGCTAAGGGTGACGAAGCTAATAAAGCTAATAATTAAATAACACCTTGTAGATTATATATACACTTCCTCTTTTAATTTACAATGGCCTTATTTAACAATTAGTAGATAACGGAAATAATAGTAGTAATAAGGACAATAAAGATAATAAGGAGCTGCCTTTATTAGAAGCGCTAGAAGAGGAGGTACACGCACCTATATATAATTATACTATACCCTTAACGCTAGACGGCAATTAAACGGATAATTTAGCTAATAGGCGTTGTATTAAAACTACTCCGCAGTTTAGGCAAGAGCTTAGGATATTAGTGGCTGCTGGTTAAAAGTCTTTAGGAGCTAAGAAGTTAAAGAAGTAGAGGTCTAATTAGCTTAATTAACTAAATAGCATTAATTATATCTCTAATACTTCTATTAGTAAGAGTAGTAAGAGTATACAACCTAGGAAGTAATAAAGGTTACCTACTTCCTAGAGGACTACGCCTTCTAGCTCTCCTACCCTTAGCCTTAATAACAGTAATAGTATTAAGGAGCGAGCGGTCTCTACTGCGCGGCCTATTAGCCCCTCCCTTTAGCACTATACGTCTCCTTATAATACTAAACTACTAAAAAATAGGGCAAATAATAGTCGTAATTATATTCTAGATAATCTTATAAATGGCTTAGCTAAAGAAAGCAATAATAAGGATGGTAAGAACGTTATAGATAAAGGTAAGGCCAATAACTATAGCGATGGAAGTAGTAACAGTGATAATACGGATGATGATAACTCTAGGGACGGTAATAGTAGTGATAGCGATAAGGGTAATAAGGCCCGTGGGTATGTAGGGCGACGAGAATTTCTAAACCCTATTATTAGTTAATTAAAGATAAAGCGTGCTGCGAAGTATTATCTTTAGCGGTTTTACTATTTGTTGGTAGGGGGGGGTACTTAGGCAGTCTCTTTGAGCTCAGCGACGTGTCACGTGACAGCGCGCGGGCCCTCGTGTAGATATCTTCTCGGGGCCTTCGAGCCCCTGAGATCCTTCCTCATAGAGTATCATATGTATCATTCCATCAGCCTGCTCAGTGCCCTAACACTATTCCCCTTTAATTTTATCTACATATGTGTCTAACTAAAGCACTGCGCTTACTAGCAATTATTATAAGCGAGTTGCATCCCCTATATATAATCGCCTCCGTACTTAAAAACCGCTGCTAAGCCTCGCCTCTAGCTCTAACTTTAATAAAGTAATACTAGGGGCCGCCTTAAATATTAATTCAGAAGAAATTTTAATTTAAGTAGCTTGTAGGCGCCAGAAAGACGGGTTATATATACTAGATATCCTTTCTTAATAATTTCCTTTACCTTTTAACCTAGTTAAGCAGCCCTAGAAGCTAAAGCCTTAAGGGCCAAAGTCTAGAATAAAATTTACTAAAGAGGAAGACGTGCTGCTTGCTAACCTAAAAGATAAATAAAATCTTTTATAGAATTAGATTAAAGATAGCTTTCTAATAGGAAGTCTTAGATTACTATAGGGGCCTTACTATTTAAAATTAAAGGCTTAGCCTATTATGTAGAAGAAATAGGGGCGGCCTACTAGGCGGAAGAATTGGTAGTAATAGTGCTGTTCTTTTTAGCCTAAAGTTTTATTTCTAGCTTAAGTTCTATTTATAGCGCATCTTATAATTTCCGGATTAATAAAATTAGTTCCTGTATAACCTAATGGGCCAGTAACTAGAATTTAAAAGTTGCTGCTAAAGAAGCCGTGGTTTAAGGCCGGAGGCGTAATATTACCTAAAACATTAACTAACCAAGGCCCGTTTTCAGGAGCGTAAACATTGTCGTTTTTATTAGGGCCACTTAAGGTATGCTTTGTAAATTCAAGCATCTAGTTATTAAAGAAAGTCCATTATAGGGAAATAAATATGCATTATATAGCTAGATTAGTACGTATATAGTTATTAATGGCTTTAAGGACTTCTTTATACTGCCTATCTTTTTTATAACCAATAAACGCGAAACTGTATCTTAGTGACTATTTATTTATTTCAGCCTTATCTAACGCACGCGTAATAACCACCTTTAGTAATAGATACTAGACTATCCTTATCTCCTCTTTGCCCTTATTTATTCTAGTCTATACTATAAGTATAGAATAATGCTAGCGCTTTAGAGAATTATTATAAGATCTATCTACTATTCTATTAAGTATAAACACCGGCCTATTTTTATCCTTAGAAATTCCTATTAGTATCTACTCGCTAGCAGGGCTATAGATTATATTAATATACTTTAGGAGTTTAGGATTGTCTAATAACTAGTAGATAATCTTTATACTGCGATGTTTATATCCCAATACTGCTTTAAGCCCAAATGTTTAATAATTATTAAGATGAAGTTTTGCCGTTATAAGAAACTTATTAACAAAACCCTTATAGCGGTTAGTTTTCTTCTACGAGAATATAAACTAGTTACTTATATAAACTTTTGGATACTTAAATGCTCTATCTAAACTAAAAGCAGCTGGCTAAAGAATGTTACCCCTAACTAGTGCTCCTACGGCGGAACTAAAAACGGTCGGCTAAAGGACATAGTCCCCGACTGGTGCTACTGGAGTGAATATACAGGAAACTAACGTAATTTGCATTTAAACTAACCCTATATTTAATAATTAGAAGCTTTAACTACGGGATAAGCTTAAAGTTAATAAAGATTACTTCCCTAATAACTAAGCTAAGATAGCCTATATTTTCGGCCGCACTAATAGGGACGCCTAAACGCACCTACGTCCGCGATATACTATAGACTTAGCAAACCCTTTTATTTTAGAAAAAGAAATAATTAACTACCTATCTTCTATCTATAAGGACCCCTTTAAGGTATAAAACGCCCGCCTTAATTATAAAAGCCTAAATATAAAAACAATAGAGACCTTTTTAGCCTTTTAGACCTACTTTTTATACCTAGCTAGCTAAGTCTAAATTCCCTATAAAGACTTGGTGCCAGACCTCTTTAACAAGCTCACTCTAGACCTATAGCGCGCTATATTACTAGTTTTTACTACTATATAGACATTAAAGGTACTTATAAACTACTACCTAGCTATTAACTAAGGCCTTTATTAAATTAAGGTATAAGCTAAGCGGTATAAAGCTAGAAACTCTTTAAACCAGACTATAAGCTTTATAAGAACGGCCTATAATACCCTAGCATAATCTATAACTCCTATATCTTTTATTATATAGCTCGTCGGTAATCTAGTAGCTAGTTATATAGCCAGTCCTACTATAGGCCTTATTACGGAACCCCACCGCAGAGGCCTCTATAGGAGAGCCCCGTGCTCTCGCGTATACCTCGCGTATAGCTTATGTCAGTTACGCGTAGGTATATTACCTCCTTACGCCCTCGACCCTTACGATCAATCGCGTAACGTCTTATAGACTCCTTAAATATATACGCTCTATAGCCACTACCCCCGTTCTATAACATTATGTTACGCCTTTTTACTACTAACGCTTAGCCTATAACTAATTCTACGTCTCTATAATACTGCAGGCGCTGCTAGAAGTAGTATATCTACAAATTACCTTACTTTATACTTCTAAGGAACCCATAATAGTAAGATAATATTCCTTACTAGCTATTATATTAAACTTAAAGAATAATCTAATACCTATATTTAACCTACAACACCAATTAATCCTAGGAAAATTTAATTTATTTGCCCTAGCCTTAACCCCTAAAGAGATAGACACTAATTATATCTTATTTTTTATTAACTATATAACTACGGATAAGCAAATAAAAGGGCTCCTACCTATTAAAATTAAAATATAAGACGCTGAGATATTTATAAAAATAGTAGCATAAGACCCTAATAAATACTACTGCCTTTTATAGAACTACTACCTAAAGCTTATATAAGCTAAGATGCGTATTACCTAAAATTGTAATATTATCTAAGACCTATAAGCTTATAAGGCGCTTACTAATAACATACATTAAGAAACTAAAGACAACCTCCACGTATCTAAATGCGACGTTTAATAATTAAAGAAGAATAAAATTGTACTAATTGCTACAGTTACTAAAAAAGAAGGCATAATTAAATACCTATAATCTTAGCTTAATAAGTACATTTATAATAACGCTAGATACCTCTCTACTATATATAACGCCACCTAAGTCTCTACGCCCCCGGCAATTTTACCTACTTAATGCTTAATAGAGGGTTAGCGCTAAGCAGCTTTACCTAATAGGAACCCCTACTAAAGCAGCAATAATAAAAGCCATAATAATTAGACCTAAACTACTACTATAGGGTCTAATATATACTACCCTAACCCCCTAGTTTTCTAAAGAAACCGCAAGGAATACAGCTACTAAAAGATATAAATCCGTAAAAAACTAACTTAGAGCGCCTACCTTTTTCCTATAAAAGATATTAAGATTAGCTATATTATTAGGCGAATAAAGGGTATACTATTTAACAGACTCTTTACCCAATAGGAGACTAGCAACCCCTAAAAGTAGCAGTCTTACTAAAAAGTCCTTAATAATCTTAACTTAATATACCACGACTATAACCTACTAGCTACTAACTAAGCTAAACTATATACCCTAAAGATAAGCCCTACTAAATTATTTAATAAGTTTTATATTAAATTCTAGGAATATACTAAAACCCTCGCCTAAGACAATACTAAAAACCAGGAGGATCTCCTTAAAAAAGTTACTTATCGCCTTAGTTACGCAGCCGCTAGCTATAACTACAATAATATTTATAAGATAGTAGCAGCCCTATAGAAGATTAAATAATAACTAAATTAGATTACTACTACTAACCCTTATTTAAAGACCTCTCTATAAAAGCCCTCTGGGCCTACTAAACCTATATATACTAAGCTACCAACGCCTACTACCTTAAGTACTACTAAAGCTAATATTAACCTCTCTATACTAACCTTTCCGTAAAAACTCTTAAATAGAGAGTATAAGCTACTCTAAAAACTAAGACGCTGCTATAGATACTATTAAAAAGGCTATTATTATAATAACCTAAACTACCTAATAGCTAAGTTTAGTACCCGCCGCCTAATACCTAACCCTATACCCTAAATACTAAATATGTTATTATACGCCACTACTATATAAGACGAAGATATAGTAATAGTAGTAGAATTAGATACGGAAGTAGAAAACACTAAGTCCTAGCCCTAAGTTGTAGGTTAGGACGCCCTAATAATAAAGGGATCTATATATTAGCCTACTTAATAAATAACTTAGTAAAAATAAATAGACGGAAATAGATAGTTTTACCTATAATAGGAACTACTGCTATAAAATAATATAAAAGCCGTTTTATAATTAACTGCGGAGCTATTAACTAATTTATAGATATTTAACTTATATGTACTTATAACCTACTTACCTTACCCCTTATTAAAGCCCGCGCTATATAACTCGCTAATAGTAGTTATACTATATAGAAGATTACCTATATAGTATAACTCTACTTAGATATAAACGGGCACCAGGAAGAGCTCTAGGCCTATATTATACTACTTACTAACTACCCTATTATTCTTAGAATAAGCTAGCTTAAATAATATAGCCCTACTATTAACTAGGAAAAGAGAGAAGTAACCTTTAACTCTAAATACTGCAGAAAGACTTACCTAGGATATAGCCTAGCCGCCTCTATTTAATTACTAGGATATTAACCTAAAAACCCCCTTATTACCCTACCTATAACTAACTACTACTATATAAATGCCGCGGCCTTCTACTATATAGTATATAAAAAAGGTTAAACCGTTACTATAGCTTCTTAATTATAACTATATAAGCTTAATAAAGAATAGAACTACGTCCTCTATAGTAATAGGATAAATATAGTTAACCTTTTAGAAGATAATACCCCTGCGGAACTCTACGGACTTTTACCTTTAAACTTTAAGAAGTTTATAAAACTTAAAAAAGGACTTACTAACAAAGAACTCTATAAGCTCCTCCCTAAAAGGTATTATAACTTTATTAATATATACTTATAAAAGGGCGTAGATATACTCCCCCTATATTAACCTAATAACTATACCATTAATATTAAATAAGGAAAAATACTACCTTATAAGAGACCTTACCTAATATTAAAAGACAAACTTTTAATTATAAGAAAGTATATTAATGAGCACCTTAATAAAGGGTTTATTCGTCCTAGTATATTACTAATAGCCGCCCCTATTCTTCTTACTAAGAAGCTAAAAGGAGGTATTTAATTCTATATTAACTATAGAGGACTTAACGCTATTATAGTTAAAAACTAATACCTAGTACCGCTTATACGGGAGACCCTTAAGTAGCTTAACTAAGCCAAAATCTATACTAAGCTTAATATTATTACCGCCTTTAACTATCTCCGAATATAGGAAGATAATAAATAAAAAACTATATTTACATTACGCTTTGGCTAATTTAAATATACTATTATGCCCTTTAGCGTATATAACGGCCTAAGCACCTTCTAAAGCTATATTAATAACACCTTATAGGACTACCTTAATAACTTCTACTCTACGTACCTAGATAATATACTTATTTATAATAATAACCCTTTTAAGTATACTAAATACATTTAAAAGGTCCTATAGCGCCTTAGGGATATAGGACTCTATATTAATTTAAAGAAATATAAATTCTTAGTTATAAAAGTAAAATACCTTAAACTAATTATTACTACTAAGGGTATCCGTATAAACCCTAAGAAGGTATATATAATTACTAAATAGTAAGCCCTTAACTGTATTAAAGACGTATAAGCCTTCCTTAGTTTCGCTAACTTCTATTAGAAATTTATATACAACTTCTTAGGCGTAGTAGCACTACTTATAGCAATAATATAAATAAAGGGCCTTTTTATAAAAGGAAGAAAAACGCA
>Ga0307515_10017741_pt1 | contig 12942 bp, 8 predicted proteins | sample 17_EM_MG_FD_194513 | JGI IMG/M metagenome (GOLD analysis project Ga0307515, IMG submission 194513) | Populus trichocarpa ectomycorrhiza microbial communities from riparian zone in the Pacific Northwest, United States - 17_EM | ecosystem: Host-associated > Plants > Roots > Unclassified | place...
TGCGCCGCGCTGACCGGCCTTGGCCGGTTCGATCAGGCGGTCACGGTGTGCGAGCGGGTCACCGGCGAGGCGCGGCGGATCGACACCACCGGCTCGGCGTGGTTCAACCTCGCCACCGCGTACCTGGCGCGCAAGCAGACCAAGAAGGCGCGGACCGCGGGCACCGAGTTCACCCGGCTGCGCAAGACCGAGGCCCGCGGCTTCATCCTGCTCGGCGACACCTGCTTCGCCGAGCGCGACTGGGCCGGCGCGCTCGACCAGTATCTGCGCGCCGAGAAGCTGCTCCGTCCCAACCAGGCCCACGATCAGATCGGCCTGTCGATCCGGCTGGGCAAGACCTATCGCCGGCTGCCCGCTCCGGCGAGCGGCTCCGGCGGCAACCTCGCGATCGCGATCGAGAAGCTGTCCAGCGCGTTCAACGCCAACCCGGGCAGCGTCGAGCTCGCGCTCGAGCTCGGCGGCGCGTACCTCGAGGCTCGACAGGACGCCAAGGTCGTCGCGCTCACCGATCGGCTGCTCGGCAGCGCCGACGGCGGCAAGGCGCCGGCCGAGGCCCGCGGCAACGTCCTGGTGCTCGCCGGCAAGGCCCAGTTCAACCAGCACAAGCTGCGCGAGGCGCGCCAGCGGTTCGAGGCCGCGCGCGAGCTCCGGCCCGCCGACATCACCGTCCAGCGCGCCCTGGTGCTCACGATCAACGAGCAGGCGTTCGAGGCCGACAAGGAGCCCAAGGCGGCCCAGGCGCTGCTCGACCAGGCCCTCGCGATCGACCCGCAGTCGCCAGTGACGATCGCCAACCTCGCCGTGCTCGCGATCGATCGCGGCGACTGCGACGGCGCGCGCCAGCAGCTCGGCCGGCTCGAGGCGATCCGCGGCCACGACACGGTGATCCGCGCGCGGCTCCTGGCGCGGACCTACCTGTGCGGCGCCCGGCCCGACGTCAAGAAGGCCAGCGAGGCCTACGCCGCCGCCGAGCGCGAGGCCAAGAAGGCCAGCGCGCAGCTCGCGCTCGCCGAGATCTACACCGAGTGGGCGCCGCTGACCTGGGACAGCGACCTGGGCGACGCGGTCGAGAAGCTCGAGCAGGCGGTGCAGAGCTCGACCCAGGACCCCGCGGTCGCCTCGGCGGCCAAGCGCAACCTGGCGCTGGCGCTGTTCCGCCGCGGCTGGCGGCTGATGCGCGACGGCAAGGCGTCCGACGCCGCCGCCGACTTCGAGAAGGCGACCCGCGACCCGGGCGTGCTCAAGGGCAGCGAGCCGCCGGCGTTCGAGTTCTCGTACGCGCTCGCGCTGCTCGACAGCGGCCGGGCGCAGGAGGCGGGCAAGCTGTTCCGCAGCCTCGCGACCAAGGGCGGCCAAGGCAGCTACCTCAAGGGCGCCTACGCGCGGTTCGGCAGCCAGCTGTTCGCGGCCTACGCGAGCTACCGCAACGGCTCGATCGCCGCCCGCCAGCAGGCCGCGGCCGAGTTCGCCAAGCTGATGACCGAGCCGGGCATGGGCGAGAAGGCCAAGGAGCTGCTCGCCGCGTGCTGGGAGTCGATCGCGCTCGAGCAGTGGCGCTCGGGCCAGCTCGCTGCCGCGGGCCGCTCGCTCGCCACCGCCGACAAGTACGCCACCGGCGAGCTCAAGCGCCGGATCGCGATGGACCGCGCCGCGCTGTCGCTCGGCAAGACCAACCTCGGTGCGATGGAGAACCTGGGCGCCAACCCGCCCGAGGCGCTCGTCAACCTCGGCATCATCTACGACCAGCTCGGCCGGCCGCGCGAGGCCTACGACGCCTGGACCAAGGCCAAGGCGCGCGGCGTCCAGACCCGCGACCTGCAGCGCTGGATCGATACGAAGAAGCGGATCTACGGGTTCTAGCCATGAAGACCAAGATCAACATCGTTGCAGCCGGGCTCGTCGCCGCACTCTGCGCCCTCGGCGGCGTCGCAGCCGCGCAGCCCGCGCAGAAGATCACGATCGGCATCTACGCCCCGACGGTCGAGTTCGGCGCCGCGCAGGCTCGCCTCGCGTACGTCCAGGGCCTCGCCAAGGCGATCGAGCAGGCCACCGGAGTCAGGACCGAGGCCCAGTCGTACGCCAACGTCGCCGCGCTCAAGAAGGACGCGGTCGACTTCGCGATCATCGACGGCATGTGTTACGCGACCAACCTGGGCTGGAAGCTGCTCGCGACCGCCAGCATCGGCGGCGGCACCACGCGGCCGTGGGCGCTGTACTCGAGCGCGGGCGAGGGCATGCAGGCGCTCAAGGGCAAGAAGCTCGCGTTCATCGCGACCGGCTGCAACGACGCCGGCTTCGTCGACAACGCGATGCTCGAGTCCGAGGTCGACCCGGCGTTCTTCGGCGCGCGCAGCGGCAAGACCGATCTGACCGCCGCGATCGCCGAGGTCGCGTCGTACAAGACCGCGCAGGCCGTGTTCGCGCCGGCCGGCGCCGCCAAGGGGCTCACCAAGGTGTTCGACACCGGCGCCGTCCCCAACCCGGCGTTCGTCGAGATCAGCGGCAAGATCCCGGGCAACATCGCCGACCGGGTCGCGGCCTCGGTGATCGGCTACGGCGGCGCCGGCGCGATCGCAGGCTGGACCAAGCCGTCGCGCGAGATCTACACCGCGCTCGCCGGCCGGATGGGCAAAGTCGGCAAGGCCGGCGTGCTCGCCAACGCCGATCCGGTCCGGATCGACGCCAAGGACGCGCTGATCGATCCGCCGACGCTCCGCGATACCGCCGTGGTCGACGTGCGCCACCACTTCGTGCGCCCGTCGGGCGGCCGGATGGAGTAGCCGGCGCTCAGACCGGCGGGCGGGCGTCGGCCTGCGGCGCGGCGGCCGCGACCTGGGACGCCTTCGCCTTGGTCTCGCGCGCCTTGGCGACCGTGTGGCGGCCGATCTTGCCGTCGGCGGCGAGGCCGTGGTTGGCCTGCCAGCGGGCGACGGCCTGCGGATCGATCTCGCCCTGGCCGTCGAGCCGGCACACGTCGTTGGTCAGCTCGTTGAACTCGTCCACCAGGGCGCCATGGGCGGTGTTGTAGGCGCGCGCACCGGCGACCCAGGTGGGCTCGGCGGCGGCGGGCCTGGGCGCCGCCTCGGGCGCGGTGGTCAGCGCGCCGTCGGACTCGTCGTGCAGGAACGAGGTCATCTCGTGGCTCTTCACCGGCCGCGCGTCGGCGGGTTCGCTGGTCCCGGCGCGGATCTCGTCCTGGCTCATCGTGCCGGCGGCGCCGGTCACCGACTTCATCTGCTTGACGATCCCGATCGCGCGCTGCACGGCCGCGTTGCCCATGTGCGGCGCGGCGACCATCAGGATCTTGCCGACGAACGACGGGTACAGATCCATCATCTCGGCGAGCGCGGTCGCGTCCGCCGGGCTCATCTGCATGATCTGGGCGTACAGATCGGCGCGGAGGCCGTGCGCCGGATCGGCGGTCGGCCCGGCCGGAGCCGCGGCGTCGTGTTGCCCTGCCTGCTGATCGCTGTCGTGTTCTCTGCTCATGGTCTACCTGGCCCCGTCCAAGATACGTCCCGATCGGGGGGTTGCTACCCCGGCGCGCACAACAAACCGCCGCGCTGGCCCGAAGGCGCGGCTAGCCCTGAAATCGTGCAAAGTTCCAGCCGCTTGGCATGGAGCCTCGGCCTGCCGCCGGATCAGGGCGGATCCGGGGGCCGCGGCATCCCGGGCTGCCACAGCTCGATGCCCTGCTTCTTCGCCTCGTCGCGGATGATCCGCATCAGCTTGTCGGCCTTGGCCTGCTGCTCGGGGGTGGGCTCGTTGAGCGCCACGGAGTTGCACGTGATGAGCGCCCGATCGAGGTGCCCCATCTGCAGGAGCGCGGTGCACAGGTTGATGAAGTACTTGGCCTCGGGGACCCGCGCCACGGCCTGCTCGAACTTCTTCGCCGCCTCCGCGTAGCGGTCCTGATACATCAGCTTCTTGCCCTCCTCGTTCACCTTGGCCGCGATCTCGGCCTGGCTCACGTGCCGCGGCTCCTCGACGGTGCCGGTCGCGGCATCGGACGGCGCCACCGCCGCGTCGAGGCTCGCCGCTGCGATCTGCGCGGCATCGGGCGGCGGCGCGGCGTCCGGTGGCGCCACCGCGATCCGGGCGGCGTCCAGCGGTGCGATCGCCGCGCCCGCGTCGACCAGCGCGGCGACCGCAGCGCTGCCGCCCGCGCTGCCGGATCCGTCGGAGCCGGGCCCGACCGGCGCGCGGCGACCGGGCATCGCCAGGACCACCGCGATCGCGCCGGCGACCACGACCACGGCGCCGATCCCGAGCCACAGGCCGGCGCCGCGCTTGCGCGGCATCGTCGAGGCCGCACCGGCCGCCGACCCGAGCGTCGTGGCATGCGGGACGCCCGCGAAGCTGCTCGACGCCGGGTGGCCCAGGCTCTGCCCACCGCCCGGCATCAGGTACGGCCCGCTGGCGCCCGGCAGCCCCGAGGCGGCCGCCGCCTCGTCGAGCGCCGCGATCAGCGCCGCGCACGACGGCAGCCGCCGGTCCGGCTGCTTCTCGAGCAGCCGCAGGATCACCTGCTCGACCGCGGGCGGCAGCCACGGCGCGAACGCGCGCGGCGGCGCCGGCACGTCGCGCAGGTGTGCGGCGATCAGCTCGATCCCGCCCTGTCCGAACGGCGGACGTCCGCACACCAGCTCGTAGAAGATGCAGCCCAGCGAGTACAGATCGGCCCGGCCATCGACCCCACCCGTGCTCGCGCATTGCTCCGGCGACATGTACGCCGGCGTCCCGAACACGCCCTGGGTCTTGCCCGCGCCGGCATCGACGGTCAGCTTGGCGATCCCGAAGTCGAGCACCTTGACCCGCTCGCCGCCGATCACGTCCGGATCGGCCACGATGAACAGGTTGGCGGGCTTGAGATCGCGGTGGACGATGCCGCGGTCGTGCGCCGCGCCGATCGCACCCGCGGCCTGGCGCATGAACACGATCGCGCGATCGAGCGGCAGCGGCCCGGCGGCGAGCCGGCCCTCGAGGTCTGTGCCGTGCAGCCGCTCCATCAGCAGATAGGCGCGGTCGCCGTGGTAGCCGACGTTGTGGATCTGGACGACGCCCGGGTGGTGCACGCTCGCCGCGGCCCGCGCCTCGTTGAAGAACCGCGCGACGATGTCGCGCTGCGCCGACATCTCCGGCTTGAGCACCTTGACCACCGCCTCGGCGCCCGAGTCGACGTGGGTCGCGAAGTACACGTCGCCGAACCCACCCTTGTCCTCCGACAGCGCCCGATCGACGCGATACCCGTGAATGACCTGTCCCAGCATCGCCGCCCAGCTTTCCCCCCCGAGGTTGCGCTGTCCACAGAACACTTGGGAAATCGCGGGCGGCGCGCCACGCGTGTCTCCACTGTCTCTCGCCGCGCGGCGGTGTCGCCGCGCAATGAGACACTCCGGGAGACAGTCCGCACCACCGGCCGGCGTGCGCCCCCGACCGGTCCGCGGCCGGGCCGGCGGTACGCCGCAGGACCACCCGCGATACGCCGGAAGGTACGATCGATGCATACCGCCATCGCGTGGAGGACCGGCACGCTCAGACCCGCGAGGCGCGCGACAACACGATCACCAGCGTCTCGGCCGGCCGCACCGGCGATCCGGATCTGGCGAAGCAGCCCTGCCTGGTGGTGCTGGCGGTCAGCGACGATCTGCAGATCCCGTCGTCGCGCCACCTGCTCGGCGCGGTCGACGAGGTCCGGTTCGGCCGGGGGCCACGCTCGATCACGCGGACCACGGCCGGCGAGACCCGCGTGCTCGAGATCCGGATCCCCGATCCGTGGATGTCGAGCCACCACGGCCGGCTGATGCGCGGCCCGATCGGCTGGGTGCTCGACGATCCGCGGTCCAAGAACGGCGCGGTGGTCAACGGCCAGGTCACGCGCCAGACGGTCGTCGGCGACGGCGCGGTGATCGAGCTCGGCCACACGTTCCTGTTGTTCTGCGAGCAGCCGATCGAGGATGGCGCCGCGGCCGACCTGTGCGACGGCGAGCTCGGCGGCGCGTCGCCGGCGCTGGCGACGTTCGTCGGCCCGCTCGCGACCGGGTTCGCCGCGCTCCAGCGCCTCGCCACCACCCCGGTGTCGATCGTGCTGCTCGGCGAGACCGGGACCGGCAAGGAGGTCGTCGCCCGCGCGCTGCATGCGCTGTCGGGGCGGACCGGCGCGTTCACCGCGGTCAACTGCGGCGCGCTGCCGCCGGCGCTGCTCGAGGCCGAGCTGTTCGGCCACCGCCGCGGCGCGTTCACCGGCGCGATCGGCGAGCGCGTGGGCCTGGTCCGCAGCGCTGAGGGCGGGACGCTGTTCCTCGACGAGATCGGCGAGCTGCCCCCGGCGTCGCAGACCGCGTTCCTCCGGGTCCTGCAGGAGCGCGAGGTCGTGCCGATCGGCGACGATCGCCCGGTCAAGGTCGACGTCCGGCTGTGCGCCGCGACCCACCGCGATCTGCCCGGGCTGGTCGAGCGCGGCGCGTTCCGCGACGACCTGTTCGGCCGGATCTCGGGGTTCACGCTCTCGCTGCCGCCGCTGTCCCAGCGCCGCGCCGATCTCGGCCTGCTGCTCCGCGCGCTGCTCGCCGGCATCCCCGGCGCCGGCGCGATCCAGTTCTCACCCGTGGCGCTGCGCGTGCTGGTCAGCCACCGCTGGCCGCTCAACATCCGCGCGCTCGAGAAGACCCTGCTGACCGCGGTCACGCTCGCGACCGACGGCGTGATCCAGCCGTCGCACCTGGTCGAGCTGCTGCGCCGCCCATCCGGCGAGCCCCCGACCCCGGTCCCGGCGCCGGTCGCCACGCCGCGCGGCAGCGTCGAGGACGAGCTGCGCGAGCGGCTGATCGGCCTGCTCACCGTGCACCGCGGCAACGTCGTCGCGGTCAGCCGCGCGATCGGCACGCGGCGCACGCAGATCTATCGCTGGGCCCGCCGGCTCGCCCTCGATCTCGACGGCTTCCGCCGCTGAGCCGGCGAGTCTTCGAGCCGGCGATCACTTGCGTTACCAGGACAGCGAGAGCTGCGCCCCGGCGAACCCGGGCGCCAGGATCGGCGCGACGACCGGCGCGCGCGCGAGCTCGGGCTTCCTGCCGTGAGCCCCGGCCGCGGGGGCGTCGGGCGGCCCGGGATCGCGGCTCATGATGATCAGCGACGCGATCGCCGCCAGGGTGCCGGCGCTGGCCACCGCGATCCCGATGTACGTCCGCCGGTGCCAGGTGCAGGCCCGGTTGAACGTGTCCACGTTCGCCAGCGTGGTGTGGGTCTCGTTCTCGATCACGGCCTGCGTCTTGCCGCAGTCGCTCGCGTCCGGCGCGCGGAACTCCTGCCCGGCGGCCGGCGGCCGGTACTGCACGCTGTTGTGGTTGACCTCGCGGTCGTAGCTGTAGAACGCGTAGCCGCCGCCGCCGAGCGCGACCGCGATCGAGGCGCCCGCCGCCCACTTCCACAGCGGGGACGGCCGGTGTGGCGCGTCCGGCGCGTCGGGCCGGCCCGGCGTACCCGCCAGGGCCTGCAGCTGCGCGTCGAGCGTGGCCTGGGCGCCACCGTGGACCATCACGATCTCCTCGAACCGCCGGTGGCCCGGGACCTCGATCGCCACGGTGTGCGGGCCGTCGAGCAGGTCGGGCACCGCCAGCTTGCCGCCGGCGAGCTGGCCCTTGATCTCGTCGTCGATCTTGACCGCGCCGCCGCGGACCGCCGCGCCGCTGTCGCTCCGGGCGCGCACCAATAGCGAGCCCTCGCTGCTCGGGCCATCGCCGATCAGCTTGCTGTACAGCCGCCGCGATACCCCCGAGACCGCGCCGCCGACCGGCAGATCATCGACCGCCGCCTGGACCGTCCGGCGCTTGACGTCGAGCAGCTTGAGCGACACCCGGAAGCTCTCGCCCCGCTTGTCGACCCGGCCGTAGAGCAGCGCGTCGCTGGCGAGCCCGGCGCTGATCACCACCATGCACTCGACCGCCTCGTTGTCGCACGACATCAGCGCCTTCTCGTCGATCAGCTCCTTGTTGCTGTTGAGCGCCATCACGTAGGGGCACGCCGGGTTGGCCACCCGCTGGCGCAGCTCCTTGGTGATCTCCTTGGCGACCAGCTGGGCGCCGGGATCGATCGCGCCGCCGGGCCCCGGCGCCGGCTCGAGCCCGAGCACCGCGATCTTCGGCTTGTCTCCCCAGGCCGATCCGCCCAGCCAGATCAGCAGCCCCAGGCATATGGACAGCACCCTCGCCATCGTGTCGCGGTTCACCAGTCGAACTGCAGCGTCGCCCCTCCGCCTTGCGGGGTGATGATCGGCGTGACCGCGAGCTCGCGCCGCTTGCGGTGCCCGCGGCCGGCCGTCTTGGTCTCGGTCTCCGAGCCGTCGCGCAGGTACGCCATGTAGAACGAGCCGATCACCGCGGCGCCGAGCACGCTGCCCACGATCACGCCGATCTTCCAGCGGTCGTGGTCGGTGCAGGCGTTCTTGAGGTCCACGTCGTTGGGGTACTTGCCGCAGTCGGCCTCGGTCAGTGCCGCGCCGGTGGGGCTGCGGCTCTTGATCTTGTTACCGTCGGTGATGCTCTTGCGCCACTCGTAGATCGCGAACCCGGCCGCGCTGGCGTCGAGCACCAGGGCGCCGTAGAACACCGGCTTCCACACGTTGGTCTTGGCCTTCGCGGTGATCGTGCCCTCGCGGCTGATCGGCGGCTCGGGCGAGGGCCCCGGCGCGGCCTTCTTCGGCATCTCGACCATGGTCACGCTCTGCGTCGTGGTCTCGCCGCTGCGGACGGTGATCTGGGTCTCGTAGCGCTGGTAGTCCTTGGCCTCGACCGCCAGGGTGTGGCGACCCTCCGGCTGGCCGGTCAGCGTGGCCGTGCCGCTGGACAGCGTGCCCTTGGCGTCCCCGTCGATCAGCACGGTGCCGCGATCGATGTTGGCCCGGACCGCGACGGTCCCGCCGCTGACCACGGCGAGCTTGGCGTACCAGCCCTTGGCGGCGGTCGAGGCCTTGACCCCGGTGGCGGCGTCCACCGCCAGGGTCTCGACCGTCGAGCTGGTCAGCTGCTTGCGGTTCACGTTGAGCAGCCGGAGCGAGACCTTGTAGATCGCCTGGCCGTTCTGGCTCGCCTTCTCGATCTTGCCGTACATCAGGAACTCGGCGCCGAGCTCGTTGCCGATCGCGGCCATGCAGACCGGGGCCTCGGAGTCGCAGTTGTTGAGCAGCTTCTCGTCGATCAGCTCCTTGTCGCCGCCCTGCACCGGGGTGTAGGGCCCGGTGCCGGCCTTGGCGCGCTCGCGCAGCGCCGCGGTGAGCTCCTTGGCCGCCCGCGTGGTCTCCGGGTCGATCCCGCTGCCGTTGTCGTAGACCTCGAGACCGAGGATCGCGATCGGCGGTTTGCCGCCCGCCCATGCCCGGCCTCCCAGGCCGAGCACCAGCAGAACGACACAAGCTGAGGAAAGAACTCGGGTCATCGGGGTTCCTCGGATGGTAGTATACACGTCTCGCTCGCCGAAAACGCGGGTCTAGCTGGCCCGGTTCCTCCGCGCTAGCGTGTGGGTGACGCTGGTCATGCGGACGCTATCAGCCCGGATTCTCCTCGGTTTGGTCGCATTGACCATCGTGTTCGGTGTATTCGCGGCCACGATCGTGTGGAACCTCCGGGAGGTCGAGGACGAGGCCTCGCTGATTCTCCGTGGTTACGTGCCGCTGGCGATCGACTCGGGGGGCCTGGCCCGGATCCAGGAGGACCTCAAGGGCTACCTCGATCAAGGCATCGCCGACGCCAACCGGCCCAGCGACGTCATCAACGTCTTGACCCGGCTGCAGAAGAACCGCGACAAGGCGCTGGGGTCGATCGTCGGGACCCTCAAGAACCTGGGCAACCTGGTGACCTCGGACGGCCAGGCCGCGAGCGAGGTCACCAAGCAGCTGCCGGTGACCGTGCCGCTCGTCGATGAGATCCAGCAGCGGGTCACCGAGACCGCGCCGCTCTACGCCGCGGTGCTCGCGGCGCCGCCGAGCCGCATGCTCCCGCGGTCGGACCCGGGCTTCCAGGCCGCCTACGACGCGCTCGACCGGCAACACCGGGCCGCCTACGACGCGGTGCAGAGCCTGCGCGAGGCCGAGAAGAACATCCTGCGGCTGGTCAGCGACCTCCAGATCACCTGGCACCGGCGCACCAACCTGACCAAGGACTGGCTGGCCAACAACGAGCGCACGATCCTGATCCGCGCGATCTACCTGGGCGGCGTGGCCGTGCTGCTCGGCCTGGTGATCACCGGCTGGGTGGCGGTCACGTTGCGGCCGCTGCAGCGGCTGCGCGAGGGTGCCCGGCGGATCGCCGCGGGCGACTACGGCAAGCGGATCTCCGAGACCGGTCCGATCGAGATCGCCGACCTCGCGCGCGAGTTCAACTCGATGGGCCGGGCGGTCCAGGAGCGCGAGGAGGAGAAGTTGCGGGCCGCGCGGCTCGCGATGGTCGGCAAGATGGCCGCCCAGATCGCCCACGAGGTCCGCAACCCGCTGTCGTCGATCGGGCTCAACACCGAGCTGCTCGAGGACGAGCTCGGCGACCGGCCCAGCGAGGCCCGCGAGCTGTGCCGTGCGATCCACCGCGAGGTCAACCGGCTGACCGAGGTCACCGAGACGTACCTGGGCCTGCGCGGCGGCAAGCCCAAGCTCGCCCGGGAGTCGCTCAACGCGATCGTCGATGACCTGGTCGGCTTCGTGCGCAACGACCTCGCGAGCCGCCGCGTCGCGGTCGAGACCGAGCTCGATCCGGGCGATCCGGCCGGAAATATCGACGCCAACCAGATCCGGCAGTGCCTGATCAACCTGGTGCGCAACGCCGCCGACGCGGTCTCGGTCAAGGGCGGTGGAAAGATCGTCGTGCGCACGCGCAGCGATGGCGATCGCGTGGAGGTCTCGATCGAGGACGACGGCGTCGGGATCGCCGTCGAGCTCTTGCCCCGGCTGTTCGATCCGTTCTTCTCGACGAAGGAGGGCGGCAGCGGCCTGGGCCTGGCGCTCAGCCAGCAGATCATCCGGGACCACGGCGGTGAGATCCACGTCGCAAGCAGGGTCGGGCGAGGTACGACCTTTACGCTCAGTGTTCCTGTCGGCTGACCGTGGTTCGCTTGCGATCCGAGAAGCGCCAAGGGATCCTTCGAGAAACGGTGATGATGTCGGATGGCGACGAGAAGCGGCGGGCTCCGCGCGAGGCGGTGACGTTGTTCGTCGAGTACGAGGGCGCCGACGACCTCGTCGGCGACTTCACCGACAACCTGTCATCGGGCGGGACGTTCGTCACCACCAATCGCTCGCTGCCGGTCGGCACCGACGTCCAGCTCGTGCTGAGCTTCCCCGGATTGCTCGAGCCGATCTCGATCGAGGGCACGGTGCGCTGGACGCGCGGCGACAACGCCGCGGGCGATCCAGGCGCGGGGATCGAGTTCGAGGCCGGGCCGGCGCGCGACACGCTCGCCGCGCTGGTCGAGCGGATCCGCAGCCGCGATCCGCGGGTGATGGCGCGGCTGCTCCGCGTGCTCGTGGTCGAGGACAACCGCCACGTCGCGGAGCTGATCCAGCAGGGCCTCGCCGGCGCGACCAAGCGCGACTTCGGCGGTGGCGTGAGCTTCGCGTTCCGCGACGCCGAGGACGGCCGCACCGCGATCCAGCTGCTCCGCGAGGAGGAGTTCGACGCGATGATCATCGACGTCTACCTGCCGGTGATCGACGGCCCCACGGTGATCGCGGTCGCGCGCAGGGAGCTCGGCCTCGTCGAGCTGCCGATCATCGCGGTGTCGGCCGGCGGCGAGACCGCGCGCGACGCGGCGATCGGAGCCGGCGCCAACATCTTCCTCGACAAACCGATGCGGCTGCGCCGCGTCATCGAGACCATGCAGCGGCTGATTCCGGTCTAGGGTCTAGGCAAACTGGTCGTGGCTTGGTACGTCACCGGGCACCACCCCTGGCCCGGAGGCCCCCAACGTGAAGACACGATTGTTCGCGGTGATCGTCGCGACGATGGCCGGCTGCGGATCCAAGCCCGCCGCCACCACCACTCCCCCTGCCCCGGGCCCCGAGCCCGCAACCTCGACCGTGTCGTCGGAGCCGCCCGCGCCCGCCGCGCCGGCCCACGCAAAGTCCGAGATCGGCGCCTGGGGCTTCGACTCGGCCGGCATGGACACCTCGGTCGCGCCCGGTGCGAGCTTCTATCGCCACGCCAACGGCCACTGGCTGTCCTCCACGCAGATCCCGGGAGACCAGTCGAACTACGGCATGTTCACCGTGCTGAGCGACCGCTCCGAGGACCGCACCCGCGGCATCCTCGAGGCCGCGTCCGGCGCCCCGGGCAGCGACGCCCAGCGGATCGGCGACTACTACAAGACGTTCATGGACGAGGCGGCGATCGAGGCCAAGGGCATCGCGCCGATCCAGCCCTGGCTCGATCAGATCGCCAAGATCAAGGACACCGCCGGCGTGGTCCAGCAGTTCGCGCTGTCGGCCCGCCGGCTGGGCCAGACGCCGTTCCGCACGGTCGTCAGCCAGGACGCGCGCGAGCCCGAGAAGTACATCGCGCATATCGGCCAGGGCGGCATCGGCCTGCCCGATCGCGACATGTACGACACCAAGAAGGAGCAGTTCGCCAAGGTCCGCGACGGCTACCAGAAGTACATCGCCCAGATGTTCACGCTGATCGGCGCCAAGGACGCCGACAAGCGCGCCGCCGCGGTCTACGGCCTCGAGGAGAAGATCGCCCAGACCCACTGGACCCGGGTCCAGAACCGCGATCCGCAGAAGACCTACAACAAGATGACGATCGCCGAGCTCCAGAAGGCCGCGCCCGGCATCGACTGGAAGCCGTGGCTCAAGACCGTGGGCCTCGAGGGCCAGGCCGCCGTCATCGTCGGCCAGCCGCCCGCGGTCACCGCGATCAGCCAGCTGGTCAAGAGCCAGCCGGTCGCGGTGTGGAAAGACTA
>Ga0307515_10017742_pt1 | contig 12941 bp, 4 predicted proteins | sample 17_EM_MG_FD_194513 | JGI IMG/M metagenome (GOLD analysis project Ga0307515, IMG submission 194513) | Populus trichocarpa ectomycorrhiza microbial communities from riparian zone in the Pacific Northwest, United States - 17_EM | ecosystem: Host-associated > Plants > Roots > Unclassified | place...
TATATAATTAAGGCTCTAGTGGATCATTGAAAGGTTATTTCAATAGTTTTTAGTTATCTTAAAAGTACGAGCAATTTAGGCATGCTTTATTTTAATTCTTCAATTGTGTTGGCAATAATTGTGATGCAATTTGGATAACTAATTCAAAAGATAACAAGTCAACATCTAGATAGATATTTATTATTGAAGGAGGTGTGTGATGTATTGAGCCTCTAAAAATAAAATTGCATCTTACTTTCTATTATGAAATCAAAATTTATAGTTATGACTTTCATAGAAGGAAAAAAAAAAGCAGAATGGTTGAAGTAAAGGACTTATGTTCAGAGCTAATGGCAATATTCTAAAAAATAAAATAAATTATTAGATCTTGCGATCAAGTCACAACCAATGCCAACTATTTTTTTGTGTTGTGATAGTGAAACAACTATGTTTAAAGATTATAGTAATATTTATAATGGTAAGTTTAAACATATAAATATCTAGCATGAATATGTTTGAGAGTAGATTACAAATAAAGTAATTATCCTTGTCTATAAGAAGTTTATAAATAATTTGCTAAATTCATTCACCAAAGAACTTTATAGAGATATGGTAAGAAAAAACAATAGTGGAATGGGATTGAAACTAATTATTAAAAATACTAGTGATAAGAATCCAACTTTGGATAAGACAAAAACTTATCTCTAGTTTAATGAGAACAACACATTACTATTATGTATATGTTTTGAGCTGAAATTTAATTTTTAGACCCTATTCTAGTAGTTTCATTGCATACTAACACGCAAAGGATGTTAAGTATAAGCTTTTAATGAAGTTTATGATTTATGCCTAAAAAAATATAGACATGTAAAAATTTCACATGTAACAATATAGAAGTGGTGCCACTTCTAACAAGATTTAGGATTTCTTGTAAATATTCATAAAAATAAAATTCTTAACAAATAGGCATAGTAAGTGCTAAAGCCGTTGTATACCTCTTTAAGAGATTGGATAGCATTACATGTGTAGTATTTTTTATTTTACAATAAAATATTTAGTTTAGTTCATGGACATATAAACTTTAGTAGAATTTAATTTCTAATACTAATTGAAAGATTAAATTGTAAATATCTTCTTGCAAGCATAATAATATCTAATATCAAGTGAAAATACTTGATTACAAACTAGTGGTAGAGTTTGTAATGAAAACAAAGGAGAAAAGAAAAACACACTCCCTCCGAACATGTTTATAATGGTGGGCTTCTAGTAGAGTAATAAATAAGTGAGTGTATTAGTCAATGGATTCTCTTTTTTGAACTACTAAAAGATTATCTTTACGGTCTTGTATGTAAATATTTATAATATCAAAAGATCTCTATTAGCACTTGAAAATTGGAACTATATTTGCCGATGAGATTATTTTTTATTTCACTTTTAGTTTTTTAAATTAAATTTATTGATAAACAATTATTCAATTTATTTAAAAAACATAATTGTTTTTACATTACAATCTTATGGTTTAATTGTGGTGTTTCAAATCTATAAATAACTCATGTTTAGTATTTTACAAGGTTTAGAGAGGGTGGGTCTAATGGCAATTTGGTAGGGATCATCTAGTTTGCTTCGTAGGTTTGCAAGGAGTCAGGATTGGGGAGACAAGATGTTATTCGGATTTAAAATACCTTTTGTATAAGAATATGATTATTTATCAACTAGCTAAAGAACATGATTATTTATCAATTAGCTAGTAACTTGTATTTACGCAAGTGGTTCAACTTTTTTCATATGTATTTTTGTTGTAAGTTAATTTTGAGTTTTTTTTAACATAATTTAGGTAATTATTTTAATATTTAAAATAGAATAGTTGTTCATCAAAGTTTATTTATAAGAACTAATGATATAGAGTAGCACAAATAATCACTAAAGTGGTTGTAGTTGCAAATAGAATATTTTGAATTAATATATTATATGGGTTTAAAAAGTTACTTTTTCTAGAGTTTTAATCTTTTAGGTTTTTTTTATATTGTATTAAATATGATTATCTCATTGTCTTTTAAGTTCATGTGTTTTTGTGTTATGTGTGTGTATGATTATTTGTAAGTAGTTTGTTTTAGTAATTTTTTGTATTATGATATGAGATGCTTTTTCACATATAAATAAAAATCCACATGATATTATTTTGCTTAAGATGAATTTATTTTTGACATATAAAACTATTTTAATTTTTTTTAAAGGCAAACAATTAACGATGTTTTTTTTATTTTTTTTAAATAGTTCCCAATGTCAAAAATTAAAAAAACTAATCAAGTTATGCAAAATGAATTTTTATTGATTTTTTAGTTAATGGATGTAATAATCCCATTTAATGCTCAAGTTTCAATGTGATTATCATTTCAATTAGAAGAAAGACTGAGGAATGTTTTTCATGAAAACAATTTATTAAAATCTCAGCAAAGTCTCCTTTAAAAAAATTAATATCAAGTCATCAACAACACAACAAGCAAATCTTTACAATTATATTTCCATAAAATCCAATCATCCTGTGCTTTACCATTTCATCATATCACCATAATAGAATATATCCAATCCCAATTTCAATCACTTCATATAATTTAAAACAATTTTACCTAATAATAATCAAATGTGATAAAATAAATAAGTTCAATGAAAAACATTATAACATAAATTCATGCATGTTTAATTTTAATATGCTAAATTCATAATATTATAAAAGCCTAATAAAAAATTAAATCAATAGTATTACAAATATCATAAATTTTAGCATTATTTATATGCCAAATTACATTGCAAAGGTGTTAACAATTCAAAATTATATTTTTGTTATTTAAACAAAAAAAGATCCTAAATATCTATTACTCTATACAAAGCTACGATGTACCTGAAATTGATTTAACACATGGTATAAATAAAACCACATAATAAAAGCATACAAAACAATAAGTCAACTTCAATAATATATCATGGTCTTAATTAATCTTTTCAATCAATTCTATTATCGAACCATCTTACGAACTAATGACACTAACTCATTACTGGACACTAGACCCATTATCGGGTAACTAGTTCTACTGTCCATTACCAGTCATTAGCCTCATTACTGGGTAACTAGTTCCACATCCCATTTCCAAAAACTAGTCGCATTACACTACTATATTTAATAATTTTACCGACAAAATATTATACCGGTACTTATTCTACCATTTTATCGGCGAGTATTTTACTGACTGATTCACGAATAGAAACCATCCTTTGGCAAACCACTCGTCGATAATTTATTTTTTGTCAGAATATCTGTCGATAAAAAAAATCCCTGATGGTTTTACAAATGGACAATGCGCACCCGAAAAACATTTTACCCGCTAGAATATACTGACAAAATTATTCCGTCGATGATTGGCAATAGCAATTTGGAGTAATTTTATTCCAACCCTTTGTAAAATACTGACTAAATAATTTCATCAGTGATATCACAGTTGTAGTGACATATGCGGCAACTATTTTTCAACTCTCTAGAATATACTGACGGATTGAGTTTGTCGGTAATTTCATCTGTAATAATTAAAAAAATATATTTTTTTAAAAATCTATTGATTAGAAAAGGGAAATAATTAAAAAAAAATAAAATTGTATAAAATTCAAGTATGTAAAAATAAATTATCTTAATATAAAAGCCAAATATTTATTATAAATTTATATGTTCAAATAAAATGAAACAAGAACAAAGGCGATGCTGGAGGAGAAGAAATAGGAGGATGCTAGTCGTTCCCGAGACTATAAGGCTGGAAAGAGGGTGCACATGTACCACACATCTGTGATCTAATATCCATGAACATTCAATGGAGTTTTTCATATTTCACAGAGAGTCGTTCATATTTTTTATTTAGATCGGCCGAATGTTCTTGCACTCCATGCTGTAACTAAGCCGCAAACTCTGGAGACTAGTTGCTCGATATCGATTGCTAACTCCCAACGATTGAGAAACTATGGACTGTCCGCAAGTTCTTGGTCGTAGTGTTGAAGAGTCCGAACACCCGATTTCTATCGGGTCCACCAGACAATCTTACCTCCATCCATAAATCCGGATCGAAATCCTAGTGGGTTGAAGGGTCATCCCTGTATCTCTCCTTCAACCGACTATTATATGTCTCCTAGAAATAAAAAATGAAATCATCAAATTCAATTCAAGAAAATAATAACTTACAAAAGAAAATGGTTGAATGAATGTACCACAAAGTGTTAAGTGCGGTTGTCAATGAATTGTTGCACCATTTTTTGACGGTGTTCACTCCGCAAGTGCGATACAAAAAAATATACAAAAATAAATATAGGCGTTAGGAATGAAATTTTTTTACGTTAATGGCGTGTTTAATTTTAGATTTTATTTGTGTGTAATACAAAACAAAACAAACATACATTGTTAATAAACCGAAGAAAATACGTCAAAAAAATCACCACATATACCTGTTAATTGTGTTGAGAGAAAGAAAACTTAATTTCTAGCCCTTCAGATTGAGATAATTGAGGAGAGGATTTGAGAGAGTAAGAGTGATTTTCATATTGAGAGAAAAAAATGAAATTCTAATGTTCACGTTAGGTTTTATACTACGTTTTACTGAGGGGATCACTGACAAACTATTAAATATTATTATTTTAATTTAGTCCATCGATGATTTTCTCAGTAATATCCCCTTGAAATTTTTATTTCACACTAAAAATTTCAAAAACCCTCTAGATATTTTTTGGTCTGTCCGTGATTTCGTTGGTAAAACTCTAAATAGTAAATAGTCAGAGATGCATTAATTACCAGCACGTTAAAATTCATAGTCCATCGGGGATTCCCTCATAAAACCTGCCACTCAGTCAGTAAACTTTAATTTCCATCACTGATATATGAAGGGAACAATTCCCTTTGCCTCTGGAATACACTGATGGACATTTAACTATTGGTATTTTCATTGGTGTTATGCACAGTGAACAGTGTCAGGGGGATGGAAACAATTCCCTTCGCCTCTAGAATACATCGATGGACACTAATCATCGGAATTTCTATTGGTGTGATGCATAGTGAATCGTGCTAGGGGGAGGGAGACAATTCTCTTTATCTCTGGAATACACCGACGAATACTAACCGCCGGTATTTTTATCGGTGTGTGCATAGTGAATAGTGTTAAGGGGAGGGTAACAGTTCCCTTCGCCTCTACAATACATCGATGGACACTAACCATCGGTATTTCTATCGGTGTGATGCACAGTGAACAGTGTTAGGGGAGGGGAACAATTCCTTTCTCCTCTATAACACATCGACGAACACTAACAATTTATATTTCTATCGGTGTAATGCACAATGAACAACGCTAGATTGTATGTGTAATAAACTTGTTGGCATTACTTGACGAAAACAAAGACATCATTAACGTTGTGGAGTCTAGCTTTTGAGTTAATTTCGACCAAATCATGATGGGGATCTACTCTGATTTCTCTATTAATGGTGTCATGCCAATAACATTTGAATAAAAAGACTCTATTATGCTCGTTATGATATTACAATTCAATTACCTCTTCTAATTTCCCATAATAATCAACTTCAAACTTACTAGAAGTCGATCCCTTAACACAAATCTCATTGTCATATGTCTTTCTACCCTACCCATATTCTTCAATATGAAACACGTATCCATTGATAAATACCTGTTGTAGCACTTCATCTTTCTTTTACGACGCAGACTTAGTAAAGACAATGTAGCATTAACATTTCCTCTCAGTTTATAAACTTGGTACATCAAGTACAACAATGAACAGTGAACGAGAATTATGTAACAAAATTAAGTATCCCGATAGATAATGAGTTTGTGATAGTACTTACATGTGCTCTTAACCACGTGGCAAATTTCCCAATGAAGAACTACCAAAGAGTCTAAAAACAGCCACCTTCATTACCGCTATTGTTAAATGGGATGTACCAAAGAGAGCTTTGATGTGGACTATCAATGATTTTCAAGCTTACAAAATAATTTCTGGTTGGAGCATGCATGGAAAACTAGCATGTTCATATTGTATGGAAAATAGCAAGACATTCATACTAACAGACAGCAGTAAAATATCTTTTTTTTACTGCCACCAGCAGTCCTTGCCAACGGATCACAAGTTCAGAAAGAACATAAAGGACTTCTTTCGGGTGAAGAATTGTATGACGTGGTGTCAGAGTATGGTGATATTGTGTTTGGTTTTCAATCCAGTAAGCATAAGTTTCATGATTTTGATTTGACCCATATTTGAGAAAAGCAAAGCTTTCTTATTGGAAGACCAATCTTCTTTGTCATAACCTTGAAATCATACACATAGAAAATAATGTGTTTAATAACATTTTTAGCATGGTTATAGACGTGAAGGGGAAAACAAAGGACAACATTAATGCTAGAATGAATATAGCTTTGTTTTGTCATTGTAAAAATATTAAGTTGGTTTATCTCGAGTCATGGGTTGTAAAGCTCAAAGCCAGCTTCGCTTTAGATAAAATTCTACACTTTCCTGATGGATATGCTTCGAACATATCACGCCTGGTGAATTCAGAGGATTGCAAATTGTATAAAATGAAGAGTCATGACTGCCACATGTTAATGCAAGCACTCATTGCATTAGCTTACCAGGATTTATTGCTAAATAAGGATATGAGATACACTCATGGAGATCAGACACCTTTTTAGAGATATATGCTACAACAAGTTGCAAACACAACACATGAAGAGGCTTGAAATGAATATCTCCAGACAATATGCAAACTTGAGATGATATTCCCTCCATCATTTTTTGACTTAATGGAGCATCTACCCATACATTTACTGTTTGAGGCAGAAGTTAGAGGCCTAGTCCAATATAGATGAATGTATCCATTCGAGAGGTTAGGGATTACACATGCATCGTAATTAAAATTTTATTGTCTTTCTTTTCATATTTCAAAACATTGATTTAATTCCATACGGGTACTTGTTCAACTTTAAGAGAAAAGTAAAAAATAAGGCGTATGTTAAGGCTTCAATATGTGAGGCTTATATTGTTGAAGAGATCTCAACATTTATCTCGTACTATTTTAAGTTTTAATTGAGAACAAGAATCAACCGTATTTCAAGGCGTGATGATGGTAGGGAAGTACTTTCGTGTGGGAACTTGTCAATATTCTTTCATCCTGGATGACTCATACCAAAAAATATTGTGAAGGGATGATATTTGTCAGAAATAGAATTAAGAAAAGTACATAATTATGTGTTATTTAACCATAATGAATTGAGACCTTTTATTCCATAAGTATACTACTTAACATGTTATTTTCAAACAGTTTATCTCTTATAATATCATAAAATGATACATTGTTGAATTTCTCATAGGCAACATCGTCAATATTTATTGTCTTAAAACTCACAGCTGACTGAATCTCAAATCTTTCAATTACAAGATGAATGATTTTCCTCGTGGTTCAAAACACATGTAAGTACAATTTAATTATTCTTATCTCTTGGCATACTTAATTTCATTATATATTTTTCGTTAACTGTTCATAATTGTACTTCATGTACTAAGTTTAGCAATTGGAAGGGAATGTTAATGTTACTTTGTCTTTACTAAGTTTGGATCTTAAAAGAAAGATGAAGTGCTACAACGGTTATTTTATCAATGGACATATGTTTGTGTATAGGGTAGAAAAACATATAATAGTGGGGTTTATGTATAGGGGTTGACTTCTAATGAGTTTGAAGTTGACTACTATGAGAAGTTGGAAGAGGTCATTGAATTGTAATATCATAGTGAGCAGAATAAAGTATTTTTATTCAAATGTTTTTGGTGTGACACCATTGAAAAAGAAACCAGAGTAGATCCTCATCATAGTTTGGTGGAAATTAATTCAAAGACTAGACTCTGCAATGTCGACGATGTCTTTGCTTTCACTAAACAATGCCAGTAAGTTTATGACACACACACACACACACACACACACACACACTCCTTCTTTTAGAAATGATTGTTTAAGAGTTGATTGGTTATTCATAGTGAAAACCAAACTCAGGGGTTATGTCGAGATTGTTCAAGATGACAACGATGAATTAATTGTGAGAGATGATGTCTTTTAACTTGGTGAGTTAGTCAATTGATATCGAGTTGCTCCGTCTAATAACTTTGAAGAAATTTCAAATTTTCACATAGCTGAGAATATTTTTATTGATATTAACGTTGAGTAGTTGAATGATGTTTTGAGCTCTAGTAAACATGCACAAGTTGTTGAAGATGATAGCAATGAAATCAACGTAGAAAATTACGATGGAGATGAGGATGAGTCAATTGACGAAAAAAAGACAATTATGATTAATTTGCACAACTCGAATGTGTAATGCCATAAACTATAAAGTAATTTTTATGGACAAAATTTACTTCAACGTAATGAATATGATATTAATTTATTATTGAATAAAAAAGAAATATTTATTTTATTATTGTGATGTGAACTGGTGTTATTGTGCTATGTGTGTAGCTATGAATTTAAGTATTTGTAGGATGGATAGATAGATATATAGAGAATACAGATATAATTTGGCATTATACATTGTTTTTCATCTATGGAAATACCGACAAATTGTACATTACATATGAGTATACTGACGAAATATTTCCATCGGTATGTTCCAGTGACTATGGAAATTGTTCCCCTTCTCCCTAGTATTATTCATGGTGTTCATTACAAACGAGTATACCGATAGAATTTTTTCATCGATATATTCCAATGACTATGGGAATTGTTCCCCTTCTCCTTGGCACTGTTCACGGTGTTCATTACATATAGGTATACTGAAGGAATGTGTTAGTCAGTATATTCTAGAGACTATAGGAATTGTTGACTTCTCAATGCGCTGATAATTAATGCTCTTTTGACTGTTGACTTTTTTCCCAACGGTATCTCTAACGAAATGAAAAAGGCATCGTTAATATTTGAAGGGGCTTTCTGAAATTTTTTGTAAAAGTTAAAAAATTTTATTTGACTTTATCGACGGAATGAAAAGCCATTGATAATTCCGTCTGTAAAAACTAAATTAAAACACTAGAATCAGAATAGACAAGGCATCATCTTCTTCCTTCTTCTTCTTTCACAACATTATTTCTCTCGTTTTCTCTTCTCTTCTTTTCTATCGCTCTCATTCTCAGCTGAAATCAAGCATTCTCTTCTTTTCTCATCCTTAGGTATGTTGTTTTTCTTCATTTTTATTCTTTTTATTGGGTTTAATAACAATATCATTTATTTTCTTTTTTTAATTATCAGCCGAAATTAAGCGCGCCATTAAGGTAAGAATTTTTCATTCCTTTTTCTTCTTCTTTTTTTGTGTTTTTTTTTTGCATTATTTTTGTTCAATTTTGTGTTCTTAATAATTTTATGAATTAATAAATATGAAGAATTTTAGTTGTTATTGAAATAAGTTTTGCATTATTTTGTTGAATTTTAGATATTTTTTAAAAAATTGTTGTTCAATTTCAATTCAATGTGTAGGATTAATTTTAATTATTATTTTGTATTTATTCTATACAGAATAAATTTTTGTAAATTTAGGATTAAAAATATTATCATTTAGAAATGATTGTGTTGAGTTTTAATTGTTTTTGTAATAATTTTTTCATTATTTTAGTTGTTTTTTTTTAAAAAAAAATTCAATTTCAATTAAATGTGAATAATTAATTTTAATTTTTTTAAATTTAGAATATTTTTTTTGTAAATTTAGGATAAAAATATTATCACGTAGAAAATAAATATTTTCTACAAAATTGAATTACGCTAAATTTTAGTAGAAATTAAATCAAATCAAATGGTTTGTGGCATATATATGTTGTATTTGCAGGTTTAAAATTTTTGCGTAGTCTCCTATATAGGGAAGGTGCTACTGAAATGTTTTTTAAAAATAGAAATCATTTCATATTTTATCTGTTAATTTGTATAGATGCCTACGAAAAAGTATATTGCACGTCGCAAGGACAAGATCACTGTTAGTTCTTCTAAGAGCGACGCTGACAACCACAAGTTATTAGGTATCGACCAAGAATATACAATTGAGGCACAAGCAATGACTCACTACATGGGCTCGTCGATTATCATGCCGCAACGTCGAGGGGGGTCCTTTCACAATAAGATCCATTTACCCGCAAGTACGAGGCCTAGTAAAAGAACGACCTTTTAATGTAAGTTTGTTTTGATTTTACAATGACTTGTTTAATAATTTTTGAAAAAATAATTTCATTTAATGAATGTAATTTTAGATTTACAAACATTGACATCGCGAGACCAATGACATCGGCCGTTCAATTGTCGATAGAAATTCCATTGTTTCAATTGAGCCAAGTTTTCAAACATCTTAAATAGAAACCGTAGGTCGATATATGGTTTTCAAGGTTAGAATTAACTTAAATATTTTTTATGTTAATTTGGTTAGTTTATTGAAATTACTGGAATTTTGTTTTTATAAATGTTTACTTCAAGAGAAAATTTGAATAGGAAAGAGCTGATAATAATATTGTGAGGAGTGTTAGTGAGAATCACGCTGCAATTAGGTAAGATAAAATTCAAGATACTTTTTTTTATTCCAAATATTAAAATTTAATTTTTCATTTACTAACAAATAATTAGTTTCTACCATATAGGTTGCATGATTTTTGGTACGAGGTTAAAAAAAACCAAAAAAAATATGCGAAAGAAAGAAAGCTTTCAGGATTGAAAGACATGGCGGTTTGGAAGGATTTCAGACCGTCATACATTTTAGAGGTTGTATGGGCAAAACACATTCAACATGTCACGCCCACGCGTTTCACTTGACGGTCATAGTCTGGTGCACAAAATCAGAACCGGCGTGTTCATGGTTATGTTACCACACACACTAGCAGCTCTGTTCTGTTTATTTCACATGTAAAGCAAATGATAGGATTTTTTTTTATTACATTCATTTTTTTATTAGTTTTTTTTATATAAATATATTTAACTGACAATTTTTTTTCTTATGGGCTATAGTTCTTGGACACGAGCCTAGCTCAATGGAACTTTTTGTTGAAACGCATATATGAAGTGATGACTGCCAAAAAAAGGTACAACAATTCGTGGATAACCGAGCTCAGCACTTTGTGGCATGTTGGTTTTCAACCATTTTTTTTTAAGTTATTATTTCCTTGAATTTGATGAATTTTTTTTTCAGGATACATATAATAGTCAGTTGAATGAGAGATATGAGGACGATCTTTCGACCCATCCAGATCTCAAGTCGGATTTGTGTTAGGAGGCAAGATCATCTGGTAGACTCGATAGAAATCGCATGTATGAACTCTCAAACACTGCGACTAAGAACTTGTGGATGACCTGTAGTGCTTCAACCGCTAAATGCATACTATCAATTCTGAGCACTCAAACTTTGAAGTTCACGGCAATGCTACCAACAAGTACAGGCTCATATGACCCATCTTAATGAAAAGTATAAATGACTCATTGCTGATTATGAAAAACTTCATTGATTGGTCATAGAGATGAGATCATATATGGGTGGTACATATGCATCCCCTAATTAGCATTACGGTTCCGGCGATGACCAGCCTCCTCCTTCTTTATTACTGCCTCTATTTTAGATTTATTGTATTTGAAAGTACAAATGTTTAAATTTGTAGTAAGTATTTGAATTTTTTATTATTTTTATTATTTTTCTATTTCTGTTCAATATATTTTAAAAAAATATATATTTTTAAAAGAATTATTGTAAATGCCATTGCTATTGTTAACTCACTGACGAAATTACAGATGGTATTTTATCGGTGATACGTTATATTTACTGATGGATATACTGATTGATAAATAAAAACATCGATGACATTACATAAGGTTTTTTTGTCGGTGATATGTTAAATTTACCGATGGAGATACCACAGAATAAAACGGGTAAATTTTTTTGGCGTGTTTTGTCCGTTTGTAAATCCATCAATATATTTATTACTGACACACCATAAATTACCGGCAAGAGTTTTTTCAATAGACTATTTTTATTCATGAGCCCGTCGGTAATATACGTATTGATTTACTATAAATGTAAATATTAACAAATATTTTTATTAATTATACTGTTAAATATAGTAGTAGGTGAAGCCTCCCAATGATCGGGTGAAAATCACTACAAACATTGTTAGCAAGAACAGCCCAAACTGTACTTAGTGATGGAGATCGTTTGTGTGATGGCTATGATAGATGGCTTCATAGGTTTACGGATAGTCTTAGATTTTATTCTTATGTGAGGGCTAAATTGTGAATTGTTTGTTCCGTTAGATTGACAAAAAGGTTATTAATGGATCATTCTATTAGTTCTGTAAATTTTTATATTTTTTTATATAAGATTCTTTGTTTAAGAAATATTTTCAATCATTGATCGAGGTTGAGAAAATAGTTTTTAAACCTGGTTCGGGTTTTGGGTTTTAATTGGATCACCGGGTTGTCCGGGTCAATTTCTATTTTAAAAAAATCAAAACGACGTCATTTTAGTTAAAAAATAAATAAAAGTTAACGGGTTGCTTCCGGGTTTTTAACCGGGTTTTGCCGGGTCAACCCGCCGGGTCAGTCAGGTCAACCTGCCAGGTCAGCCGGGTTACACTGGATCATGACTTTTTCTATTTTTTTTTCAATCCGGCCCGGTTTCAGCTCCGGATTAGCTGAGCCGGGTTTCAAAACTATGGTGGAGAAGTTCACATTTTTTCATACATTCATGTCACGAGGCAATTGCCAATCTTCTACATCAAGAATTCATTGGGATAGCAATTTCTTGTAATTTATTATTATTATTATTATTATTATTATTATTATTATTATTATTTACTTTAAACCTCTTTACTTCTTTTTTAAAATATTTCAAGTGTAGCCACTACGTAATTTATCAATTTTAATT
>Ga0307515_10017743_pt1 | contig 12941 bp, 6 predicted proteins | sample 17_EM_MG_FD_194513 | JGI IMG/M metagenome (GOLD analysis project Ga0307515, IMG submission 194513) | Populus trichocarpa ectomycorrhiza microbial communities from riparian zone in the Pacific Northwest, United States - 17_EM | ecosystem: Host-associated > Plants > Roots > Unclassified | place...
TTTAAACTTTTTTTACTATTTTTAAATCATTTTAATTTGCTAATATCAAAAATAAAATTTATAAAAATTTACTTAAATTTTTTTTTTTTTTCAAGTAAAATATAATTTCAAAGCATAATCTATTACACTCGCTAGAAAGGGTACAAAATGCAGTTATTATAATGAGTGTTTTCTAACTTATGAAATTGAAGCCATAAAAATGGTATAAGACGGTCCAAAATATTAATGTTAGAGATGTCTCTCTGCAGTGGTACTGGCTCTGTGATCTAGTGTAAGCACCTTACTACTAGCTAAGACTCTCCAAGGCAGCCCTGACTAGCTATCTAAGGCAGCCCTGACTAGTTCATGTCTAAGAGTGAAGTACTTCAGTGGCTTGTCTTTGTTGAAGGATAACAATCCAACAACAACTAAGCTTATTCTACAGCTCATGTCTACGGAGGTTTTTCAGGGGTTTAGGTGTACGGTAGTTTTTGTTTTTTAAAATATTTTTTTATGTAAAAATATATTAAAATAATTTTTTTTTAATATTCGTACATCAAAATAATTTAAAAACACATAAAAAATATTAATTTGAGTAAGAATTTCTTTAAAATATTTTAAAAAATATTTTTGAAACATAAAAATAAATAAGATTGAAAATTGAAATTTGATCAATTCTTTTTCTAGTGCTTATGCTTTTTGAGTATGTTTGAGAGTATAGTAATAATTATCTTTCAATATGTTTTTTTTTGTTTGAAAATATATTAAGATTAATATTATTTGTTTATTTTTTAAAAAAATTATTTTTGACACTAATATATTAAAACAATCTAAAAAAAAATAAGCGATAAAATTTTGAATTTTCATGAAATACCATTTGAAACATGATTCCAAACAACACCTAATCTACAACTCTACAAAAACTACATAGTCTTAGCTAATTAAGCCCTGCCCTACCAACTTAACTTCTGATATAAAACAAGTCTGGCATTTTTTTCCCACTAGTGTGACAGGAATGTGTAAAGCGTAGGCATATTTAATTTTGTTTTTTATGATATGGTTGGTGAAAGAATAAATCAATTTACGCTTCCATTTTATTGGAGGTGTTTGATATACGTAGATGCGGTGTGCATTTTTTTCCACTTTAAATTTCAAAGTTTGGTATAGGAGCAATTATTAATCTAAAGATTTTTAGGGATCATCATTAAACATCTATATACTAAACATTGAACAAATCTAATATATTTGTAGTTTTTATACATATAAGACTATAGAATATAAAATATATTCTTTAGCTTGGCCTCTAAAGAATTAAACTAGTGTATATTTTTTTAATTCGGCTTCCTAATTAACTTAAATTCTCATATTCTCGCGTCCCTTATAATTATTGATCACATTGACAGTAGGCCATCAGATTAATTAATTAAGGAATTCACGTAGAGTGCTCTCTCCACATAATTAAGTTAGGATATTATTTTTAAAAAAAGATTTGGCCTTCGAAGGGTCGGTATCGTTAATTTAGGGGATTAAGATATAGTTCAGGTAGCTGTATATACTCGTTGTCTTCAATTATTGCTTGCCTTAATTAAGATAAGGTTGTGATTATATCATTTAACTCTAGATTAATCATTTACTAGCACTTTAGATTATGGATCCAATTTTTCTATGTTCATTGCGGGATTCACAAGAATGTGATTAAACAGTATACGTTCACATGGATGGATTACTGACTAATCATTTGTCTGTCATTGCTGTTTAACCTAAGATTTGGCCTCTTTCATGTGCAGTATTATTGAACTTGCGTGTGTTGGCTGACAATGCCTCAAAACCATTTTTAAAGTGAGAAAATTACTTCTCTTCAATGCAAAGAATTAGTTATTGTTGTGTTTTAACTGTTTGGTAGGGTGTTGAAGTGTGATTGAAACTATGTTTTGCTCTAATCATAATTTTAAAAGTGTTTAGTTAATCAAAAAGGCATTCCAAAATCAACACAATCAACTTGGCATGCAACTCAACCCCAGTAACCTACATTCAAAGGCATCTTGCGAGCTGGAAACTCTTAAGAAAATTCATAGATTTTGTGATACTATTAATGGACTAGCGAGAATGCCATAAAAAAGGTAGCACCAACAGGTATATGGATTTATTTACCTGTGAGACTGCATGCATCTAGGATTATGGAATAATATATAGCCATTTCTTGATTATAGATTTGCACCAACAGAAATGGCCAACTCAAACGAAAAGATTAATTTCACAGTTCAAGGATATCTCAGTGATTATTCAAGCATCATCATGTAGAGCTAAATCTCACCACATCACTAGAATATGCAAAAAAGAATATTTATGGCTACAAAGAGGACACATACTGTATGAACTTGATCAGAAACCCATCAACTATTTCAATAATGAAGAGAGTGATATGAGATTTTATCTGTTGTCAACCTCTCCATTCATTGTTCCAATACTGCAACCAAATTAACTTGTAGGCGCTAGTCATCTTAAAAGAGGCCAGGAGCATAGCCTAATACAAGCTGATATATATATATATATATTAGATGATAGCAATAGTTGGAGAAATGGCTAGTAGGTAGAGAAGGAAAATAAAGTAACCACATTCGACATGATGTATTTAACATAATACTCAGATGACCTGTGGTGTATTGTGGCATGCAGAGTACTGTAATTCATGTCTTCTTGTTCTCAAACTAGCATTCTAGTTTTAACAAGCAAACTACACTTGTCCTTTTCATCATTCATAAGGGCTTAGTGAAGGTCAACACAGAGATTCAATGGGATTCCAATTATGATGTCATTGGGAAAGAAATTAATTTGGTCTGCTAAATCATGAAATTGTGATAAGAATGAGAAGAATACATGAGACCAAAATAGTTTTAAATTAATTAGCATGTTTTTGAAGTGCAAGAAATGTTAGATTGAAGTGAAAATGACATAAATATAAGTAAATTACAGTGCTAATACTTTATAATTTATCATGTTAGCATCAAAGAAAGGGACAAGTTTGTAAAGGAATCCTTCTATCATAATTATATTTCATTGAAAACATGGTCATAAGAGCGTGTAATGAAATAGTGAAGTGAACAAAAAGTTGATTTAAAAAAAAAAAATTAGCACAGTAATAATACAGTATATAAAATATTTTAAAAAATAATATATATATATGATTTGGTATGATTTGGTAACCAAAAACTATATTATTTTTTTAAATATTTTCTGTACTATTTAATCGTTTCAACTAAATATTTAATGATTAAAGATAAGTAACAACTTGCAACTAGTAGGTATTAGTATCACTATCTTAGACTTTGTGGTTATCTTCTAATCAACTAAACATGGTTACTGCTAATCACAAAAATAAAATAAAATAAGTGTTTAAGTTATTTGTATAATGATGATTCGTAAGGGAATTAATGAGGATTAATTGGCTATAAAGAACACCCCCTCCAAAAACAAAAAAAGAAAAAGGTTGTAAAAAGAAGAGACCTAGACATGGAAACAAGAATCAGAGATAAAATAAATAAAGAGGGCAAGAAATAAGAGAAAAACACTACCTTTAAAGCTCTGCTACTTTGTCTGCTAAACCTGTGGCAAACCAGTAACAAGAACAACAACCTAGATACCAAGCTAAAAACAAGAGAGAAAGAGAGAAGAAAACAACCTATAGATTATATCAGGTTGCTAATAATCTTACAGTACTAAGTTTATGCACAGGAGTCAGGAAAGGTTGTTATACTATGCTATAGTCTATGTACTTAGATAAGGAAGATCAGAGAGAGAATAGTTAGTACCCAATGAGAAAAGATGTTGGAAACTAATAAAATCAGTGAGAAACCACGGCATTGATACATAATGACGAAAACGAAACCAGGCTCTACAAAAACAAAAGAAAAGAAAACATGGAATCTTGGGAAACAAGGTTGGATCTATGTCTGATATGTCTATATCTATTGACATGCACTACATATATTTATACAAAGTGAAAACGAAAGACAGTACTTGAAACATTGGTGGCGGCTAGAGCTAGCTATCTCTCTCAAAGTTTCTGATGTTTTCTGGATGATGGCTAATAAATCCTTTGAAACCCCCCAAACTTTCAACAAACCACTTGTGTACTATTGTAGGCAGCAATATTAATTCATTGATAAGATCCTTTTCATTCCTCTTTTATTCATCATCACCATCATCATCAAGTAATGACCGGTGAAGGAGGAGCATAATTTGTGGTTTCTGGGGTCTTGGAGGTAGAACATCAAAGAAATGAAGATATCTAATGTAAAAGAAGTGATCAATCAGCTAGTTTTCTTGATATGCACCTTCTTGTTGTGTTTGTGGATGGAAAAGTTTAGAATTTTGGACCTCATAAGGAGTCAATAATCAGATATCTAAATCCAAGGACATGGAGGATGATGATGGTGATGATGACTTCCCTTTGTGGAGAAATTGAGTGGTGGAGGGTGGCATTGCTGCTAGTGGGGTGCCTCTATAGAGTCTCAATTGGTGGAGAGGATGTTGCAAAGACTGTGAAGAGAGTTGAGGAGTAGGCTGCAATGCAATAGTAGCATTATGAGGTAATGTTGTTGCTGCTGCTGTTGTTGAGGACAATTTGTGACCATAGTCATCGGATTGATCAGTAATGGGGCAGTCCATGTTTACACCAAACAACCTTAGTCTCTTTGCTGCTGCTTTCCCTTGGACCACCGGCACCGACTCATACACCACTGGCTCTACAACCCCACCTCCTCCTAGCTGCCATTGCACCATCCCCATGCCAACCTGTTGCGGGGCTGGTTCTAATGCTGCTCCTGCTCCTGCTGATGATGTCATGTAAAAAACTGAACCAGAAGATGAACAAGGGTTTACCACATTGCTGTAATTACCATAACCATAACCATAAGAACTACCACCAACTTTGTAACAAGTATTTCTATTAGGATTAGACAAGTGAAGGTGGTCCCTTGGCAAGACTGGTACTGTTGGTGGGCGCATGAGTAAAGGGCTCCAAGGGATTGCTGAGAAATGGTGGTTGTGAAAGTGGTGTTGATGGCGAGAGGGGTCGTCCGGTGCGTCTGGCCGGCGCCTCCAATTAATGTATAAACGATCTTTACCCAATTCACCTACCCCTCTTTGAAAAGACACAATATCACCAGCATCAAGCTTCTTCTCCTTGACAAAACGGCTCCAACCTTTAGTCATAACATAGCTCTGGCTACTGCCCCAGTATGAATACCTGAATCTCCAAGCTTTACCATTCATATCCTCAAAATTCAGTAAAAGCCCCTTCTCATTCGATGATGAATCTAAAGGAAGGTACTTCTCTGCGTGCTGTTTTGGTATCACAAGGCGATTTAGCTTACCTACATCACTTGGAGTTACAACCTTATCAAACATGTGCTCCTTTTCTATCACCTGCACACTACTAGATTCTCCTCGGCCGCCTTCTTCTTCATCATTGACATCCATAAGGTCAAGTTTAGCGGCGTTTACAGCTACACTCTCATTAAATCTTGACGTATCTTGATCGACCTGGTCATACTTGTTACCTAACCAAGAACCCATTTGGTGGTTTTCATAGATTTGGCCTAAAACAAGCTGATTTCTTTGCTGAGAAGAAGATGATGAAGGAGATGAATTCGAAGATGAGTATGAAGAAAAAGGGAGTCCTTTTCCTCTACTCATTTGATCTCCCTCACTAAAACCTGTCCCAAATTCCATTTCTTTGCTAATAATTATAAAAGATCTTGTCTTTTCCTTTTGCAAGATCTAATACTAGCAAGCTAGGAGAGGGAAAGATCAAAGTAGGTTAGCAAACTAGAAATAGTACCTCCTTCTATCCAAAAAAGAAAAGAAGTGGGGGTTGTGTTTAAAGGCAAATCGGTGGATCAAAACAGACAAGTACTAAAAAGTAACTCTTTTTTAGGGTTAAAGATTATTCTTCTTCCATAATCTCAATGACAGTACTCACTGCCATATTCTTTGACAAGCTAGAAGACTTGAAGAAAACCAACACTAGACAACAAGCTCCTTCACAGACGTTACAAAGGGTGCAAGTTCCTATCGTTGGAATGTTAAAAAAAAATCAGATCGATAGATGGAAAATAAGAGTGAAACAAGGGTAGGCACATGTGTATGATTTTCTTACAAGGGTGCTTGCCTGGAAGCTTCTCAAGTTAGGCAATTTTCCCTTTCTTCCTCATTCTAAATCCTTGCTTCTATCTTCCTTGAGAGAGAAAGAAAAAAAAATAAAAATGGAGGGGTGTGTTTATATGTAGGGACCTCATGTATTATCTGGTTGGATTCATGTGAGCTTGTCATTGTCATCATCCTTGGTGGTATACATTATTTTCTTAATTTTTTCCATAAGATCCTAAAAAGGCCAGCTGTTTTGAAGAGCATGAGCTTCTAATTGCAATTGTTTTTACCCCAACTAGGAATATAAATTTTTGTTTGCTACTTACTTTATTGTTTCTTTACATGAATCTTCCTATTAATCTAATCCTATTGTATTAACACTAATCCTATGACCGATGCTAGGATTAAAGACTGTATTTCTTCCTTAATCATCGTTATTCAAACTTATGTTATACTAAGTGGAGTAAAATTCTTATGGATTTTCTAATCTAGATGTGGATGATATGTTTTTTTATACGGTAAAGATAAAGAAATAGATTTAATTTTGATGTGCGAAAATTCACTCTAAAAACGATCGTACTAGCTATTATCAAGACAAAACTCCAACTGGGGTAGTCTTTATATATATATATATATATATATATATATATATATGTAATTATGAGTGTTACTGGACAAAATGTTACTAGGTGAGATTTGGTTTAAAGATCATATCTAACTTTTTGTTCTTATAAGGAAAGGAAGGGTAGAGGAAGGGAGAGAGGGAGAATAGAAGGAGAAGGTATCTATGATATCCAAGGGAGTAACTGGGGTTGTTAGGGTCTTTGACTCTGCTTTTCCTTTCATTTAATTCGTACGGACCACCCTCCTGCTTTTTCCCAACAGGAGAGAAAAAGGATATCAAGTTGGGGACTACAGTTTCCACTGCAGGGCCGCATGCAGTCACAAAAGGCCCACATAGGCCCGCCACTTATGTATTCCCAGATTTATGCCATGCTTAATGTAATGTCTCAAGAAGCATGGTTGTAAAACCCGGCTATGTACAAAACTTATTATCTAAAGTTAAATCTAGATTGAGTTTTAAGTTAACTCAAAAAAATTTGACTCGGTTAAATCTAATTAATCTGGCCAGGTTAACTTGTAACTTGTTCGAATCTGACTAGATCAATGAAACAATATTATTTTAATAAAAATAATTAACCCAAATTAACTCGATAATATTCCAAACCTTTTTTCATATCAATCTCCAAGTCATTTTCGATTAGGAAATTCATAACCCCACCATACATCTAGATGAACCAGGTGAAAAGAGAACATCTTACTTTTATCTTTCACCAATTGAATACTCATGTTATTGTATTACAAAAATATGAAGTGATTGATATGTTAGGACTGTCTTGAATAATAAATTGATTGCCTATATGATGTACGAGGATCTTCAGGTAAGGATTATTTTTCTTAATTTTTATTATTTCTTATTTAGTTTAGGAATAGGAAATCAAAAATTGAGATTGGTCATTTTATTTTTCCTATCTTGCTTAGAACTTTTATAGTTTTTCCTTTATTTTCAGGTTTCCTAGTTAGTTTAGGTAAGTGTTCTTTGGGTTTATTTAAGGAGTCATAAACCTTTTAGAGAGACAGATTACTTAAAGAGAAGTATTCAATAATAAAATTATGAATTAAGATATTCTCTATGACAATCTTATCTGACTTCAATTCTACCTTCTAGCTTGCTATCTTTTTGTTTATGTTTCCATTTGCATCAATTGGTATCAAAATTCAATGATCTCAATGAAGCTCATCTCAATGAAGCTCATTGCAAAAGATGCGCCTTGTATGTCTTGAAGAGAATTTTAGAATTAATGAGATCAAAACTGAAGTTCTTATATTTCAAATAAAAATTATGAAGTAAATTTTTAAATCTTCTGTTATAACCCAAATTTTACCCCCCCATTTTATATATTTCAATTAATTTTTCTTTTAAGGAAAAAATCTTCAATTAATTTTTCAAAAAATCTTTGAAATCTTCAATTAAATTCTTTGAAATAAAAAATCTTCAATTAATTCTTTCCTAATTTATTTTGTTATTATAAATAAAGGGTAAGAGAAAAAAAAAAGGGAGGAGGAGGTTTTTGTGAGAAGAACAAAAAAAGAAAGAGAATAAAAAAAAAGAGAGAGAGGGAGAAGGTTGGCCATAAAGAAAGAAAGAAAAAAAGATTCCCCCTTTAGGTTTTCCTCACTAGGACAACTACACTTATGGTTTCTCTAACATTTTTCTCATCAAGCCCACTGTTTTTGCAGACCACACACTCTTTCATTTTCAAACCCCCAAACCATACCAAGTATAACCACTAAAAATTCATCCAAAAAACCATCTTCTATCCCAAAAAACATTCATTTATAGCCAACACGGAATAGCCTAAAAAACACCAGTTGCAAACCATTACAAAACATATTGGAAAACTCTATGCAAACCGTAACACTTTTTTGTTTTTAATTCATAATAGGAGTCACACATCTTGGTTTTAGGTGTTCTTTAGGTAGATAAAAAGCTAAGACACAGGTCTAAAAATTTTATGAATAGTTAGAAACCTAGTTTTACCATTTGGAAGCCTAAAAAAATAGCCAAAACAGAGAAGTCAGAATTTGTCGAGAAGTTCATTATAGCACATACATGTTTTGGTTTTTAGCTTATATTTGGAGTTACAAAAGTCATAAAAATGCAAAATTAGATGTGTTAAAAGTTTAGAAGGAGGTCTGCAATGTTTCTGAAGGATTCAGCTCCAAACTGTGTTGTTTCAACAATTTAGGCCAGTTTTTTTATTAGTTTAGATTAGTTTTTGGATTTATTTAAAGAGTTGTAAAACTCTTAAAGAAAAATATTTAGCAATAAAATTATGAATTGGAGTTTTGTTTGACAACTCTATTCAACTTCAGTTCTATCTTTCTAGCTTGTTATCTTTTTTTTTTATGTCTATATCACCATGTTTCTAAGAATTTTCAAAGTACTACCAAATAAACATATAATCAATGATTTATACCATTTAATCTCGTGGAAATCCATCATGGAACTCATTTATATCAAGCAAAATACAAGAAAAGAGAGGTGTCGTTATTGTTACCCTTTTTAGGACCCCACACATAAAATAATCAGAAAAAAGAAATATAAAAATTGAAAAAAAATGTTGAAAAAAATATATCAGTGGAGAGAACATACAGAATGCCTAGAAAATTGTCAAAGATTGGTTATGGAGAATCAAAATATCCAAAGTTGAAAAAAAAATGATTCAATTTTGAATGATAAAGTCCCTAGTGACAAGAAATATCCAATTTGGAAAGAAAAATCCAAAACTAGATGTTTAAGAACTTAATTTGAATTTTTCAGGGTTTAATTACAAGGAAGATTGGTTTTTGAGTTTAATTTGAGCTTTAATTGAAAGACATTGAAGTCTAGGGGTTGAATTACAATTTTGAAAAGCTAATTTTGTTAAATCAGAGGCTTAATTACATAAATATTCAAGTTTGATAGGTAATTAAGGACTTGATTACTAAAATTCAAAACCAATGACCAAATTGTAAAATTGAGTTTGGCAAGAATAAAATTACATAAAATTGAAAGTTGGTGTATTCAAGAAGACTTGAGAATTTAGGGACTAAATTGAATTTTGGCCGAATTCCTATTTAAAAACCCTAATCTTAGGGTTTAACATAAACTTGATCCTTGACTGAATCCATAAAAAAATCTTAACAAAACCCAATAAACACTCATTGGAAAATTAGAGCTGAGGAGGAGAAAAATGGAGGAGAAATCTTGATAAATAAAGTCCTAGTTATAAAGGTTCACGACCTTAGCTCAATGATTTCTTAAGTTTTGAAAGGGCAGAAGTTTGTGGAAGCAAAACTTTACAAAGAAAAACAAAGAGGGTAATAGTTGTTCTAGGGGTTTGAAGGTATATTTCCTATATAAAGGTGGACTTCATTTGACCTGTATGAGGTGCCTATGATGGTCATTTGATCTGTATTTATATTTATAAACATGGTGATAAGATTTGGAATGCTTGAAAGTAGGGTTGTGATTATCTTTTTATTGTTGTTGTTTTTTTATTCTATGGTTTGATGTTATTTTCTGAAGCATTTTTGGGATGTGTTTGATGTTTTCTATGTAATAAAAGCTTTTAATTGGATTGATTTGATAGAACAATGTTTTTTTTTTTTTTTCATGTTTTCATGTTTTTTAAGTTTAATCTATTTTGGATTATTTATTTTATTTTAGGTTTGTTTTCGAGTTGAACCAAAGATTTTTTATTCGGTTCATGGTTGAATCAATGATTTCGGGTCAATCCTGTTTGGTTTTCAACCTTTTTGATAAAGGAAAGGAATTTTTTGCTTAAAGGCATGTTTGACAAACACGTCTTTTGGCTTGTTTTGATAGTTTTATCTGAAATAAAAAATGAGTTTTTGCCAAACAAAGCCTTATATATATGGCCAAGAATCCTAAAAATTATTTGAGCCTTTTTTCTAAAAATCTAAAATACTTTGGTGTGTTAAAGAAATGTTGCCTGATTTTACAACAAGTTTATAAAATTTTAAAGGATTTTGGCAAGAAAATATATTATTCACTTTTAATATAAGAATAAAAAACATAAAAAAAATTTAATATCAAAAATATTATTAGTGATAATAATTTATTGGTACTCATTTTAATATAAGGATAAAAAACTTGTATGGGGGATTAGTATTCAAAATATTATTAGGAGTAATACAACTCATTCACTTCTAATATAAGGATAAAATTGTAAGAAATTTTATCTAAAATATTATTTAAAATGACATAGTAGCAAAATAATTACAAGTTTGTCCTGAAAAAGCTTCATTAATAATTGTGGACATTTCAACCTATCTAGGAAATCAGGGTTCGTTCATCGTAACAAACCTGCCAATCACTTAGAACATAGGACAATCATATGAGTGGATTAGTGAAAGATGAAAACGGGGTGTTCTTTGTTCTCCCAGTTCAAAATATTAAGGGGCAAAACAATTAATTAACATGTTTTCTTGTTATGATTGTACAATAATTTCTTTGATTTTTCCGAGCTTGATTTCTAATTAATAGGCATTGACACAGACACACACACACACACACAGCTGAAATCCATTTCCTCTTAAGGCATATGGCTAAAGGAACTAAGAGAAAGAAGACCCAATATAAAGGTTTGACAGAAGTTAAAACTCGTGAAAAGCGGGTCTGGCAAGATGTTAAACCCAACTTTCTAGAGCTCAGCAATGTGCAACTCCCAAGCGCTTATGGGTCTGGCAAGATGTCAAATCTAAGTGTCTTTGGATCTAGAAAAATGCTAGACTCGACTCCCTTGAGCTTGGTTGTGCGCCAAGCGTAAACGCCTACAGGTCTTGAAAGACGTCAAACCCAACATCCTTGGGTCTCGGATTACTTTGGATCCAAGCACCCAACATGGGAATTTAAGATCATCATTTCCCTTTACAGGTGGATTCGAACTGAGTTGCTTGAAAAAAAAAAGAGAAGAAACTCAACTCAAATAAATTTGCAACAAATAAATAACACAAAAAAAAATACACGAGAAGACTTATTTAAAAACCCATAATGTTGCAACAAATAAAATTATTTAATTGAAATTGAACAACAAAATTGAAAAACAAATCCAACAAAATTGATCTCATATGAAAAAAAAACCCTACAACAACATTCATAGAATTATTAAGAACATAAAAAATTAAAAATAAAATAAAAAACAAATATAATTCAAAATAAAATACAAAAAAAGAACAAAAAAAAAGAAGAAAATCTTACCTTAATATAGTTGTGAGTGAAGCTGAGAAGAGAAAAAAATAATTCATATAGTATGTTAATTAAAAAAAAATGAGAAGAGAAAAGAGAAAAAGAGAAGAAGAGATATCTGAGTATGAAGGAGAAGAGAAGGAGTTGAGGAGAGAAGACAAGAGAAAAAAATGAAAGGGATGTTGGTGTTTTTTACATAATAATAATAATAATAATAATAATAATAATAATAAGAGGTTAGTCTGTTGTGAAATACTGGATTTCAGTCTTTTTATTGTGGCATTTTATCGTTAGTTTTACGAACAGAGAATTAAATATTAATATTTTTAACAATTTCGTCGGTGATTTCGTTTGTAATATTTAATTTAACTTTTTAATTGAATAAAATTTTTTCAGAAAATGCCAAATATCACCAATGACTTTTCAATCCGTCGGTGATTTTGTCTGTAATATTTAATTTAAATTTTCAATTTAATAATTTTTTTTCAAAAACCTGCAAAATAAGACTGATGACTTTTAAATTCGTTTGTGATTTCGTCTGTAAAGAACAATAATTAATAGTGTAATTAAGAAGTGAACAATTTTAGAACTCTTTGGAAAATACCAACGGAATTAATCCGTTGGTGATTCCCTTTGTAATTGACATGATAAACAGTGTCAGGGAGAAGTGAATAGTTTACCAACAAGTTTACAGACGGATCTTACTGACAATATTAATATGATCGGTGTAAATGACATGTCATCATATTTTTTGGCTTTGTTTTAATTCCTTCTTTTTTCACTGTAATTCTCTCGGTATATACCAAGAGAATATTTTCATCGGTAAATTTCACCATAATTTACTGACGGAAATATTCCGTGAATATTTCTGTTTGTATTTGTTAATTTTCTAGTAGTGCAACCCTCTACACCCTCATTTATGGAGAATAAAAGAGTAACATGAACATGTGATCATCCATCATCCAAACACTAAAAAACTCAAGTTTCTCGGCATACT
>Ga0307515_10017745_pt1 | contig 12941 bp, 14 predicted proteins | sample 17_EM_MG_FD_194513 | JGI IMG/M metagenome (GOLD analysis project Ga0307515, IMG submission 194513) | Populus trichocarpa ectomycorrhiza microbial communities from riparian zone in the Pacific Northwest, United States - 17_EM | ecosystem: Host-associated > Plants > Roots > Unclassified | place...
CCCGCGGCCGGCCCCCCCCCCCCCCCCCTCAGCTAGATGCACTAGACGTGCTCGATCGACTTTAGCATCTGCGTGCTCGGGGTTGCTAAGATGGAGCTGGATGGCGGCGAGATGCTAACGTTGAAGTCGGGGATGAGTGTCTGCGCTGTTGGCTCTCCCTCTAACCTTCCGCTGTCTTGGTTCCCTTTTTTTTTTCCTGCTGAGGGCTCTGTGTGACTGATGTTGTGGGTGTGGGGGTAGTTATAGGACCATGTTATTCAGCGCGGTACTATGCATCGCTTGTCTAATGGCTCGGCTACCGAGGCGGCGCGCTTCGTTGCTGTTACGTTGCCCTGTGAGCCGTTTGAGATTGGCCAGACGGGCAAGATGCTCGCTGAGGAGCATGTTGAGGGGAGCGGGGCTAAGAAGGCTGATGGGTCGAGGTTGTAGGGTATAATTTGGTGACATTCTTCCGTAGGGTTAGGTCGGGTGATGCGGTGAGTTTGACGAAAGGTTTTGGGGTACTTCGGAAAGCTAAATAAAACTTTGTGTGCTCTGTTGGTGTTGCGAGGATCGTTAGTGAATAGGGAGATGCTGGAGCCAGAGGTAGCGTTGTTCTATGCTGGAATCTGCTCATTATTTTATGCAGCACGACATCGAAGTCTTACCAAAAGGCCAAATTTCTCACTTGAGAGATAGTTTTGCAGTTTATTTTATACGTGTACAAATGTTGTACTAAGCCAGAGTGCCGATACCAGAAGAAGACCAAATAAAAAATGCTCCAAGCAAAGCAGAAAGTAGAAGCACCCAGAAGCCAATGAGTGCAAGACACAATTAGAACAGCTTCAATAAGCCATGTTAGTTCCTAACAGTCATAAGAAAGACAGCAGTATCAATCTTCAATGCCACATACGATATAGGAAAGACAGTGGCGCGTCTACATCCGTCATATTATCCTCCTTACCCTCACGCGGCTCCTGCGCCTCAGTACCCACTATTTTCTCTTCAAAATTTCCTGCCAGCTGCGTCTTCTCCATTTCCGTAGCAGCCATCAGTGAAGTGGACGTGTGGTGCGAGACGGAAGTGCGTCCGCCCATAGTAGAATTGCGGCGTACATGTTTGGCGAGAAAATCCTTGCTGAAAGACCCGATGCTATGGCGTTTCGAGGAGCGAGGAGATGACGATGAGGAAGAGTGGTGACTGCTGGTTCTCTCGTAGAATGCCACAAGTGAATTTGAATGACGAGAGTCGGCGGTGCTCGCCGTCTGGACGAACGATGGGAATGGAGTGAGCTTAGACGATCTGGGTGGGCCCATGGCTTGGTGTTCTGCTTGTTCCGCGAGGTTCGACTCTGCTGCTAGGTTTGAAGCGGCGGTTTCGTACGGCAAATTGATAGCTTCATACCAATCTTCGTATTCCTTCTGATCACTGAATTCGTTAGCTTAATGTATGGCCGGGCTCTCAGCCACCCCGCCGTACCCTTGAATGACATCTTCGTAATTCTCGAACAGGTGAACTGGACGACGGTAAAACTCGGGAATCCGTATTTTCAACTTCAGGCGCTTGTTCTTTGGATTCAGCTCTTCGATGAGAAGACCAGCATCCACGGAACTGCGCTTAATAGGATCTGAGATGTGCTTATCAGCATCTGAGACGCGCTTCTCTTCAGGAACGGTCGAGAGACGATTACGGTCGTTGTAGTACGAGGCCACAGTGAGAGTATCGTCCTCCATCTCATCGTCCGCTGGGTGTAAGTCCTGACGATAATGGCCGGCGAATGTGTTTGGCCCGTATGCATCTTCATAAAAGTCATCCGCCATGTCTTCGTCTACATCATATCTAGACAAGAAACATTTGATTCTATGGGTCACTTTCAAGGGAGACTGGTTCAGCCTGATTGCTTGTCGTCTAGATGAGGCATCATATGCATTGCGCGGTGTAGAATGCATATCAGGGAATTCGTTCGTACCGCTGTAGGCGCTTTCGCCATCATTGCGGCTACCTCTACTACCAGTTAATTTCTGCAATGTTTCCCAGCCAACATAACTGGGCGCAAGGATATTTCTATCAGAAGCAGCGTACCTTACCTGGCTAGTGGCATGATGCACAGAATCCGAAGTGAAGTTCGGCCTCGGGGATGAAGTTTGTTCGGTTGAAAGACGGGTAGCATCCGCCTGCGCTTCGGCTATATCATCCATAGGTGATTCACAAGCATTTTCCTGGATGCCCATGGACTCACGGACTCGCGCTGGATGCTCCGTAAACTCCATAGTGATAGGAAGAAGGTTCATCATTCTTCCTTTGTTTTTTCTACACATGATTATTGAGTCATCTAAGGGTGCTGATGCGCCCGCATGTCGCTCTTGAGGACGATCTTGGGGCTCAACCCAATCAATACCATTGCTGTATATCTTATCGCTTCCATTTTTCTCAATGGTTGGACGGTTGTTAGAGTTAGGATCTTCTAGCATGTTGGTAGTCAGTGCTGGCAAATTGAACTCTTTGGGCATCTTTAAGTTGGCTCTTTTCACATGCTCAAGGTATTGCTGGGTACCTGGGTCTGCTGTGTCAAGCGCCGCCAGAGCGTTCTTCTTGACTCCTAATGGTTGTGTGCTTTGAGTAGCACTTAGAGGGTGGACGATCGGAGACTTCGGTACGATGTTGGAAAGATCATTGGTAGAAAAAGACCGTTCCCGTCTTGAAAGTTTGGGGGCGATTGTTTCCTCGAATTCGTGCAGATTATCTTCCTGGCCCTCGGAACGCTCCACCTTTTTCAACTCATTCAAACCAAGGATCTTTATAACTTTAGGACTAGCCAAGCTGCCGTCTGAGAGTGGTGTACTAATTGATAGAGCCTTTCTCTTATTCTTGTAAGGAAGAGACGGCTTCGGAAGACTGGGAAGGTGGCTAGCTATTTTATCTGTGAGTTTCGCGACCCTGTTCCGCGGCTCATCATTGTCGTTGTCTGAATGGTTAAACATTGGGTCTTCTGGAGAACGCCTTGAGCCAAAAAAGCCGAAATGATTGGCGGTGTGTGCTCTAGGCAGAGTATTCATGCCACGGTCGGACGCGTTGAGCGCGGCTGGGTCAGCTTCATGACGTGATGAGGTTGCTTTATTACCCAACAGTCTCGAAACAACTTCAAGATGAGGCGCTTTCTCTTTTGCTTTCCCAGCAGACAGATACCTGAACCCACCCAATGTCATCCTGTTATTTCTTTGTTTTTCAACGAGCATGTTGGGAGGTTTGCCCTCAGGATGTTGGGCAGACTTGTGGTAGGAGTTCTCCTTAAGGATCCCATGAGCCTCTGTCATTGGTAATTTTGATGAATTGGTTGACTTTTGCAGACCTAGCTGCTGAGCAGATGGCTGCAAGACTCGGCGCTCGGCCTCAGGAATCCCTGGAAGAGGCTTGTTAAAGAAAGAAAACGTGCCAGGAAATTGCGAAGCGTCAGCCTAGAAAGGACATTAGAACTGAAGATACCTTAACACGTTAACTACGGAAAGATGTCGCTCACATTCTCTTGTTCAGCTATGTTCTTGTCAGCAATGGGTGCGTTCGTGCCGTGACCGTCCATTTTTGAAACCCCTGTTTCTTTAGTCTGAGTTGGTTGATGTTTAAGTTTTTTAAGCCTACCGAGGCTCGCTGTGGAGGGGAAGATATGTCCTCCGGAAAGATTCATGATGGGAATGATGAAAGACGACTTACTCCGTGTGAAGTTGATGGTTGGACGTCGACGACACGGAGGTGATTTGGGCTTCTGCTTTGGACGACGCGTGCTGCCTACGCGAGGGTGAGGGCGAAGGTTAATGATATAAAGACAGAAGCAAGTGACTAGCTTTAGCCTTTTCTGGGTGAATTCCTCAAACTCACTATGCTCGCTGTCGCTGTCATCACGAAAAACCAAGAATGATCCCATAGCTCATCATCGTGAAAGACGGAAGAAAACCATTTGACTGCAGAAACGGAAAATAGGAGTCATGAAATGCTTCAAGGTGAACATCCTGTGCTGGGAAGGGATATAGACCTGGTAGGGACGTTACTTCCCAAACCGTCTGACTTGCTAAGCTCCACTTACGACTGTTCAGGGGCCATAGTCAACGGCAAAGGGCAGGCGATCTGCTATTGCCACTATAATGGCGTTCAATGGCAGCTCTATGAGTGTGCTTTCTACGATGTATTTACACCTTTAAAAAGGGGGTATGTTCCAGGTACTGCACACCCACTCATTGTCTGGCATTCTCCTCCTCTCTTGGAGTGGTAAGAGATATATCCCGGTAAAAGCCATGATACGTAGCGGCTTTTTGTCACTCTGCCAATACCAAGTTGGTCATATCAAAGAGAAGATTGCGAGGGAGCATAGTATGTTGTGTGGCGTTGACATCTCCTATCAAACGCTATACCGCATATCCCCTAGCTTATTTGCTTGGAAAATGTTGGCACATGATTGGCCCTTGCGACTTCGGCTGATGCAACTTTTCAACCCCTCTGTGCGGCTTACGCTGAAATCCGCTCGGCTTTAGCTGAAGAAATAGCCCACGAGACTCAATCCTATACGTACACGATCTTCTGTCATCTTGCCTTGTATATAGTATCTCCGTATTTGCCCAATTGAGTCCTTGTGCAGCGTTGAGGCCAGAACTCATTTGAAATCCCCGGGCTAGATCCGCTTTCTGCATCTCCACCGCCACCCGGACATCAGCACCTTCTCTGACGAAAATACTATTTATTGCTCATACTGCACCCTGAAACCTCTTCGTTTATCAATTTCCGTTCTCCGTATTTGATAATAAAGTAATCGACTGCCCGTACACCACCTGCCTCCTCTTTGCTTCAACACATCAGTAGAACCGCCATCATGTCCTTCTCTTCCCTCGTCTCAGACATCACTTACCGAACATCGGATCGCGATGACCTCCGTTCGCAAGTCTCACGAGCGCGGTCATACGCCAGTACGGCAGCGACCAGTGTGAGCATATCCGGAGACATCTCGAGTCAATTACATGGAGGGTATAGCCATCCGCTTGCACGCGCATGGCAAGCTGAGAGGCAATTGACCAAGGTCCGTCGCTCCTATACGTGGCCTTGGAATGCCAAAATTTCGGGCCGAATTTCACTGACACTGGCTTCCTGTCATAGTCTATGCTCATTTATCCTCTCTTCATCTCCGACCAACCGGACGAAGAAACCCTCATTCCCTCCCTCCCCAACCAGCACCGCCGCGGTCTTAACCGCTTAGTACCCTTCCTCACACCCCTCGTAGCCAAGGGCCTAAAATCTGTAATACTCTTCGGCGTACCCATCGCGCCCGGCGCCAAAGATGCGCTCGGGACCGCCGCAGATGACCCACAAGGTCCTGTAATCCAATCGATTCGGCTCCTCCGCCGCTCCTTTCCCAACCTCTTCATCGTCGCCGATGTCTGCCTCTGCGAATATACTTCTCACGGCCACTGTGGTATCCTGCGTGATGACGGTAGTCTCAACAACGCACTCTCCATCGACCGCATCAGCGATGTTGCCATGGCCTACGCCGACGCCGGCGCGCACTGCGTCGCACCCTCGGACATGAACGACGGCCGCATCCGTGCCATCAAGCTCAAGCTGATCGAAGCCGGCATTGCGCATCAGGTAGTACTGATGTCGTACTCGGCTAAATTCTCAGGCTGCCTCTACGGTCCCTTCCGCGATGCAGCTGGCTCCTGCCCCTCCTTTGGCGACCGCCGTTGCTATCAGCTCCCTCCAGGCGGCCGAGGCCTTGCACGCCGTGCTATTACGCGTGATATCAATGAGGGCGCGGATATCATCATGGTCAAGCCGGCCAGCCAGTACCTGGATATCATCAGTGATGCGAAGGAGATCGGGAAAGATTTGCCCGTGGCTGCGTACCAGGTTTCTGGAGAGTTCGCAATGATCCACGCAGCGGCGAAGGCCGGTGTGTTTGATTTGAAGACGATGGCGTTTGAAGCGACAGAGGGCATATTACGAGCTGGCGCCACAATTGTAGTGAGCTACTTCACACCGGAATTTTTGGACTGGTTGAGCAATTGAGCTATTGCATTGGAGAGGAAGATATCATTAGTCTACTGGCAGCAAAACCGACCCGGGACGCCCGGTTACAATAACTCAAAAGAAGGCGCGGGGATAGAGGGAGGAGAGGAAACAAGCCGATCTCGGGAGTTAGATCTCTATGTATGCCACTTTGGTCTTGTGATCTTCACACAAGCATTTCCTGGTATATGGAGTTCTTTCACTTGGGCTGGGAAAGCAATTCATGTATTTTACAAATTATATTCCATTAACATACTCCGAACCAACTTCGCAGCGGCCGGTCAATCGAAACAACACCAAGGCTACATCAAATTTAGAACAATACTCATTTTTGAGAGGCTGTTCTATACTTTTAAGGGCCTTCCCATCTTCGCCTCATCTATGATCATCGAGTAATTAGTAATTATCACCGGTTCAGTGTGTAGAAAGGGATTTTAGCAATACGGAATCCTAATCCCGCTGGCATCGCCGCCACAAACTACCGTGGTGGATTGATAGCTTTCAGCATGAGTCCCCAGCCGAGCCCGTATCTAGGATAGGAATATCAAAGTTGCTATGCCAGCTATCTAAGTTTCCAACGAGGAAAACAGTGATATTGTCGATTCAGGTTGGATTTAGCCTATTACCCTATCCTTGTTCTCATTCCGGGTGTACTACTACCCCCGTTTCAGTTACAGACCCCCCCCCTCCCTTTCCTATTTCAGACACCTACCTCGTGTATAAATAGCTTCATTTCTTCATAGTTAAATAGACAGAGTCCTCATTCTTTACTTACTCATCGGTGCACGGACTACCGATCGACAGTTATGAGCCCGGGTGACTTGCCATATTGCACCTATTTAACTGATTGATTTGACTGATCGTACCCCTCATCAAATACTTCATTCGTCTTTGCAAGCACCAAGCACCTCTTAATATGACTTCTCAACCTACCCAAGCTATCACCACGACGGTGATATTATCGAACCAAGCTGATTGGGACGAATGGATCGACCTTATTAGGCTTCGAGCTCGAATAGGAGACGTATGGGAATACGTCGACCCCTTAACCAAACAGGATTAGTTGCCCCGTTTGCTTGAACCAGTCTTTCCTAGGCCTCAAGATGTGAAGTCAGGAACAACCTCATATGCAGCTCTCTCTGAGGACGAGAAGGACGAGCTTTGAATTCTCCGTGAGAGGCACAAGATAGTAGAGAAGGAATACAAGAAGCAGAAGGCAGCTTTGACCTCCCTACGAAGTTACATTACCGGTGTAGTGGCCAGGAACCTTAACACCTATATACTGGGTATCGACTCAGTATACGACGCACTGGTGGCTCTTAAGGAGAGAGTTGCCCCCACCGATACAGCACGAGAGCTGTACCTATCCACTCAATATGCCAAGGTCAAAAAGGGCCCGAAGAACTAGAACTTCGAGGCCTGGCTACAGCAGTGGGAGAAGACATACAACGACTGTAAAAAGATCAAATTGCCAGACGTACACGGCGACCGTGCGATTAGAGATTTTCTGCTGGCGGTAGAGCTAGTATTACCAAATTGGGCCTTGACGTGGAGGGTCGAATTTGATAAACACGACTGGGCTAGTGACGATATGATATCCATAGATCGACTGGTCGAAATATATCGAAACTATTGACGACTGGAGGACGCCCAGCAGGAGAACAGAGCTTAATTTAGCGCCAATACGGTGAGCTCCAAGGGAGAACCAGCTGACGAGCCCAAGTCGTTAAAGGAAGACGGTAGGAGGGAGCCAAGAGAGCCATGTGTATGCGGCGGACGCCACCCCTACTACGTTTGCTGGTATCTGAATGAGGTCGATCGACTAAGCTGGTGGAAACCTACCGAGTTAGTTCAGAAGGCAGTTGATCAGAAGATCGCTGATGCGTTACTAGAATTAAAGGCTAAAATAGAGAGAGCACGGAAGCCAGCTCTGCAAGATAAGAAGTCGGAAGACGGTGATATGTAGGCTTTAGATTAAAAGGAAGCTGCACGGAACCCAGACGGAAGTTAAAAGGAAGACGACCATGGTATATTCGCCGTATACTGGGTAGGCACCTATAACGCAGGTTCTGACTACAAGCTGCGTGATAGCGTGATTCTTGATAACGGAACCACGATATACGTCATTAACGATCGATCGAGATTTATTGACGAGCTCTGGCCGAGCAATGACTTCGTATACGCCGGAACGGGCCTAGATCCAGTTGAGGGCATAGGAACGGTAGCAGTTATAATCCAGACGCCAACAGGACCTAAGAGGATCCTACTGGCTAATGCAGCATATGTACCGGCGTTCTATACGAATTTGGCCTGTCTAGATAAGTTTAATAATAAGAACATATGGTGGGACAATGAAAAGAACCTACTATATCATAAAGACGATCGTAAGACGTTTGCCTATTGCGAACGCCATTGCAACTAATTGACGCTCGAGTACAACGAGCCGCGACCGAGGGCCTTGAGCAAGGCCTTATTAGACCCTATTCCTGATCAGAAAGGACTTCAGGAAGGACTTTAGGAGAGCTCAGATGAGCTTGACGAGACGTCAGAAAAGCTTAACGAGACGTTAGAAAAGCTTGACGAGACGTCAGAAGAGCTTAACGAAACGTCGGACAAAGACGATGAGACTTCAGATGAGATTCGAGTGGATATCGATGAAAGTCGACAGGTAGATTCTGGTGGAAATTAAGATTAAGCGACCGATTAAGAAGAGCTCGGTCCTTAAGACGATGACGTAATTTACCCACAAACCTTAAAGGACAATTTCTTACTAGACCTACCTACCTAAGAACCTACCCCATAGGAGACTCCTACAGCTCCTCCAACCACAGAACTGGCCCTAGCAGGGCCTTTCGGACCTTTAACACGAAGAACGACGCATCTAGAAGCAGTTCCTGAGGAACAGATGCGTGAGAACTACCACGTCTATATTGACGATATTATAGCGATCAGCCACAGAGAGAACGTACCAAAGCTTCGACCCTTTAAGGATGAGCTAATAAAGAAGTACAAGACTACTGAACCTAATGCTATAAGAGCTTTGAGTAAGCTTTTAAAATTCCTTTGTAACCTATCGTCCTTATATAAAGACCGCAGTTATTCGACTTAACACCATGCCAAGACTCGCGATGCAGCTTTGACCTATGAGGGCTTAAAACTGGGAGGGTGTGTTAATTCAGGTTGGATTTAGCCTATTACCCTATCCTTGTTCTCATTCCGGGTGTACTACTACCCCCGTTTCAGTTACAGACCCCCCCCTCCCTTTCCTATTTCAGACACCTACCTTGTGTATAAATAGCTTCATTTCTTCATAGTTGAATAGACAGAGTCCTCATTCTTTACTTACTCATCGGTGCACGGACTACCGATCGACAGATATTGGACACATGAGAACCCCGCCTAGGATCATAACTAACTAATGAGTGACACAAAAAGGGTACAAGATAATTCTATCCAGTATGCGAAGCTCGAAAATTCGTTTGATTATGAAATGCACTTATGCTAAACCTAATCTCCTAATGAGTCTAGCGTAGCCTCATCAGTGTCACTTTGCGACACCCTCGCCTCACTCTCGGTATAATGCCATGCGATCCGCTCATAGGCGTGCACCTGAGTAAGGGATAAAATATCCCTTACATTGCCCCCCATTTCATCAGGGCCAGCCCCCAGCCTGTATACCTAGATAAATTAAATCTATATATACAAAAGTAAGGTAAGTAGTGCCGAAGCCTTACTTATACATAGGAAACGGTAAAAGACCAGCCAGCCAAGCAGCCTGGATAAAAACCTTAACCTATAGCTAAAATCCAGTGGGAAAAAAGGCCTTATTTAGGATTATATTTAATCTGGAAGCGAGAGGTAATAGCTATAGCTTTAGAGGCTAGCCGTTTTTCAGATAGCTATTGAATAGTAATCGGATAGCCTCTAGGGTAGCTATATCACTTTAAGGACGTTTAGCCTTCTAAGCTCTATTAATAGGACCTACTCTAGTGTAGTAAACCGCGGTTAGCCTATAGAGCGTTTTTGCAAGCTTAATCGCGTACGATCCCCTTTAAATCCTACTAGATAGCCTTCGGTTACCTTAGTAGGCTTAGATATAATTCCGTTAGTACGGATTTTTAATCGGTCCGCAAGCTAACTAACTATATTTATATAAAACCACCGGAATAATATCTAAGGTAGTTTACTAACGCTTATTACGCGCTCTATTAATATCCGCGTTATAAAAGCTATAGATACTAAAACAACTTAATACTAGTATTTTATATTATTTTCTAAAGTTAAATAATTATATAATAAAACCTAGGCTTTTAAAATATTTTATTTTATTATAAAACTCTATATAACTTTATAAAACGCTAGTATAGCGGGCTCTTTTAGGGGGTATATATTAGGCAAGGCAGTAATTAGGTAGGTAAAAGTTTTACTAATATCTTAGGAGGGTTATATAGGGGGCTAGTTCTCCTCTAGAGGAGGACTAGCGGTTAGTCTCTAAATAGAAGAGGCTAAAAGTAATTATCTTTTAAATATATAAAGTTTATTCTACCTTTAACTTACCTATAACTCTTATTTAATACTATTAATTAGATAATTATAAGTTCTAATTAGATTAGCCTCTTATGGCTAGCTAATATATATAAAACCTATATAGATTTATAATAGCTATCTAAAAGAACTTATTATAGCTTAGCGGATATATAGCGTCCGCGTTATAGTGTATAATACCTACTAAAACCTTATCGTGCGCCTACTACTAAGTTATAGATATCTAGGTAAATCTACTATATATTAGCACTAAAACCTACTAGCTAAAGAGGAAGTTAAATAGAGTGTTAAAATAGCCGCGGCCGTATTAGGTATTAAATAATTAAACTTAAAGAAGTTATAAAATAGACTAAAAATAACGGCTATAGGACCTTTATAAGGCATATTGCCTAAATATATAGTAAGAAGTAGGTAAGCCGAGCATAAGTTATAAGGAGAGTTAATAGAAGAGGACGATATAGTAATAAGGGTAGGCAATAACCTAGTATAGAGAAAGAGAGAGAGAGAGAGAAAGATAAACTAATAAGGAAAATAAGAGGGCTGTAAGTGTAATAAAGCCTTGTAGGAAATACTACGGTAGGCTTGCTAATAGGCTAGGTGTGTAGGTAAATAAGAAGTTAATAATATAATAATAACTAGTGGAGTAGTTACCTAATAGATTAACTCTAATTATATTTTAAGATTCACTATAAAGAAGAGAACTATTTAGGTAGGGACTGTAGTATTTTAAATATATAATACTGCGCCTAAGAAATACTTTAGTATGTTAGTATATTAAATAATCTAAGTATATAACGTTCCGATAGATCTTATAGATCCTATATTTTAAACTTATAACGTAACTAACTATATAACTTAGTTACTCCTTATCCTATAGTTTAACTAGTTTTAGCACCTCCCGTACTTCTACCACTAGTCTATTTATATCTCTCCTTAGTAGTGCTACTACTGCTAATATAAGGTCCGTAATACTATCCCCCTCCTTTTTATTTTTGTCCTTAAAGATATTTCTTATCTCTAAGTTATTTACTAGAGGTATAGCATTCCTATTTTTAATTTAATAACCTTTATTATTTCTAATACCTCCTATTAGATCTTTTATATCTAAGCATCGTATTTATATAATTTTAATAATTCTTTTACTAGGTAAAATTATATCTCCTTATTCTTATTGCGAGGAAAAGAAGTTAGTATATATTATAATTGCGGCTCTATCTAGTCACCAACCTTCTTTTTATGCTAAGTGTACGTAAGCGAACATATAATTGTCCTATAATGTTTAATCTATCTTAGACGCTAAGTATACGCGTCTTATTAATCTCTAAAGTCTCTAACTTCTTTATCTAATTTACTATAGGGTCCTATATTTAATCTACTGCTATAAAGCTTAATAAGAGCTCTTACTAGCTTTAGATAAACTTTATTATTCTTATAAGGTAGAGTAAAAGGTTATAAAAGCTTAGTAATAAGCTACTAAGGCTTACCTAGCTATATCCGTTTAGCTACTCTATCTTAAAAAGGGTTATAAAAAGGTACGCTTTAAGGAGTTCCGTTTTATAGAGTAAGGTCTTTATAAGCTTAAGGCTAAGAAGACTAAAAAGGATCCTGTCTGTACGAGTAGAGGTTATAAATATTATTATTAGATAAATGGCGTAGAGTGTATGCGGTAGGGGCTGTATACGTAGCGTAGGTCACCTGACTGCCTACGGCCCGATAGATAGCCCGACCTTTACTACCCCTTTCTTTCTCTTTTGGTAGACGAGAAAGACACAAATAAACTAAGAAACAGTTACCTTATATTACAATTGCAGTACCCCCCAGGTAATACCGACACTAATTAGTAATATTACAGATTAGAATCCGGTGTTATTACAAAGAGAGATAATACGCGATCGCTCCTACTAAGGCCCGTCAATCTCGTCGCGTTTACTAAAGAGAACCCTTCCTACCAAGGCCCTGGGAACTTAAGAACCAACTCCTACCAAGGCTTCGTTCGGTTCGCGTCTATTATATATACTAATACCCAGTACGACCTCTTTACTAAGCTAGTACACCTAGCAGCGTTAGTAGTACCCCCTACCTATACCACGATCTATACTAGTTAATTATATCTAATATAGAAATCTAACGTCCGGACTAGGGCAATGGGATTACCCTAACCAATAAGACTACCGCAAAAGATATTACTAACTATATTAACTTTAAAATTAATAAGTATACTAAGCGTAACTTTAAGGATAAAAGCTTATGGGAATTATACTAAGAGGACTTTAACAATTTTAAGGTATATATATTTAAGGACGCTTATAGGTCCGCAATTAAGGAACTTAAATAACTACTCCAACGTAATAGAGTATGGGTCTTTAATA
>Ga0307515_10017746_pt1 | contig 12940 bp, 8 predicted proteins | sample 17_EM_MG_FD_194513 | JGI IMG/M metagenome (GOLD analysis project Ga0307515, IMG submission 194513) | Populus trichocarpa ectomycorrhiza microbial communities from riparian zone in the Pacific Northwest, United States - 17_EM | ecosystem: Host-associated > Plants > Roots > Unclassified | place...
TGGATGATGCGTGTGAGCTCTTGATTGGGACAAATATATGCAAGTTACATCAAGTGGGGCCATAGCAACTCTGCAAGAGATTACAACCACTTCCCTAAATCTAATCTCGTTGCTTGTGGAGTTAGGTAATGCGAAAATAAAAACAGTTGGTAGTTACAGCAGTTCCAATATATAATTTCCAGTACCAAATTAGGTATTAAGTTTGTAACAAAATGTATTAAGGTTGTAGGGAATTATTTTATGTTGTTATTAAACTTGATTTAATGGGTTAATTTTAAAATTTCTTGATCTAATTATTTACCTAGTCTAATCTTAAAACTAAACCGAAGGAAGTTGGTCCGGCTGACCTAGTCGATTTGACCGGTCCAAAAACATCCTAAATAACTTATAAATAAAGTATGAGGATAAAATTGAGAAAAAAAACTTTTTACCTGATTTTTTACTTAGTTCAGGTTTAAAATTAAATCATATAGAAGTTACTTTAATATAATACAGTTAATATGATCAGTTTAAAGATAACCCAAATGATTTTTAAAAAATGTTCAATAATAAAATTAAAAAAATAAAATTAAAAGGAAAAATAAAAAAAAGAGTGAGTTGGAAAAAAAACCAGAGATAATAAAAAGAATAACATTTTATTTAGTATAGAAGCTAAATTATTAGTGGATTGTTTAGCAACCAAATGTAGGATATTGACAAACTTTTTTTGCTTGGGCAACTAGCATCGCTGGCACAGCATGAATCTAAGAAATTATTTATTTTTGTATTTTAAATGTATTTTTAAAAAGAATTAATTTTTATTTTATTTTTTTAACTTTAAATTAAATTTGTTTTTGAATGTTTAGATGTGTTATATTAAAAATAAAAAATTATTATTTTAATATAATTTTAAATAAAAAAACATTTAAAAAATAACAACAAATACATTTACAAGCAACCCTAATTAAAAAAAAAAAAAGACCGACATGATGATACTTTATGGTATGAAGACGAAGTCAGGTCCCTAACCCACCTGCAACGGGTAGGAAAGGAAGGTTCTGATATCATATTTCATGTGTTGTGAAGAAATGGCTGCCCTAAGTTACAAAAAATGATTAGGTATTTGGTATCTTAATTAGTTAATTTTTTTTACTTAATTATAATAATAGGTTTGGATTATATTTCATTGAAAGCTGATAATTTACAATCTTGCTAATGCATTCGTAACAAATTATTTTTCTTGTATTTCTTTTTAAATGTCAAACTCTAAATATTAATATAAATAGCTAACCCACCTACCAATTTAGCTAAGCCCGTTTGTTTTATGAAAAAATGATTTCTTACAAATAATTTTTCTAACTTTTTCATATTTATTTATTATTAAAAAAATTGTTTAATCAAAAAAACTTTCTAGTAAAAAAAATAGTTTGGTTTATAGGAAAATATTTTTCATTTATTTTGGACGCAATACACTTTCTAAAAATTACAAAAAATTCAAAAATATCATGTTATTTATTAATTATATTAAATTTAGCTCCAAATTTTTTGATTGTTATATATCTTGTTTTGAATTCTTTTATTTATTTATTCAATTTCATTCCATATAATTTGATTTAATTTGATTTTTATATGAACTCTGGTACTCATTTTTTTATTGTTATTTCTTTTTTTTATTTTCTTAATTGAGATTTGTTTTATCTATCAGACTCGGTTCTCATTCTTTTGATTGCTATTTATTTTATTTGAAATAAATTATAAAATTGGATTTTTTTTTAATTTCATCCTCCCTTATTTTTTTTATCTGTTAGATTTGGTCTTTATTCTTTTGATTGTTACTTGTTTTATTTGAAGTAATTTATGAAATTGAATTTTTTTTCAATTTCATCATTCTTCAAGTTTTTTATCTATCATATTTAGTCACTGTTCTTTTAATAGACTTGAAAAAATAATTAAAATATCAATAAGTTATTTTCCAACTCATTTTTCATGGCATAGCCAAATATTAAAAAATGTTTTTCAATTCATTTTTAATAACACTGTTAAATATTAAAAAATAATTTATTTTTTAAAATTTTATGTTCCATGAAAATCACTCTAAAAAAACATTTTTTGACAAACAAACAAGACCTAACCTCTAATAATGGTAGCATACTTAGTAGAATTATTTAGAACTCAAGTTTTATAAATATACGGGTTAGTAATAAGAATATTTTTTTAGCGATTGTTTGAGTGATAATTAAATGAATAAGAAGTTTTATATTTTGTAAAGTTTTTTAGATTGATATTTTTTTTTCACAATTTCATTATTCAAAATTAAATTGATTTGAATTAAACTTCTTGATTGAACTCGGTTCAAGAATTTTTTGGATTGCAAGTTTTAGAGATTAGACTAAGTTTAGGAGGTTTGCTGGGTTGATTTGTTTTTTCTTCTTAAAAGCTAATGTTTTTTTTTTTACCATTTTTTACAATTTTGCTTTATTATTTCTTATAATTTGTCTTATATATTATTAGTTTAAAGAACATAACTATAGTTGGAAACCCTTAATATTTTTATGCAATCAACACATGATTTCTTATGTTTATTACAATTATTAGGTGAATTATAATATGTTGTTCTGTTTTATAATATATTTATCAAACATAAACATAAAATAAGACAAATTATCAAGTCCAGATCAATATACATCAAACATAAAATAAAATAATTATTTGTCCAGTTCTATCTAATGTTATCCTTTCAATACTATTTAGCATGCCAGACAGTACCTTATCTTTTGATCACACATATCCACATGATAAATGGGCAGTTGGCTACTTTTTAAATGTGGACCTAAATGCACGAAATGAAATTGAAAATGTGGCGATCACGTGATGGCCATAAATCACTCTTTGATATATATTTTTTTTGGAATTGAATCATCCTTGCAAGCCAAAATCAGGAGTTAATTGAAAATTAATTTTTTTGCTTGTTTTTAAATAATTATTTTTTATAGAATTGGACATAATTAAATAATGTCTTGATCATCTTTGATCATTTCTAATTTAATATTTTTTATATTACATAAAAGCTTCATGTCCTAATAAAAAATTCCATACATTTCTTTTTATTTATTCTTTTTACAAAAAAAGAAAAAGAAAAGGAAAGGAATGTAGAATTGAAGGAGGGATTAAGTTATGAATAAAAAAAAATGAGGATTATATATATAGTTTCTAAGACCATGTGGTTTAATTAATTAGTTTCCATAAACTAGAGTTATTAAATAAAAAATACTAATAAACTTCCAAAAAAATCTCTAATTGATTGGAGGTCATTAGTTTATTGTGTTGTGTTACGCTGTAGATAAAATCATTTTATTTTAAATTAAAAGAATATTTAGATTATAAAGAATTATTTAGTATTATTATTAAACTTGATCTAACGGATCAACTTTGAAATCTATCGATCTGTCTCATTGTCTAACTCGAGTTTAAAATCAAACAGTGTAGAAGTTATATGATGTGACTTAGTCGACTTGGTAGGTCTACAAATAACTCGGACAATCGATAAAAAAACATGGTTTAACTTTAAGAAATTTTCAAATGACACTTTTTTTTAATATTAAAATGATAATATATTGAATCGACCGGCCCGAACTCTGCAACTTAAACAATCAAGCTTGTGACTCAGGTCATTGACTCTGCTTTATTTAATAACTTTGTTTTTTAAACTATTTTTTATTTAATTATACAATACCAAAAATAAATACAAACCAAATATCAAGATGTTTGTTTGATACTACAATAACTTCATAGAAAATAAACTGGAATAAATTATGAAAATCAATTCAAAATTAACCAAATATTGAAGAATCAAATTGAAAAGAAAAACTAATAAAAAAATACAAACAAGGATGAAATTAGAAGGAAAAAAAGCAAAGAAAAAGAGAGAGAGAAGGAATGCTCACATGACACCTCGTTTGTTTTTGTGTTTCAAAAGTGTTTTTGAAAAAAAATAATTTTTTTAATTTTTTTTATTTACTTTAAATTAATTTTTTTAGTATTTTTAGATCATTTTGATGTGTTGATATTAAAAATAATTTTTTTAAATAAAAAAATTATTTTAATATATTTTAAAATAAAAAACATTTTGAAAAATAACTATTACTACACTCCAAACACCACTAAATCATATCCAATTTTTTAGTATAGAGTAAAATTGAACTCTTCATATTACAGGTCATCCGAAAAAACAAGTATTCGGGCCCAATAAAACCGATCTCTGTTTTGACAAGGAAACTAGGAAATTATGAAATAAAGGAGAAATTTTTTTGGATAAATTAAAATAATTTCCATGAGATATCATGAACAATAATGACCTTCAAATATTTGAACATAGAACCTCTTTTTTTTTATCCAAAACATTCTTAATATCAATAAGAATGATTTTAAAAATATTAAGAGTATTTTGGATATTAAAGATGGGTTTTGTAATATTTACTTAAAGATGAAATGATTTCTTTTAAATTTTTAGATGATAAATGTAATTTTATAGGGTTTTAATAATTTACCCAAAACACTTCCCTTATTAATAGTATCAAAATCCTATTTGATATTGTTATTGATAAGCCTAGATTTAATGGGTCCAAAAATCCTAAAAAAACCATCTTTCTTGAGCTCAGTCAATGAAAGGACTCACCTCTCCTGAGTTCAATTTAGAGATTTTTTTAGCATAACTACATTTTGAATTCTACTATCCCTGCACCTATTAGATATATAAAAGTTCTCAAAGAATTCATTATATTTCAATCGATATTAATATTATATAAAATATAGTGTAAAAGTTTTTTAAAAGCTCACCATATTTTCATCCACAATAATACATATGCCAATGATATTTTTTTTTATCATCAATATATATATTAGAGATATTTTCCATCAACATTAATACATATGTTAGTGATATTTTCTATTAACATTAATATATATATCAGAGATGTTTTTCCTCTTTAACATTATCTGGATAATATTACACTTTAACTCATTCTCTCCATAAAAAAAAACTTATGGGTTATAAATAGAACATGAATCATTTAAACAAAAGATTCAAAATATTCATTCTCTACTGTTTATTTATTTCTAAAATATCTCTTTGTAATATTATTGCATTTTCTCTCAAAAAATTACCAACTTAATCATCAGATAGTCTCAAAATTCATCAAATGGAACCTTTTCCAGGTATTAGGCACCCGCCTCTAGCCATTTTAATTTGAGAGAATGGATCAGATTGCCAGAATAAAGAGATTAACAGATTATACAAGACATAAATTTTGCTCCCAAACTACTTGGATTTTTAAGACATCATCAATTATATTATACTATACTTTGGCTACGATGTCTTACAATGTCATGCTACATTATGCAATGAATTAAAAATAACATAGATAAAAATAAAGTTTGGTAATTGGTTGTTGTACTTCTTTAAAAAAGTTGCATTTTTCTAAAAATAAAAATATTGATTTCACAATAAATCAGAATCTCTGGACTTGATGGACTGTTAAGTCCAAAGTGTGTGGACTTGAGAAGACAAACAAGTCCACAATAACTCAAGTCTGGCATGTTTACCAGATCCAAATAACATGGACCAAATATGTTTGTTAGACCCAAGTAATGTGCGTCTGTCATATTTGCCAAACTTAAGACGCTTGGACTTGACGCCAACCAAGTACAAAGTACGTAACGTGAGTCTAGCATATTTGTCAGACCCAAATAAGATGGGTCTGACATATTTACCAGACCTGTTACTATTATTATTTTCATATGATGGAAAGGTTTTATTGCTTTTCTAGATTGCATGGACATAGAGCTTGCACTCCAGTAAGCTTGACGTAAAGTCAAGCCTCATTATTCATTATTAAAATTAAAATGAATAAAAAATTGTTTTCGAATTAATGGGTTATTTTATTGAAAGCTTTTTTTTTTTTTTTAATTTCAACCATTAAATTTATCGGGTGAGATTAGCTTGCAAATACGCTTATTAATGCATAAAATAATTGTTTTTTTTTAACTATTGAAGATGTTTGTTCATTAAAGCAAAGCTTCCAGTGGAGAATCTGGTTTTGCATTTTACGTGTACAAGGACAAAGCCTTCGTCATCATAGTCACAAAAACATGTTTAGGTGCTATTTATTTGTGCAGCTGGTTCACGTTTTATTTTTTTTTATTTTAAAATATTTTTTTTATATTTTTAGATCGTGTTAACATGTTGATATCAAAAATAAAAAAATATTATTTTGATATATTATAAAGTGAAAAACACTTTGAAAAACAATCTCTACCATAATTTTAAACATGATCTTAGTGTATATCTGTTATTGTAGTAGTTTTTGTGGTGGTTGTTTAAAAAAGTAGGCTTTTTAAATAAAAAAATAGTTGTGATTTAAAAAAACAAATTAAAACAAACATGCCTTTTGTTGAAATTGTTGTGAGATATATTTTTATATGCAAAATAAATAAAAAACAGGTCTTTATAAATAATAAAAAAACTTATTTTAGTATTTATAAAATAAATGTTTAAAACATAATTACATGTAGGCCCAACATAAATATAACTGATCAAATATTTTTTTCTTTGTGGTGGGGGAAACCACTAAGTCACTACAATATTCAACTGTCTCCAAGAGTTTTTGAACTATTTTGATTTTCTTTTTTCGTTTTTGACGTTATTGTTTGCTTTTATTTTTCATCCTAGCCTTATTGTGATTCGCGATCATGATTTTTGTTTTTTTTTTCCCCTTGGAGAATGCATGGCTTCTGCTTAATTCCATTGTTAAAGTGAATAGAAAGTTATTTTAGAAATGATGGCAATCGATCAGGCAAATTGCGTGAACTCATACAGATCCAACAAATCTATTTTTTTAAAGCATGCATGTGTAAAATCATGGATGATTTTCTGTCAAGATGGTCAAGTCTGTGCTTCCAGTTTCTGGTTAGTTTCTAACGTGGGACAGATAAGTCCTTAAAAACAGCTAACATAAATCTGAGCTCGGGAATTTTTTTTACTTCACGTGGATTTCAGGTTTTTGAGGTGGTTTATTGGGTTTTTGGTGGCAATGAATTGATATTGATTTGACTTGATATTGGTTTGACAAGGTTTTTAGGGTTTGACATGGTTGAAAATAGGTTTTTTTGGATGAAAAATGGATAGAAAATAGATTTTCAGGTGAAAAACTAAATAAATGATCCTGTTTTTCCTGCCACCATAGTAGCCAGATTATGGGTTGCACATACAACGCATCGTCAACTAACATGGGTCTCGTATGGTTGCCAAACCCAAGTAACGTAGGTTTGACATGCTTGCTGGACCCAAGGTGACGCCAAGTTCAGAGTAACATGAGCCTAGCAAACAGTAACGTGAGTTTGACATGCTTGCTAAACCTAAGGTGTCTGGACTTGGCGCCAACCAAGTCCAGAGTAACATGGGTCTAGCAAACAGTAACGTGAGTTTGACATGCTTCCTAGACCTAAGGTGTTGGACTTGGCGCTAACTAAGTCCAGAATAACGTGGGTCTAACATGTTTGCTAGACCCAAGATGTCTGAACTTGACAAGCAGCCAAGTCCACATAACATGGGTTTTACATGTTTTTCAAATCCAAAACACTTGAACTTGGCAGACTATCAAGTCCAAAGTACATGGAATTGAATGGTTAGTCAAATTTACAGTAACATGAGTTTAAAATGTATATCAAACTCAAGTATACATGGATAGACATGCTTTTATATCCAAATAACATGGATCGGGTATATTTATTATTCCCAAATAACATGGTCTAACGTATTTTTTTTAGTTGTAAAGAACTTGAAACAGCCCGCGGCAAAGCCGTGTGTCATCAATCAGTAAATGGCTAAATATGTCCTTGTATGGTAAACAAGTCTCCAATATTTCTCTACGTTATCTAATTGTTTCTATTAATTTCTTACAAAATATTGAATTGTTAGCATATTGTTTTATCAAGTTTTTCTATTCAAAGTTACATAATTATATTTTTTAATACCCCTGAGTTATACAAAAAATATAACAAGAGATTGCTCAAAGTTACTCTACCATTAAGATTTTAAGAAATGAAAAAAAAATTATTTTTTTAAAATCAAAATTATATTCTAACTAGCACAGCTAATATCTATTTTGATTCCTAGAAAATGAATTGTTTTGTATTTTATCTAATTTATTTCTTTATAATTTCTGGATTAATTTTGAGGTCATGTTCTCACTAATAAACTTGACAGATTGAGGAATTAAGTCAGTTTGTCTCTTTATGAATTACCCTGTTCTTGAAGAAGATAATGCCTTCAATGCCAATAAATAGCAAGGAAAATTGTCACTTGCCCTTTTTACTAACATTTTTAAAGCACTAGATTTCTTGTCTTTGTGATCTTTATTATGATTCCAAGTCTCAGTTTGATCTTAATCTTCACATGAAAACAAGGATTCTGGTAAATATTTTACTTCTCTTTGTTCTAATATTACAGGACATATGTTCTAAACTTCTGATTTTGGTGATTTAAAAAAAGATTTGACAAGGTGCCATTGCTGAGGCTGTGGAAACAAACCTCTGGTTTACCTTGTATTCAAATGGTCCTCTGGTGGTGATGGAGTCCACAACCATATAAACTCAAGCTACGATTTCTCCATGTTTATCTGTATTTGTGTGCCAGGATCCCACTGGCATGGCTCATTTAGTTGACAATCCTTCAAATGGAAACAACTGAGGATTGTTGAACACAGACAACATCGATTGGAATGCCTTGTTAGTCTTCCTCAATGACGACTTGCAAGAGCTAGACTTGTCTGTGACCTGCAGTTGAATGTGGATTTGGAAGGGACCCTGCCACATGCTTGAGTCACATTATCATGGAAACTTTACATGTCCTCCCATGGCCACAACCTCACAAAGCAACAAACCTGATTTTTTTTTTTGTTTCGATAGTCTTTTTATTTTGGACGGCTGACATTGTAAGAGGATCTTATGGCTGAGAAAATTCCTGAAAGTTTTCACACAAAAGCCTAGCTAGTAGTATATAAAGACTGCAAGGAGACGAGAGATAAGGTTGGGAATATGGAAACCACAATGACAACCGCTGTACCCAAACTCACAACCCTTCACCCTCGCATCTCCTCCAATTCATTTTCTCTCAGATTTTCCCTCACTTTCCCGGCAAAGAAAACCGCTCTTGTTAAGCATACTTGTTCACCCTCTCACATTCCTCTAAGAGTTTCTGCAAGTTCTCAATCCCAAGCAGCAGCTGAAGCCACCAAAGTGTCCTCCATACCTTCTGAAATGAAGGCGTGCGTATATGGAGAATATGGGGGTGTGGAAGTTTTGAAATTTGATGATAAAGTTTCAGTGCCTGAAGTGAAAGAAGACCAGGTTCTGATCAAAGTTGTTGCTGCTGCTCTCAACCCTGTTGATGCCAAGCGAAGACAGGGCAAGTTCAAGGCCACTGATTCTCCCCTTCCGGTACATCTCTTGCCTCTCGATCACTCTGTTTTTCTTTCACTCCTTTCCCTCTCTTTATTGCCAAAGTAGTCATTATCAAACTCAGGCTTCCAGCCCCTTGTACCTTACCTTCATTGCCAGCTTCATTCCTTGCTTTAGCTTGAATTTCTCATTAGGGAAGACATGGCTTCAAATTTCCAATCTTTTCTTTCTGTTTAGTGGAGTTTTCTTAATTTATTAATAATTATCTGAGAAATTGTGTAGACCGTAGGTAGACCATCAAGAAATGACTTTGCATGTTTGATCTGCTGATAGATAATGTAATGTTCAAGAAACGGTAAGAAATACTGAGATAATTAAGAGTAAAAAATTAGTGAAATTGGGTACCTTAGTACCATTTTTGTTCTCTACTAAATTGAGCTAAATTGACAAAATTCTGAAATCTTTGAAGCCAAATATAAGAATATTTTGTATTTTATGCAAGATTATTAAACACGGTTTGGACTAGCAAGTTGAGCCAGGGCTCGGCCCGAGCCAAGTTTCACAATAAACAAGAGAGGAGTTGATCATGTCAAAAATCTGGATTGATCCACATCCTGGTTGACTTGATTAAAAACTAGTTAACTTTTTAAATTATTTTTTTTCAAAACAATACTATTTTGACCTTCAACAAAGGTTTTTTTGAGTTAACCCGCCTGGTCTTTGACTCAAGCCTTGTGACGAGTCAACCCTGAGATTGGTATAATAACACTGGTTTTTGTTGCACTTTATCACCACGTTGAATATATTTTTGTAGCCATGCAAGACTGATTTGCAGTAATCAATTCTTAATAAAAAGGGTGTTCACTTTTTAGACTGTTCCTGGATATGATGTTGCCGGAGTGGTGGTAAAAGTTGGCAATCAAGTGAAGGAACTGAAGGAGGGTGATGCAGTATATGGAAACATAAACGAAAAGGCATTGGAAGGACCAAAACAATTCGGCTCTTTGGCAGAATACACCGCTGTTGAAGAGAAGTTATTGGCCCTGAAACCTAAGAATCTGGATTTTATACAAGCTGCTGGTCTTCCTCTCGCAATTGAAACCGCATATGAGGGTCTGGAGAGGACTGGCTTTTCTGCTGGTAAATCTATTCTTGTTTTGAATGGTGCTGGTGGTGTTGGAAGCCTTGTGATTCAGGTATGCTATAGTAAGCAAAAATCATATTTCCAGCTTGATTTGCAGTTGGATTTGAGCCTAATTTGTCTCCATTCTTAACAACATCCTGTCAAATAGCAATCAAGTAGTTTGATTAACAATGGTGAAAACCTGTAATTTGAGGCTTGAACATGCCACAAAACCCTCCTGGCTAATCAGTTTAGGTTATTGTTCTACATTCAACAAATGATCTCCCTTTTTCATCTGCTTATCACTTTAAGTACATGATTGAGCTAACATAATTCAAGCTCTATATGATACCAACTCTGATCCAGGAGCAAATCTTAATAATAATAATAATAATAACAATAATAATAATAAAAATAATAATAATAACAATTTTCATATAATTAGTGGTTTTACGTACCTTTATTAGAGATTCTCTTTTCAATCTTTTTATTTATTTATTTCTATTCTCTTGCAGCTAGCAAAACATGTGTTTGGTGCTTCAAGAATCGCAGCTACTTCAAGCACTGGAAAATTGGAGTTGCTCAAGAGTTTGGGGGCTGATTTGGCTATTGACTACACTAAAGAGAACTTTGAAGATTTGCCAGAAAAGTTTGATGTAGTGTATGATGCCATTGGTAAGTTTTAACACTAAATGATTGTTTCAAAAAGGGATTATAATTTCTTTTTTCCTGCTAAGTATTTACCCAAAATTACTCTGAATTTGGGCCAAACTAAACTTACTCCTTAACCTTTATTTTTTTTTTTAATTTGAGCACCATGAGTTCATAGTAATTTCAATGCATGGCTTGGCAACTTAGCATGCTTTCATTTCCAAGACTACAACTTATTTCATTACTAGACATATGTAACTAAACCATGTTCTTTCCTTGTTACACTTCTCGGTTTGATTGCCACAGTTAATTTAATGAAAGTAACGATCTTTTGTTCCAAAATGACAGGACAATGCGACAAGGCAGTGAAGGTTGTGAAAGAAGGGGGCAGTGTGGTGGCCTTAACTGGTGCAGTCACACCCCCTGGTTTTAGATTTGTGGTCACTTCCAATGGGAATACTTTGAAGACACTAAACCCTTACTTGGAGAGTGGAAAGATAAAGCCAGTGGTTGATCCTAAAGGCCCGTTCACATTTTCTCAGGTCGCAGAGGCCTTCTCTTACATTGAAACAAACCGAGCAACTGGAAAGATAGTCATACATCCAATTCCATGAGATGAATGGAATTATCAATCCCATTTTGCAATGTATTCTTCCTTTAGTTAATAACCCACTCCAATTAATCCCTACTTAATTAACAGTATTGAGCCAAGAGTATGTTGATATGCAGAATATATATATGAGAGTAAAGTTTTCCATTTCTTGAAGGATGCATGATTAGATAAGCCCAAAGATACTGTTTGGTAATGATAAAACTCACTTTACTGTTGATGTGGACCCATATAAAATGTGTTTTGATTATGGTTGTTAAAGCAGAGCTACCAGCCCCTACAATTAATATCAGCTAATAATGGAGATGTAGTTCCCTCAAAGGAATAGACAAGTGAATGCAATCCAATGTTCAAATTATGACTCTATTTTACCTCTCAATCCGCACTACAATTACCTTAGAAAGAGGATGTCATGTTCAAATTAACTTCCTAAGATCTCTTCACATAATGGCTAAACTCAGCTCATACATAAAAGGGCACTTCTTGAGTTTGTTCTGTTGTGCGACTGTACTTTAAAAAGAAAATTGATTTTTTAAAAAACATTTAATGTTTTAATATACCAATACTAAAAATGAGTTTAAAAAATAAAATAAAAATAAATTTAATATATTTTTAAGAAAAAATACTCTAAAAAAACTAACCATATCAAAATCTATTTGTCTTTACTTCGATGTATGTACGAACCTGTGGCTGGTAAGTAGAACAGTATGCTTGGAGTAGCTTCTTTCTTTAATCTGCCCATGGTGATAGTTGGGGTTTGATGTTTAGTCACTTGCTTAATTTACTGCAGCATTTATGTTCGCAACCAAATTCCATTAACCTCAACCACCAAGCATTTAATACGTTGCTCGTAAAACACAAAATCTTCACCACTAATGCCTGCACATTTTCCCTATATAAACACCACATCCTGGAGCCCTAAAACTCACCCTTCAGCCAATAACAAGTGAAGCTTCTAATCTGCTAGCTCCAATAGATTCATCAATCATGGCAGGTCCGAGAGCCCTTCATTTAGTTTGCTTGGTTGTGTGCATCATGGTCATGACTGCATCCACCACTAAAGCAGCGATTTCATGTAATCAGGTGATTAACACCTTAACCCCTTGCATATCCTATGTAGT
>Ga0307515_10017747_pt1 | contig 12940 bp, 8 predicted proteins | sample 17_EM_MG_FD_194513 | JGI IMG/M metagenome (GOLD analysis project Ga0307515, IMG submission 194513) | Populus trichocarpa ectomycorrhiza microbial communities from riparian zone in the Pacific Northwest, United States - 17_EM | ecosystem: Host-associated > Plants > Roots > Unclassified | place...
CTTTTGTCCAGCTTTAATTCGATACCTTTTGGTCATTCAGCTGAATTGTGGGTGCTAACTTGTAAGACCTTTTTCGACTCTTCGCTTTTTCTCTCCCTGTTTTCGAATGGACTCAGATACTGGGAAAGAATGATTTGTTTTATGTGAGGCGAAGAGTGAAACGAAATGGCTGTTAGTTGTGTTCGGAAAGGTTTGAAGTTCCAATTTTAGTACTCAGCAGTGCTTACGGTTGTGATTTAGAGTGTTAATATTTTTTTTAAATATATTAAAATAATATATTTTTTATTTTTTTAAATACTTTTTTATATTAATACATCAAAACAATATGAAAATATAAAAAAAATAAATTTTTATAAAATATTATTTGAAACGTAAATTTCAACCATAAACTAAGTCTTATGGGAAAATTATTGTAGCTCAAGAGAAAAATAACTATTTATTACAATAGTAAGTTGAAATAGTGAAGTGACAAGTTTGGTCTTCTCACCATGAAACACAAAGCTTTTTATTAGAGATGAGTTATTTATTTAATTGGGGGTAGCTTGGTATTTTCTTATCTTATGGTGCATTGAAATTACTTATATGCTTTAAAAGCAAATTTTTTTTTAACTTGGGTCTAGATGCTCGTTGGACTTTTTATTTTTATAAGCATATTGTATAAGTATATTGTAATGACTATGTAGTTTTTAGAATTTTGTTTTTCAAAGAAATCTACTTCATCTTGGTTTTTTTCATAATTTTCATGTAGTTTTATGAGCAAATTAGTATTTTTATCATTTTTCTACTCTCTTTGCCTCTATTAGTGTGATGCTCCTAAAAAAATAGCAATAATCCTTCAATTTATTTTTTTTCTTGAGATTTTAGTCTTTATTTTAATTGCAATTTTTTTATTTTAATTAATTATTTCAAATTAAAAATTATTTTTAATTTCATTCTCTTTTAATTTTTTTAATTTCTTATATTTAATTCTCTCTTTTGATTGCTAATTTTTATAGGTGATTTTTCAAGTTGATATTTTTATTTTTTTTTGCAATTTCATTCACCATCTTTTTTTTTCCTATGAAGTTTGATCCACATTTTTTTATTGTTGTTTTTGCAAATTTTTTGAACATATTTTTTTTATTTCATTCTTCAATATTAAATTTATTGAGAATTGAACTTCTTTATTGAACTCGGTATATGATTTCACACATTGTAATTTTAGAAGATTAATCCAGGTGTAAAAGATTCATCCGAGTTTGCATAGTTTCTCGTACCACTAAATTAGAGTTGTCTTTTTTTATATTATTAAAATAATTGAGCTTGTCAAATCAGTTGACTTGATGATTTGAGTTTATAATTTTTTTCTCGATTTAATCCTTCAACGTTAAATTAGTTACGAGTTGAGATTTTTTGTTAAACTCAAGTCTAAGATTTCACGGGTTTTGAATTTAAAAAATTAAACCATGATTGGAAGATTTACTTGAGTTTGCGTGGTTTTTCATGTTATTAAATCAGGATTGTCTTTTTTTACATGTTATTGAATTAAATGATCTTATGAAACACAAGCGACTCAATGGTTTGATTTTTGGATTTTCTTGACTTGTTTGGAAACACTTACATTACCTTGACTTTCTTTTTTTTATATTCGGTTAAAATTCTTCTAGCCTATGAGGTAGCGCCAACCACCAATCTAGGTTTATTTGCGTCATTTTTTTTTGTTTTTTTAGATTTAATTTATTCTTCTCATTTTTTACTTTCAATATTTAGTTCATCATAATTGACCTTTATGATTTGTGTATAGGTTTTATAGGGTTATCACATTCTCCTGCCTTGAATTACAGGTTTTGCAAGTTAACTATGGTTGGTCGAAGTCAATTTAATGCGTTATCATCTTAATATATATATTTTAAAAAACAATATGTCAATATTTAAGTACTTTAAAAGTTTTTTTTTATGTAGCATGTATCAAATTTTTAAGTTCATGATATTTTTATATCTTTTTAAAAGATTTTAAAAAAATTATCAGAGATCTATATTTTGCGGGTAAAAAAAACTAGCTAAGTTTTAAAGTTCAACCTCTTAAAACACTATTAATAAGATAAAAATATATAAATTAACAAGGTTTATAAATTTGTCAATTAAAATGTTATTATTTTTTATATTAAAAAAAAAAAGCGTACATGCATTGCCGTGTGATAATTTAATCATACCGGGTTGGTAATCTCGCTTTAGGATAAAAAGACTTGAAAATTATATTTTGATGAATTTAGCAAACTTAAAAATTTTGTATAATGCGGACTAGTGTCCGTACAAAAACAAATTACCACTTTTTAAATCAAATCCCATAATAATAATAATATAAAAAAAAATGTATTGAAGTAAAAAATTATAAGAAATTTGAATTTTAAAAACTTTTCGATAATCAAACAAATCTCAGTAACAATAACAAATGCAAACACCTCAACCCATCCCAAACAGTACTACCCCAAGCACACCGTACTAACTGTCAATCAGTTAAATCCAATGGTTCAAAATATCCCATTTTTAACTGTTAATCTCTTAAATCAACGGTACAAACTTGCCCGAAATCACTGCTATCATTGAAAAAAAAAATCACAACTTTAGAAACCCTAAAAACCTTCTACTCATCTAAAAATGCATCCCCTATAAATAGCACAAATTGATAAATCAGTTGCTCTTCACACTATCTCCCTATCCTTTCTCTATCGGTATTTTGTTTGTTTTGTGATTGCAACTCTCTTATCAATCGCGGCCATGTCTGACGAGGAGCAGCACTTCGAGTCAAAAGCTGATGCGGGAGCTTCGAAAACTTACCCTCAACAAGCTGGTACCATTCGCAAGAGCGGTTACATTGTCATCAAGAATCGCCCTTGCAAGGTCTAGTTTCCTCATATATCTCATTTCCCCCCTCTTATTTTAGATCTCTCTTTTTTTACCCTTTTATTTTAGATCTGTATGTATTCCTTCTGTTTTGTTTAATTCTGTTTCAGATTTATACATATTTTCTTGTTTAATTCTGTTTCAGATTTATGCACGCCTTTTATATGAATGTTGGTTGGGAATGGATTATTTATTTTTCTTGTGTTATGATTTATTTTTTGTTTAGTTCTGTTTCAGATTCATGCATGCCTTTTGTATGAATGCTGGATCGGAATGGATTTTTTTTGTGTGTTGTTTTGATTTGGATTCTTTTCGATAGTGTTTTTAATGGTTTGGAGCCTTATCGTCAGTTATGTTCTGTGTTGGAAGCGGCAGTGAACTTTACAAGCGAACGTGGAAATAAATAAATCATTTAGATCTGATAATAAACTGTTAAGAAAATTTGAAGTGTTTTTGTCGAATAATAACTTGGGTAAATTAAATTCACAGGCAGAAACCCTACTGCTGGTGTTAGTTTTGTGAGGAAAAAAAATACACAAAACCAGCAACATGATCGAACTTTAATTTGAGTTTGATAGAATAAATAATTTGCGGAACCTAGGATTTTAGGATGGTTGGACTAATTAATATAAATACGAGTTCGGTGGAATCTGCTCATAGGCTATAGAAATTATTTTGTCTGCTATATTTGGATATCTTGCCATGGAACGTGCTGCATTTTTTGCTATTTATTTTGAAATCTGAGGGGCTGTTTGTCGTATGTAAAATTCATTATATCATATTTTTTTAACCATCCTATTGGTTCTTTAGAGATGCTATTGTCCTTTTCCTTTTCATTCCTCTTATTGGTTTTTTATAACAATTCTTAACGAGGACATGCTTTTAATTTTCTTTCACAGGTTGTGGAGGTTTCTACCTCTAAAACTGGCAAGCACGGCCATGCCAAATGTCACTTTGTTGCAATTGATATCTTCAATGGAAAAAAACTTGAAGATATTGTTCCTTCTTCCCACAACTGTGATGTATGCATTTTTTTATTTTTTTTTGTATAGTTTGTTTTACATGATTTTTCAGTAAGTATCACTGAAACTTGTTCATGATCTGAATCTCTCTTTCCATTGCATTGCAGGTTCCCCATGTCACCCGTACTGACTATCAGCTGATTGATATCTCAGAGGATGGATTTGTATGTTTCGTGGTCTCTTTTACGTGTATGATTTTTTTCGTAGGCTAGTTGAACTTGGGTCTAATCTGCATTTAAAATTTCAGGTGAGCTTGCTGACTGAGAATGGCAATACCAAGGATGACCTGAGGCTCCCAACTGATGAGAGTCTCCTCTCTCAGGTTAGTGGACATTTTGTTTTCCCCTACGAATTCAATTAGGCATTAAGGTTGTGCTGCCTCTCAGGATTCCAACTGTTCTTCGCCCTTTAAATGATTTTTTTTATAAAAAAAAAATTATGATTGCCCAATCTGCATGTATATCTTGTGCTTTGTAACTGTTTTGGTATGCAGCAAAAGTCTTGTGCTGGCCATACAGGGGTGTTTGGGAGAGTAGAGTGGTAGTTGATTCACACCGTGTTGATCTGAAATGCATTAAAAAAATAATTATTTTTTAGAAATTATTTTATAATATCAGCAAATCAAAACAATCAAAAAATAAAAAAAAAATAATTTTAAACAAAAAAAACAATTTTCAAAATTTGGCCAACCTCGTGCGGAACTCAATGCCAAACTGCGGCCCATAATTCTGCATATGTGCTGCTGTTGTTTTCCATCCATTTGAAATATCTCCTGTTTCAAGTGAAGCTAGTTTGGATAATTTGTGAACTACCGAATCTAGATAATGATGTTTTTTCCTTGCTATGCAGATCAAGGATGGATTTGGCGATGGGAAAGATCTTGTTGTGACTGTGATGTCCTCCATGGGAGAGGAGCAGATCTGCGCCCTCAAGGACGTTGGCCCGAAGTAAATTGTACCCTGCTTCATGCAGGGCATGCCCAAGGTTGATGGCTGATAGTTGTAGTTTAGCAAGTGGTTCTATGTGGGTTTGAGAATTGGTCCCGTTTCAGGAACTTTCCGTACTAGATACGGCCTTCCCTTATATGAAGACTTGCCATTATTTGAGTGGCGTTGTATCCGTGATGATATTTTTGTGGTTCTTGGTGTGGGGAAGTTTATTCTGCCAGTAAGACTGCATACACTTCTTGGCACCTGTGGTGGTTTCAAACAATTACAGTTTTTATTTCCTTATAGATTCCGGTTCTTTTTTTTGGCGTCCTGGTGATGCATGCGTTACCTTCTATATTTCTGTTGGGTTTTTTTTTCTCTGGCGAGTAAAATTTTAAGTTTTTTGCCTCTTTGATTAAGAGGCGAAGGCCCTATTGCAAGAGATCTGTCTTGAAAACTTGGTTTCATTTGCTAATCCCAATTTGAGAGGGTGGTTACACAATCCTCTACTACGTTGTGAGGTCATTGCTGCTCTAATGTACCCAGAGAGAATCCCAGCCATTTTCCTGGTTCCAAGCTGCTCGTCATCGAGGAAGGACTCCCACTAGTGGGATCACAACTTTATACGACAGTAAACCAACAAGCAATTTTGCAAGATGGAATGCCGTTTTCTGGAAGGTTCCTGCATTTGTTACGTTTCCCAGCACTGTCAAAAGTGGAAATCCAATGTGGCATGCAAATTGCTACAATCAATTGAATTCTTAAGAGATGTGGATGAGCTCTCGTGGAGGATTCAACAATTTGAGTATCACTGGTTGCCTGGTTGGTAATCCTGTTGAGATATGACCAGGGCAAGTTAACAAATTATTACCCTATAAATTTCAAGGGATCCTGTTCAGCCAGGGTGGTCCTAAAAGAAACATCTTTCTAACATTTTATGAGACATGTCTTTTTGGTTAAGCTTCAGTGCCTCTGACCAAAATCTCCCAACATTCAGCAGTTGCTATTTCCTTTACCAACAAACCGAATGACGGTCCCAAGCCAATCTTCAGGAAGAGCGCCTCTCACCTCTCCACTTAAAGCCCTCGAAGAATGGGTTGTTGCTGCCTGTGTTTAACCAAATATATATATATATATATATGACAAAAGGATAAAGAAAAATAAAAACAATGACAACATATAAAGCAAAGACCAGGCTGAAAGCTATCAATCACCTTCACAATGTAGACATCAATTCCAAGTTTTGCAATCAATGCAGCTTCTGATATCTTGGTCGCCATTCCACCAGTCGTATCATGGGCTGCAACAGTTGTTTCAACTGCAAGCAAGGAATAAAAAACGTATGTTGATCTCACAGCAAAGGACTTATAATCCCCTTTTGGAATATCACTTTGCGAGTACTCTAATCAAGGCGAATAAAAATCATATTTTCCACTAGCATCAACAAGCCAGGAAAACCACCGGGCACTTGTCCTGAGATTTGAATCTCTTAACACTAATTATATATCACTGATGTAAACAATATCCAAGGGGATGCCAAATGGTTATTTAATTTCTACTGCACAAGAATTTTCCTACTGAAAAGGAAGAGTTCATCTTCTGGAGATATGCCATACTGCAGATGAGAAAGTACAGATTTAAGGTCACATTTTGTGAAAAACTAATTTTCGCAGATGCAAATAATAGGGCATTGTTTTACTACTGCTTAGCAACGCCTATTTCAAGTGCTATTAACTCGCCATGCATATTAATACAGGACATCCAACTCACAGATAGCAATTTGCAACATCAAATGCTGAAACAACCACACAAACCTTGCTTTTTCATGTCCTCAAGTGTTGGTTTCACAACAGACCAGCTCCCATCTTCACTCACAGCTGTGTTTTAGAAATTGGTTATGTCCTTCCAGTGTGACATATCAAGCTAATTTTGGAGACTATCATCCATTGAAAAGATAGAGTTTGTTATGAGTGCTCACCGATCTCCCTCAAGAGGACTGCATTAGGTTCTGAAGGAGGACGATCATAAACACCCAAAACATCTGTCTGTAGTCCAAATTAATTGGATATCAAGAACAGAATTGCGCTTTTTATTACAAAATATGCAGGTTAATGCCATGGTGACTGGCCTAGCTACGAAAAAGAGAGGTCATCTAAGATAGTCAATTTCAGGAATTAATTGATCAACTTCATCATAAATGCAACATCAAACTGACAAGAATTTGATCCTGCTTCAAAACTCATCATTTGTACAGTTTATATGGAGAAATGAATAAAAGCTAGGAGTAGAATTAATAAAGTGGACCGTCTTTGAGCTATCTGATTCTGGTTGTGCAGAGAGAAACAAAAGGTGATTTGACAATGAACCACAAAGCTCTGTCCAAGAAATGCAATAATATGAGATCATGTCACGGAAAAAGGATACCAGGAAAACAACATATTCAGGTTTCAAATAGGCTGCAAGATGACGTATAATAACATCACCACTCAATATGGTGCATCCCTGATTAAATAAGCAAATAAAAAAATGTCAGATTCAATTTAAAAACCAAGAGAGTATATCAACCCTTAGAGAGACCAAACCTGCAAATCATCAAGTACAGCATCTCCATGTAAGACCTATAAAGCAAAATGAGATCTATGATAGTACAGCATGTTGAAAAAACCCAGCCAACAAAGAACATGAAGGGAAAGAAAAATGATCACTACTCCTTCAAGCATTAGTAAACACCAAAACAATGGGTTCACACTAGAAATATGTCCTAGTGGTTTATGCCGACTAACAAAGTGAGAAATCCATCACCACCTCCAATAACACATATACAAATATGCTGATATGTGTTGCTGGAGGTCTAAGAGAGGATTTTTCATCTCCATAACTTTCACCTTCTTCTTTCTTTCTTTTCTCTTTCTCCGTCTTTTTTTTTTGCTGCTTTGCAACTTAAATTTCTCCTCTGCCATTTATTCAAATTTTATAGTACAAAAAGACCTTAAAACCTCTAAAAGCCCAGCATGATTGGCGTTTATGCGTTAATGAATTGAGATAAGGATTTCAAAGTACAAATGTGTGTCCTTTCATTTGTAATTTCAGAAACTTATATGATGATTGAGCAATCCTTAAATTATGGCAGCCAAATTTCTATAAATTAAGTTTTTAGCAACTTATCGAATTCACAGCTTCTCCAGAATCCAAAGACTGAGGTTTTCTATATTGTTGGTTGCTAAATATAATCCTGTGAGTGTTATATGCTACACTCTTAGACTCAAGAATCCAATTGTTTGCTTGCAAAAACATCATGACCAGATAACTAACAATTTCTGTTTTTGAGATTTCAGAATCCTTGGCTAGTCATTTCCATCCATTTGCAAAGTCAACAAGTTTATACGATATGTTTGTCACTCATTGAAGATCAGGATCTTCATGTATTTCCTCTTATCTGGGTACTGCATTTCAAGCAATTTCGTGTTGCTGAAATTTTACTGCTGACACATAAGTTCAGTTTCATTTGACAAGCAAAACAGCAAAAAAAGAGATTAGAACTGGTGTGTTTTGATCAATTTGACCTCAACTAGTTTGGGATTGAGAAGTACAATTATACATACTATTCTTGCTCCTTAAATAGTAAAGTTAATAGAAAACAATGATTCATAAGATTTCAATTCACAAAATAAAGTAAAGAGGAAGAAATCTATCTTACAGGTACGAATCCGGAGTTGATTGCCTGAGCTACCATTGATAAATCAGCAGATGCCATCTGTGGATACAAATTAGAGACCAGAATTAGATCATACAGAATTCTCCATCATCAATAATGAAGATAATCTGGAAAGTCCCATATTTGAGCCATATTAGTAAACAAATACACTCATTTCTCAATGCCTCTAACATTTCTTTCAGGAGTTGTCCATCCACATGAAAATGGAGACATTCCAATGGTAGGAATGCCCTCTGCCATAAAAAAAAAAACTTTGTTAGAGTCATATGCTAAATTCCCAGAAATACAATGCAGAAACAGCTGCCATTGAGAAAATAGAAAGAATTTTCATGGACAAATTTCAAGAGTTATGAAGTAATATCCTATTTTGCAAGAGGAAGTACCATTCTCAATGTTCAAATTTCAAAAGATGTTAGAGGAAGTACCAAATTTCAAAAGATGTTAGAGCAAAAGGCATCAAAGAAGATATGAAAACCAAGCCTAAGAAATGATAAAATTCTCCAGCACTATCTTCATTTTTGAAATTGAAATCTGTTTCGTATGAAATTTTCAGTGATTAGAACTATTCTACAGAGTACAGAATCTGTGTAATTTCAAGGACTATTAGTTGAAATTTACAGCATATTAGCACCAGGTTCTTGAAAACTCAGATTAATACTAGTTATAGCATTTTTTTCACTTGTTCCATTGAGGAAGGTTGAAGACTTATACAGCAGGGGCTAACAAATTATTTTCAGATCAGTTGCCTAGATCAGTACCTCTGGCCAATGCTCGAACAATTTCGAGATTAAGAGTTGTAACCTGCAATAACAAAAATTACCAAGAAAAATGATAAATATGGGAGCAGGCAAAGAGTCTGTGCGAGAGTAATGACACAAGTTTCGAAAAAATCATGTTGCAAAAATTACATAAAACTTCATGGATATGAAAGAATATCCTGCAGTCCAACAAACAATGGAAGGAACAAACAAGTTTGAAAAGAATATCGAGCATTTTCTGTTGGTATTTCTCTTCAATGCCATACTTGTTTCCCATTCTATTCAACCTTACATGCTAGTTGTGCATCCAGCCACCCAGCACTATAAGTGTATATAAAGGTTTGATACTCCCTGATTTGACATAAGATCAAGGGGGAAAGGCAAAATATTAATCTTACGGAAATGCGTGTGGCAACAAAACCAGCCTTGACAAGTGGTTTGTTCAATCCTCCTTTATGAACCCCTGATTTGCTTGCCTGAAAGTGCCCAAAGGAACCTGAAGGCAAAAACAATAAATCAGCATCGCAAATCTTTACCAGAAGAGGAGTGTGGACATCACTTTGAAGACCAACTCCTACATATCTGGAAGGGGTCAATCACTCAGCTCTCCTTTCTAAATCCAATATAAATCCAAGGTCAATGCGCTCCACAATTTTTTGTTGTCAATTCATGCAAATGCATAGCCGAACAAACAATCTTCACTCATGCTCAATGTCCTTAATGCTGATTCAAGAAATAGCTATGAAAATAACCTGCTCCATGAACAACAACAAAACTGCTAGAATCCAAGTTTTGGTCCTCAAAATCGTCAGCATCACAAGAAATTCCTGATTTTCCAGGTCTCTTGCTCCAATCCATCCCAAGAACCTTTCTTGAGCTAGACCCAGTAATCATGGCTTCCCTCAGCTGTGAGGAAACAATCTCAACATTTTCTTCATTTATCTTCTCTAAATCATTCTTGCAAGTAATTGCCGCGCCTCCTGAGACGAAAAAAAAACTGTCACATAATCAACAAACTGTAGAGAATCACACATGAAATCGAATCTTTTTCTTCATTCCTTCATTTTCTTGTCACGGATATATATTAAGAATACCGGTGTTGGCTTTGTGGGATATTATATGCAATTTACAAACTTAATCACTTGCATACTGAAAAGAAAAATCACAGCCCAGTTTCAAATGGAGATCAAATATATCCTCAAGAAAGCAAGCAACAATAAAAACTGAAAAAGTAGTGACCTTACACCAATAAAGATCAATCAAACCAAAACAACGTGAATAGAAACAATTTGTCAGGCATAAAGCAGAAATATTTGTAAGGGTACAAGAAAGAGAGACAAACAGACCAAGTTTAACAATGCAACGGATTGGTTTGGTTACACTGAGGGTTGTTGTGTCCTCCATCTGTTGGCTTCTCTTCTGATGTTTTTTCTGCTTCTGTTGTTTGCAAATCTCTGTTGGGGTTTGAGGCACTGCCTGTCAACACAATATTCAACAACAGTGTACTGTGACTCGAATGTTCGACTCTGGTTTAACTTAGAATCGGCTGAGTGTGACTCGTTAGCTTTTGTGTTTGGCTTTGTTTGGATTAAGTTTGTTCTCCAACCATAACAAGAATCATTTTGTTTATCACCTTGTTATTACCGAATTTATCCTTTTCTTTTTTTTTTCTTTTTTATCTGTTCACTTTCATAGAGTTTATGATTTTTTTTTTATTAACTTGGATAATTAGACCAGCTTGTATATATCTTGATTAATTTTATGGATTCTGAAATTAACGACCATATAAGTCTTTAATAATTCTGAAATTTATAGGACTCGAATTGATGACTTATAAAAAGTAAATTCAAAATTTAACTAGTTTGAATTTAAATTTATAATTTTACAACTTTTCTAGGAAGAAATGTAACTGTAGTTAACCTTATAGTGTATTTTTCTACTTTTTTGGGATGCAAAATAAATGTGTGTATAATCTCCTTGATTTATCAACCTATTAAAACAAAGAGTTTATATGTATATAAAAAAAATATATTGCAAGAGGTTTTTATTCTGGAATTTCAATTTTCATGACATTAACTCGTGCCTCTTATTGATATGGAAAAACTCACGCATGGTGCGAATTTATTTTGTGCCTCTTAGCATTGGTTTTTTTTTTTTTTAATCATGTCTTAGCATGATTTTAATTTTTCTTCCGGATTTTTTAACTATATGATAAAGCATGACTTCTTTAGATAATTCCCATTTAAGTACATGATACGCCACATATCAATTGAACTTCTGTGTTAATATATTGGATTGTGGGTTGGAGCTCCGCTGCGAGTTTTATAATTTTTGTTTTTTAATGGAAGATAACTATTTAGACATGGTTAGTTTTTTTTTATAGGAAAAAGAAAATTATGTGGAAATTAATTTGATATAATTCGGTTGACTTGATAAGCTTAAAGATAATCTGAATGACTAGGTTTGATTTTTAATTAACAAAATGTTAAAGAGTGAAATTGAAAAATAAAATTTCAATTAAAAAAAAAATTCAAGTCAACCGAGTTAATTTATCAAACCCATGTCATGAGTCATGGGAGTGGGCTAGCCACATGAAAAATAAATTATAACAAATTATAAAGTCTAGTTTTTAATAAATTAAATACTAAAATAAGAAATTAGGGGGAAATACACGTTTTTTTAAGAAATAATATTTAAATGGATATTGTCCTGTGAGGCGGTGATACAAGTAAAAGCTCCTAAGAACCAGTATTTTAATTTTTTTTATATGTGAAAAAAAATATTTAATTAAAGAAACTTCAAAATTCACAAACTCAAATAACAATAAAAACAAGAACATTCAAGTGGAAAAAACTGAATGAAAAGCACGCGCTGATATTATCTTCAGCCGAAAAGAAAATAAACCCAGCAGCCCATATACGAGACCAAGCCCAACTAGGGACTAGAGGTCTACCCAAGCATATATCCATATCCATGGAGACGATTATAGAGGAAGATTTTTACTGGTAGTGCTATTTGTGAAGGCAAAGGTGGGGAAGACAACCTCCAAAGTCCAACCCATCCAGTCGTAGATATTTTTATGCGAGTAACTTTTCATATTCTTGGTTTCGTTTTTTCTGTCGTTAATTAACTGTATATTTACTTCAATGAACATGAAATATATATATATATATATATATATATATATATCACCATACTAGAAAAAGGGTAGCATGAAAAGGTGGTCTGAATAAAAGGAATCAACGCTCGCGAAGTGGAGCGTGCCAAGCACAGTCAATTTACATTGATTCGATCAGAAAGAAAGCAAGACTACTTGAGAACTCTCTTGTTTTGTTTTTTTGTTGAGTAAACCCTAAGCTCAAAAAAACAACATCCACCCATCACAACCTAACAGTCAAAGGCACGTAAAGCCGATGGAAAACAAATGACTAATCACTGAATTGTTTTCCATTTGTTGAAACGGATGATTTCTGTGTGATAATTAATGGTTTCAAAGGAAAATGGACTTAGGGAACAGGTGGTCGGAAAGGGTTGTAACCGTGTATTCCAATAGTTTAAAATTTTTATGTTTTTTTTTATTTTTTTAATATATTAATATCAAAAATAATTTTTAAAAATAAAAAAATATATTAA
>Ga0307515_10017748_pt1 | contig 12940 bp, 12 predicted proteins | sample 17_EM_MG_FD_194513 | JGI IMG/M metagenome (GOLD analysis project Ga0307515, IMG submission 194513) | Populus trichocarpa ectomycorrhiza microbial communities from riparian zone in the Pacific Northwest, United States - 17_EM | ecosystem: Host-associated > Plants > Roots > Unclassified | place...
ACGAATTGTACAAACTGTACGAACTGTACGAATTGTACAAACTGTACGAACTGTACGAACTGTACGAACTGTACAAACTGTACAAACTGTACGAACTGTACGAATTGTACAAACTGTACGAACTGTACGAACTGTACGAACTATATAAATTATATATATTTCTCTAAATTATAATATACTGCCACAGATTGCCATAGATTGCCACAATATGCCTTCAAAAATATATTTATATTATAATCACTACATAAAATAGCTACTCCTCTGAACCTATTACAGACCACGAAGCATTTGCCTTGCCTAGCCCCTCCTCCACCCTCGTTCTAAAGATATCTAGATCCTTATCATCAAATAGTACAGACTCAACCCCCTTTCCAATAGTATACCAAAGACTTGCATTGGGTTCAGCCCCAAGCGTCTTTCTAAATGGCTCAACTGCAACCATCAACTGTTCGTAATTCCAGCGATATGGTATATCGATGGTACGTTTCCGATTCCGCGATTTTATACCTTTAAAGACAAGCTTGTAGGTATTATTTCCGAAATTGTTGCCGGCGCCACTATCCTTGTCCATATCTTCTCCACTATTCACGTCGGCATTGTTGCCTGTGTCCACTCCATTATATTCGTTACCCCCCTTTCTCGCACCATTCCGATCATCCATATTTCCACCTAGAGCTATATCCGTTCCATTATCCGCATCGCCATCTTTATCTGTATCAACTCCACTATATTCGTCACGACACTTGTTTGTATCAGTCCCGCTATCTGTGCCGCTGTTAGGGTCGCTGACATTGTCAGGCCTACCGCCTTGGTGATTGGTACTGTGGTCGGTCTGATTAGGCGACATGTCGTGGGATGTGTTAGGCTGAGTAACAGTGCCGGAAGGGCGGGAGGTATCTGAGTTTAAGGAAAGGGACGCGTTGAGTACCTAGATATAAGTATTAGTCCAGAACTGTTATTATAAGTGGTCGCATACCGGTGGAAGTATATTAAAGCGCTGCTCATCAAATCCTGCGTCATAGTCGGAGTCCAGGTCAGAAAGATCATCAAGACTATGTTTGAATGGATTTGGAATTGCTCGTGCAGCAGGGTCGTTGTGTATAGTTACTCGAAGTCTTTTTAAGATGCCCTGTCGCAGAAGCCCTAAAATCCGGTTCTGGCGCTCTGTTGACTGATCTGCCCATGTAGCCTTTGTCCGTTCCCATGTGGCTAATATTGGAGTCAGTTATGGCGTAGCCTAGGTAGTTAGAATAAGGGTAGAGAAAGAATAAATTACTGTTAAGATTGGCACCTGCTTCAAACTTTTGTCGGGTAAAACTACCACTTTTCCATTCATTAATAACGTGGCGGATTATTACACAAATTAGTATAACAGCCCCGGAGCTAATTGGGCGCAGAAAGTGCTGCGTATCTATGCCGAACCCAAATTGCCACTTTCCTTCAAAGAATGACTCGGACAGACCGGCTATAATAACCGGTGCTACAAAGCGGGATTGCTCGCCCTGTAAATAGTAAGGAGGGTGCCAAGGTAGTGTAGCTATGCGTACTGTCTTAGAGCATTGAAAGTCATCCATATGGAGTAGCTCTTCCACTTTAGCAATTGTTTCCTGCTGAGAGAGCTTTCCAAATAAGTACTCGGCTTTTACGCAATCTCGCATGCGTTTTGACAGGTAAGACCGGAACTGGCTAATGCTATCATACATCTATTTTATGTTAGTATATATAGAAGCAATAAGAGGTAGCTTACCATGCGACACATTGATGGCGACGGTTTTTGCATAGCCTGGCTAGAACCGTCGCCTTTGGAAACCCCATTGTACTCCACTGCTTTATCCCATGCTAAGTCCATCGTCTTTTCCAGAGTCTTTATGTTCCCTTCTGGCCATGGTGTAAGAGAAAGACCCCTAGGAGCCTTGCCTGACATCACAAACATTAGAAAGAAGCGCACAGCAGCTTTTGATATTAGTTCATCCGTAGGTTTTAATTTGGGTTTACTGCCACGACTTATTCCTTGCCATCTTCCAACTGTACTGTATCGAGACTTCCGCAGTTTATTACTGCGTATAGACGCCGTGTAAAACGACTCGGCTGTAGAGTTATCTTCGGCACTAGAGATAAGCTCTTCAGTGGAGGGACGGTAGCATTGGAGCCGCTTATTGGGGCGATTTAGGACTTGTGACCGCTGTTAAAGCGTTAGCGGGTGTAAAGGAATAGAGTCTATGTAATAGATACCACGGTTGAATTCTGTGTGTGTAGATCTAGAGATTCTTCGTCTGAACTCTGCTGGAGTTTTTGACGATACGCTCTTCCCTGGGGCATTGGGCCTCCATCTTCTTCAGAATCGCTGTTCGTATCTAACTGACGTTTTAGGATGCCATCCCTGGATACTCTATCGCCATGTATAGCCGTCTGCTAAAGTTAGCTGCATGCTACCGTGCATGTACTGTTTATAGTACTTTAGCCCGACTGCCGTTCGCGTATGCGTTTCTAGATTCTTCTCGCACTGGCATTGCTATTTCTTTTGCCTTTACCTTGGTGGCAGGTATATATTAGTATTTCGAGCAGTTATATGGAGGGTAGTCTGTACCTTATTCTTTTTGGAAGCTGTAGTTGTATTCATTCGGGATGGTGGAGGTTGGTAAACCTTCGGCATAACTAACGTAGGAGAAGTTAAAGAAGTTAACAAAGATGCAAAGATAAAGTATGACACTTTTAGATTGTATATTTGCCGGTGTAGATGCAGTTAATGAAATGGAGGAGTAAAGGGGCAGATTTTAATGTTCTGCTGGGGAGCTTGGGCCTGTTACCAGCCCATTTAGGGCAAATTGCGGCAGATTGCCGCATTATCTTGCCGTCAGCAGCGCAATATTAAAAATTCCTACTAACAAGCAAGCACTAGAGCTAATCTTTACGGGCAAGAGCGTTATAACTGCCTGCAAAAAATGTAAGAATTTAACCAATTTATATGGATATGGCTAACCTTTTCTGGCGGTTTGGTAGGTCAACACCACCCAAGCAGCAAGTGCTTGACGGTTGTCCTCATTCTCCTCCCTCGTTAAGACGTACTCCGGAGCTCCCCTTTACACCCAGTCAGCCTATAGATACACCTGAGACGCAGAGTCAGTTTAATCGCGCTGTTTCCGCCTTTTTCCACCTGGAATCTCCCTCAAAGCGTATTAGCTTAGGCGACAAGCTGATAAAGTCGTTTTGTGTTCAAAACTCAAGAAGAGCCTTCGCAGAGGAGCAACATGAGGCTATTCTATATGTTAAGAAGCGACGGTCGCAAAGATTAGCTATTAATTTAGCCCTAAGTGTTGATAGAGTTGATATACTCGATTGCGAACAGATAGAAGAAGCTCAGACTGTAAAGGTAGAGATTATTACGAAAATGAAGCCTGTTAAAGAAAAACGTGCGGCAAATCGGAAGAGAAAGCCAGAAGAGGGGGGGTCATCACACTACTCTGCCAATACAAAATCCGCAAAAATACGTTTAGCCAGCCAGCCTCTCACTCTAACGAGCCCCTCTACTACTCAATTTACGCACATATCGGATACGCCGCCTCCACCTTCAAGCCAACCAACGGCTTTCTCAACTTCTCTTTGTCTTGCCTCGTCTTGCAGCCAATTTGCCCAGATTCCTAGGGATTGAATATGCCGGATTCCCCATCAATCACGTTAGCCGTTTTCGTTTTCGTTCTGAGACCTCCCATGATTTAATTAGAAGCTCAGTTTTAGATTTTTGTTTCTTTGCAAACTCATCTGCGCGTGTGCTGTTAATCCGAAGAAAATCGTCATCGTAGAATCGATTGTATATGTCCCAATCTGTGTACGAGTTTATCCAGAACGTTCTTCTTTTATCTAGCGAAGTTGGTATTAGTTGTATGGGTCTCTCGATATGGGAAATGTCGTATATTCGGTGGCCGTCTAGGTTTCGTCTATTTTGCGCTGTATTCGTAGGAAATCGTTCCACTTTAATCATCCCATTAAAAGGATCCACCTTGCCTCCGTTGCATGGACGGAATAGCTCAAGAAGTGCTCCATGGTATACTCGGTATCTGCCATTCTCATCTATACGCTGCAAGTCCTGTACCGATACCAGCAATTCTAGACGGGCAGCCCGCGTTCCCTTCATTCCATCTAGTGCGTTCTCATATTCTCGTACAAGAACTTGGTCCCTTCGTGGGGCAGTGGTCCGCATCCAGACTGGGTTGCAGCGTGCCCGTACTTTATATGGTCGATTGAGATCACGGGAGTCTTTACCGCGTCGAATGTGGCATATCATAGAGTGATGAATACCAACAGGTAAATCTTGTGCCCAGGCTGCATCCCTTTCAAGGCGCTCAACGTCCGAATCCGTTGCTTGTATACCATCAACTCGCTTGCGACATTCCCGCACAAACGAAGCTAGTTTTATGACAAATTCATTAATACCTAGCCTAGTCTGAATTTCGCTGGCTCTGCGCCATAAATTTGGGTTTATTCCGCACATCGAAAACATTTGGTTGGTCGACTGGCAGCAATCCCATCTATACGGCTCGTCTGTCAGCTTAACCATGCCTGATAATGATGCAATGTATGAATCTTCCATAGTATCAGCTGCTGGTATTGGCCTTGTGTTTTCCCATAGCTCCATCTCTTGCATTACCATGGTGTTTGTTAATTCCGTATTAAGATAAATCATTTGCTCTTTGTACCCTTCACGCTTATTTGATCTTCGATAGAAATTCTTCTGAGGAATGTGTGCCCTTTCGCCGTGCTCTGTTGTAGTTCCCATTAGGGCGCCGAATACACGAATCATCTCCGGATAGTGGGAAATTGCATGAAGTTTAGGTATGTTGAAATTGGGTGGGTTTTTGTCGTCAGGTCGGTACGGTAAGAACGCCTCTTTGGTCTTATCCATTCGATATAATGCAGCTTTAAGATATTCAATCGTATCTTCATCGTGTGATTCGTATTCGGCTAATAATGCAAAGTCAACTGTAGCACGAATAAACAGCATTGCCCCTTCGTTCCCATACAGCAACGGTGCCACAACTGGTACAATCTGACGAAGAAGGGACTTGTACATCTTTCCAGTCCATTGGCTTAACTCTGCGAAGTTATCCCACCTAATTATACCCTGAAAGGGTTTAACCTCGGCGAATCGTGCGGTTAGAAGACGTTCTACCCTATCCTCGGCAGATAATAGGGTTTTCACACCACTCTGATTAGTTATCAGAACCTTCCCTTTCCCTTTCTCAATATCAAGTAGTAGTGCCCGAAGCCAGCTCATCAAATGCTCCGTGACGCCTTTATACAGCTGGTGTAGTAAATCAGGGGCCATCATAGCGTGTATATCCGCTATATAATGGGACCAGGCAAAATTTTGAATTGGCCTGATATACTCAGGGTCGCTGCGATCTAGCTGCAAGTTTTGCTGTCGTTTAAGTTGCTCAATGGTCGATTTATGCGTCCGTCGCGGCCATTTGCCGGACATAGTGCTCAGTAGGTTACCTCGTTCATGAGGCGGTACATGACACATTGTGCAGTGTTGCCCTGATTTCACTCCTGTTAACACAACCTGCTCCTCATAGTCTGCCATAAACCCAGCAAGTACGGGGTAGCATTGCCGGATAAACCCATCCGCGCATCGCATTGGCATGCCGCGCCTAGCAGCGCGTTCAAGGGCTAGTTTTTATGTTAACTCAAGTACCTACACACTGCTAAGGTAAATACTTACGTTTAAACATAATACTCATTACTTGATGGTATGCATCCAGCTTGTTCATCCGGTTACTTGGTAAGTCCGTAGGTATGTAACCTAGAAGAAGCATTGCTGGCCTGCTAGCTGCACGTCGAGTCTTTAACAGGATATTAAGTATCGTAATGTAAACCGGATGCGCCTTTTTGTCTCCGGATAGTGTAGTTAGCTTAGTTTGGTCGCTACTAGGTATCACCATAATAGCCGTCGCACCATCAGGTAATTGATCTTGGATCTCCCACCAACGGTCGGCCGTGTGTGCCTCGTCATACACTCTATCACCCTTTACATTAAATTGACGAATAGGAGAATAAACCATATCATCTTTAAATGGGAAATGACCGATTAGGAAGGCCACCACGCTAAGTATGTCACGGTGGTATATCTTTAGGTTTTTGCCGTATATGTCAAGTTTTGTGATTCGCCAGCTTTCATCGCTTACACCTTTAGAAATAGAATGTAGTTTTGTCTTGACTTCTTTTGCATTTCGGCATGATATATGTCCGTCCCTCATATTTTCAATACGGGGGTCTCGTAGCCACGCGTCTATTTCCTTTGCTGACGTGCCATTGCGTACCCACCAGGCAACTTGCGCCCATTCTGCAGAGCTTGCGAAAGGATAGAACATGTTATTGCCTTCGTTCATTCCATCCGCTGGCTGGCTAGGCCTCAGCAGGTGGTCGCGATCTGCGGCAGACTGCTGATTAGAGTTCCCCTCCGGGTGGCTGAGCGGGGTTCCTGCATCGCGGCCAGTCACTTCATAATAAGTTTGGGTATAATAAATATTTGAGGTAGAGAGGCTTGTTGCCGCGTGACCGTGCGTTTCGGTGCTGGTTGGTTGTTCTGCCGGTGCTGTATGGCTTAGCTCCTCTGCCAATATCAAGCCGGTATTTCCTGTGATGGTTGGTGAAGTATCGTTGACAGCGGTGTCAGTTGCTATAAGGTCGTGTACCCATTGTTCCACGGTAAATTCGTCGTCTTCATGGGTATCCGCTCGAGCCTGAATTGTAGGATGGACATCATCCTGTTGGTTAAGAGAGTCTGTGCCCGCAGCTTTGCAGTACGGCCTATGTCGCGCCAATCCAGCCACGGTAGAAATCGTGTGCTTGCATTTGGGGCACTGGCGATTTATTGAGCCCATTATGATAGCGACAAATGCGGCTCCTTACGTTGTTATTAAGATTAGACAGGTGGGTTTGTACCCGAAAAGGACAGTATATTGCATGACTAATCCAATGGCCGCAATCTGCGGCGATCTGCTAGCCATCCTAATAACTAACTATAACGGCTTGCTCCTTTTAAATTGTAAGTTAAATACACTAAATAGCATATTATCCTAAGCGCTAATAATATATAAAGCAGTATTGTATCCTACAGTACCTATTACAATCAATTTACAACCACCAAACATTTGTGAACCTTCAATCCCGCGTCCCTCGCCAACACCATACGCACCTAGCATGGCAACAACACAATTAAATGGTGTGTATACCATGGAGGAGGCATGGTATGAGTCTACCGGTAAAACTCCCAGGAAGGATGAGCAGATTATATCCGGGTTTGGTATCAGCAGCGCTCGTTTGTACGAGATCAAAGGGGCAGTTGAGGACATCGTGAATGAGAGCAATGCAATATCCATACGCTTCCGAGACCGAATAAATTACGCTATTCGAAGTGAGATTATAGCCAAAATCGTCAACCAAATCCCAGAGTCCAGTAATGCTCCGGTTGGGTGGACTAAGGAAGTGGCCCAACATCTCCTCACTCGCACGCAGTCAAATATGCGCAAGAAAGCCGGCCGGGCCAGTGCTGAATTGGGACTTGGGCATGGAGCTACAAATTCTGCCATAGGGTACCCTTGTGCAGAGCCTCAGGACGTACATCAATCTCTTTTACCTAAACATGTTGACAAATATGACGTTCGGGGTCTTGTAATCTGTATATGTCGAGATCCAGAGAACATACCACGGTCTACAATTCACATGGACTTGGGTGCTAGTCTACTTCGAACTAACTCGGCAGAAGGGTGGACGAGTCTTCTAGATTTCCCCAAATTTCTCGATATTGCCCAGGACGCTGGAGTTAACCTAGAGACGGAGGAGTTATGGGCAGATACACTAACAATTATGCCAGTTCGGAATGTGGGACTATTAAAGTATGCAATACGACAAACGCTTAAAGCCTCCAAGGATACAATTGTTTTCGTGGTTGCGAATATACGCGGTATGTAGTAGCAGTCCTTATAACTTTAAATCTAATACTGTTTAGAGTCTCAATCATTCACTGGGAGCCCTACTCAAAGGGGTGTATTAAAGCGGTCTCAATTAAGCCAAAATATCGATCCTAGGCAGGCAAAACGTCCTAGGCGCATCAACCCTCGTTCTTAGGTTGCATATTCTAATGTACTTCTGACTCCGCCCATTATGCTGGTTATTTGTGAAGAATATTTTCTATGACCAGAGGAAGCGCATTTAGCGGCAATCTGCCATGGCAAATTGCCCTTTGACGCGCGCGTCACATTCCGTTAGCAAGAGCATTTGCCTTGGGCTTATCCACTTCACTTCACACTCTTCACCTCTACTGCCTCAACCAACTCTCGCACGGCACCTCTACGCGACATCAATCGGTCAATCAATCAGTTTAACCGCCAATTGCTGCTTCAAGCCACGACTCACTCCCCAAAACTACGGCAATCTGCCTAGTAGATTAACTCTCACGATCGGTTTGTCTCACTCACCTACTTTAGACTTGCACCTTTACCAAACACTAACTAGATTCTTCCACTTTTATATAGCAACGCTCCACTCCTTTATTCCGTCTCAGCATCTTCACGCATTACAATAAAGAACTCGGGATATCACGAAGGGATGGGATATTGATGCTCGTCGCCTTGAGGAAATCAAGAGATACAATCCTGGATGACATATGAGAGGCCGGGCTTGAAAAATCCACGTTTCGTACTGCCAAAGATAAAGTGCCGCGCGATTAGTTTATTTAGAAGATTCTTAGCAACTTACCTAAGAAGGAACGTGCTTCAAAAAGCTAGTCTAGATAGGCTATTGTTCCTTTTATGTTATCCTAGAGAACCAATGCCACTAAATGGCAAAACAATATAAAGTCGGAACCTAAAAGTTAGAGTTAAACCCAATTCAAACCCATGATAACGCTGGCACGTACATTTGCTTCCAAGCCAATCTCCGAATCACACGGTTTTACATCACTAAACAAGCCGTTCTCACTCGAAAATATGACCTTCTAGTTTCAAAGAATAAACCCAATCACCTAAAGCATAGTAGAGCTTTATAAAGTCTATGAATTTTAGAAGGCGACACAGAAACACCAACAGTCAAAGAAATTAGCCTCTCGCTATTTCAAGAGGTTGCAGTATTAGTAGGTTTCATCTCAGACAAGGATGAAATTACCTGGCTCGACGTGGTCACCGACGAGGAGGTTTGTACCACCTAGCGAAGGCCACTGCAAGCCATGTTTCAGTGGTGCATGCTGTACAACAGGAGCAGAGTGGAATTTCTACTCAAGAGTACGGATTGTAAGTCCCTTCAACAACATCTAGCTATCTATGTACTAATAATTGCAGCCGAGCATTTAATTGTAAAAGCACTATACCAATTACCAAACAAGTGGGGCACAAACCCTCCCAGAATTGCCGATACTCTAACCCACCAGTATTCGCGCACTAAGGCCGCACTCAAGAAACGGCAGAAGATCACGCCTAAGCCGATCCGCAAGCACTCAGATGTTGAGTTTATTGACAAAGACAGCGAGAATGAGAGCGATGCTTTATCTATCTCATCAACACGCAGCGGCATTCCAAGTCTATTAAGTCCGAAGAAACGTAATCACAAAAGGGAGCAACCTACTAGAGGCATCCACGGGCAAACTGCGGCAAACTGCGGCAAGCTGCCAGGAACAGCCGCAATGATCCAGTCATCCAGCCTACGGACAATCCCGACGACACAGAGCACGGCAAGGACAATCGCGATACTCCCAAGAGCAAAACTGCTTTGTATCCCTAATCAGCTCAGACTCTACACAATAATTGAACTCTATACCCGCAAAAGCTTTCCTCAGTAAAACTATAGAAACCAATGCGATCGAAGATACCTCAGGTGAAAATGCGCTTGAGGATAATATAACCCAAGCTAAGGAGACACAGGTTACAATGCCTATTGCGCAAAGGTATGAGCATATAGTCATGTGGAGTACATCTTGAATTAGACTAACATTAGCTCTTTTTAGATTTCGAGAGGCCGCCACAGCCAAAGCAGGAGGTAAGGTTTAACGAATGGAGCAGTGGATGTACGAACGTTCGGCTAAGCTATGCAGAGTTCCTGAAAAGGCCGTCTTAGCGAAGAACCTGGTCCCCGTTCCCAGTAAATGGGGTCTAAATCCGAGGTTCAAAATCATTCCCATACCAGCTGCATGGCGCATCCGAGATGTTCCACCAGGAGCGCACCAACTAAACGGTGGGGTTTTTGCTGATGGTGTAGGAACCGGAAAAATCGTAACCGCGAACTTGACTATTGTCCTTAGTTACCACTATGCCATAAACCTGGACGAAGTGGCTGCTGATCGAGCGGCTGAAAATGCAAATCAGCGACAACCAGGCTGAAGACGCCGAGTGTCCTAGCCAGGACAAGATGCCTTTTCCATACTTATGTGTAAATCGAAACGCCATGTCTACAGTGCGAAGACAGCATGGTGCAAATCTAGTCATTGTAATTCCAAGTGTGATTACCAGCTAGAGAGACAGTTACATCTTGTTGTTTAAGGACTCTACGCTTGTAATGGAAGAGCAGACGCCACTACGGTTTGCAATGTGCCACGAGATAGAAGGTGTGTCTAAAGGAATGGCGCGACCAAACCCTCAGGAATGGCTTCAAACGGGGACTTTAGGGGACTAGTCAGATCACGATGCGATGAATGATGGTCGGACTCTTGTGGGTAAAAAGAAAACGCCCTGCTCATGGTTCTCTAACGGCCCCTATAGGGGTACACAGACCGTCGCAACTACGCTCTTTAGCAGAATCTTATGGGATGAGTTCCATAATAAAAAAAATTAAGAAACTTATGTCAACCAATTCCTTCGTTCTCAAAAAAAAAAGTGGTACCGCCACACCTAAGGTTCTTTGCCTAGGCCATTACTAGCACAGTAATGGAGAATGGTGTTATGGATATGTGCCGGTTTATTATAAGCGCCCTTAAGGATGCAGATTGGGCAACCGCTTAAGCTGACCCTACCCTAGCATTCTTAGAAAATGCACGTCCACGAAAGTCAATAAAATAGCTAAACTATGGACCCAATTTTTTAAAGCAGGGGAGGAGCAACCCTAAAAGTGCCTCGCAGTCTGCGACATATAAAGAATCGGTCAAGGTCGGTGGCCTAATTCTTGTGAATTTTCTCATTCGCCGCAACCGGGATACTATTGGCTTTAGTGACCAAAAACTGAAAGCTGTCCCAAGCGACCTCCAAATTTAACACGTAAAGTGTAATTATAAAACTAAAGAACTTAAATTCCTACACAGTATAGAAGATGCAATAGTGTTAGAGATAGAAGAGGCATTCTAGCAGAAAATGGTCGAATGGAGAGAAGATGGTTCTCCTACTGGGAAAAAACTAGTACGAATGACCAGCAGCTCCTTAAGCAGCTACTTTGCATGCCGTGATGCAGCAATGACGCCTGGGTTACTTTTATAGAAGGATAGATTCAATAAGGATCTTCCGGACGATAAAAAAAATAAACGTCCAGTCTAATACCACACCAACGCAGTCAAAAATCCCATTAGAAGTATCTTGGATCAGAACAAGGAGGAAATTCTTTACGAAGACGCGAAGTTTTAAGACGCTTTTAGCTATCTGTAAAGAAGTTATAGCAGCACTATATGTCAAAGGCTATCGTAGCAAATTTATTATTAGTACTAATTTTTTAATTATTAGGGCGGTATATATAGCAGTAAGTGGCAAAACACTCTATCTTTTTACCTCCTAATAGCAGCACGTTTAACTAGAACTCTAAGATAACACTTATTTTAGGCCTTGGTTGCTAAATATAGCAAGGATGCTGTTGTATGCCTCCCCAGAGGAACACTATCGAAGCAAAAGACCACATAATCTATGACTCGTGGAAGCAGCCAAACGGACCGTGAATTCTCTTATCATTTCTAAAGGCTATTGCGGAGGGTGTTACTATTAACGGCTTCCCGTATCGAAAGTGGAATTCTAGATAAGCTTGAGTTTAAGAAGAACGCCGCCGATAAGAGACTAGACGTAGACACGAATAAGCCAGAAAATTCAAAGAAGCAGCCAATGCAAATGTTATAGATTATAGTAGCAATGTGTTTTTAATCCTTTTAGCGCGGAATTGGGCAATATGCTGGGTAGTTTGCCGTAAGTTCTTCTCTAGTAGAAGAAGTATAACAGACTATTATTTTCAGAATTAGGCAATATAGTGGGCAGTATTCCGCAGTCTCACGGTTAGTGAAAGACAAATGCTGGATTTTTTTTTTATAGAATTAAGCAATGTACTCGGCGATGTGCCGCAGTCTCACGGCTAATGGAAGGCATATGCTAAGTTTTTTTTTGTGGAACTGGGCGATATGTCGGCAATATGCCGCAATTCTTTCATTAATAAGAGAAGTGCTATCTTACTATTCAAGGAGGGCAATGCGCGAATGATATATTACAGTGCTCCGTTAATAAAAGAAGCCGCTGGCTTGCGACGCGGGAACCGGGCAATGTGCGAGCCAATATTCGGAATACTCTGCTCGTGAGAGGAGCCTACCAGCTTGCGATGTAGGAACCGGGCAACGCACGATCGGATATATCGCAGTACTTTGCTGATGAGAGACGCCTGCTAGCTTGCTATTCAAAGACCCAAGTAATGCGCCAAGCGATGTGTTGTGGTGTTCTGTTAATGTGGCAAGTCTGCTGGCTTGCGACACAGGAACCGGACAATATGCGAGCTGATATGTCGGAATACTCTGCTAATGGGCGACGCCTGCCAGCTTGCAATTCAAAGAATTGGGCAATGTGCCTAGCAATATGCGGCAACTTCGTGCTCAGTGATGGAAGTCTGCTGGCTTACCGCTCAAAGAACTGGGCGGTGTGCCAGGCAATGTGCGGCAATTTCGCGCTCAGTGATGGAAGTCTGCTGGCTTGCCACTTAAAGAACTGGGCAATGT
>Ga0307515_10017749_pt1 | contig 12940 bp, 10 predicted proteins | sample 17_EM_MG_FD_194513 | JGI IMG/M metagenome (GOLD analysis project Ga0307515, IMG submission 194513) | Populus trichocarpa ectomycorrhiza microbial communities from riparian zone in the Pacific Northwest, United States - 17_EM | ecosystem: Host-associated > Plants > Roots > Unclassified | place...
CCTGCCCCCAGCCAGCAGCCTTCAACTGGGCTGGACCGTGCGCGCCGCCCGTCTCGTCTGGGCCGCGCAGGGCGAACCGCCGTTCAGCCTGCAGGTCGGCCAGGCCACGCCCGAAGCCGGCCCGCGCCCGCTCGCCGACGTCGTGCCCGACTGGCCGCGCGAGCAATCACGCCTGGGCCAGGCCAGCCTCGGCGCGTTCACGGCCCAGGCCGTGGCGGCAGAACCCACGGTGCCGCCCCGACGCCTGCTGCTGTGGGCCGTGCTGGGCCTTGGTGTTGCCGCGCTCGCCGCAGTCACATGGCGGCTGTGGAAGCAGGGGCCGACAAGCAATGCCAGCACTTAAACTCGCGCGCCTGCCCTGGCCGATTGATGTGACGCGGTAACGCCCGCTTGGCACACTGCATCCGCCCCGAATTTTTCACTTTCCCTGGAGACACTGAATGAGCGCCATCGTTGACATCGTCGGTCGAGAAATCCTCGACAGCCGCGGCAATCCCACCGTCGAATGCGACGTGCTGCTGGAGTCCGGCGTCATGGGTCGCGCGGCCGTGCCGTCGGGCGCGTCCACCGGTTCGCGCGAAGCCATCGAGCTGCGCGACGGCGACAAGAGCCGCTACCTGGGCAAGGGCGTGCTGAAGGCCGTCGAACACATCAACACCGAGATCAGCGAAGCCGTGCTGGGCCTGGACGCCTCCGAGCAGGCCTTCCTGGACAAGACGCTGATCGACCTGGACGGCACCGAGAACAAGAGCCGCTTGGGCGCCAACGCGATGCTGGCCGTGTCCATGGCCGTGGCCCGCGCCGCCGCTGAAGAGTCCGGCCTGCCGCTGTACCGCTACTTTGGCGGCATGAACGGCTGCCAGTTGCCCGTGCCGATGATGAACGTCATCAACGGCGGCGCCCATGCCAACAACTCGCTGGACCTGCAGGAACTGATGATCGTTCCCGTGGGCGCACCGTCGTTCCGCGAAGCGCTGCGCTGGGGTGCCGAGGTCTTCCACGCGCTGAAGAAGATCCTGCACGACAAGGGCATCTCCACCGCCGTCGGTGACGAAGGCGGCTTCGCGCCCAGCGTCGAAAGCCATGAAGCCGCGATCCAGCTGATCCTGCAGGCCATCGACAAGGCCGGCTACCGCGCCGGCGAGCAGATCGCCATCGCCCTGGACTGCGCCGCCAGCGAGTTCTACAAGGACGGCAAGTACGTGCTCGAAGGCGAAGGCGGCATCCAGCTGACGGCCCAGGAATGGACCGACATGCTGGCCACGTGGGTCGACAAGTACCCCATCATTTCCATCGAAGACGGCATGGCCGAAGGCGACTGGGACGGCTGGAAGATCCTGACCGACCGCCTGGGCAAGAACGTGCAGATCGTCGGCGACGACCTGTTCGTCACCAACACCAAGATCCTGCAGGAAGGCATCGACAAGGGCATCGCCAACTCGATCCTGATCAAGATCAACCAGATCGGCACGCTGACCGAGACCTTCGCCGCCATCGAGATGGCCAAGCGCGCCGGCTACACGGCCGTCATCTCGCACCGCTCGGGCGAGACCGAGGACAGCACCATCTCTGACATCGCCGTCGGCCTGAACGCCGGCCAGATCAAGACCGGCTCGCTGTCGCGCTCGGACCGCATGGCCAAGTACAACCAGCTGCTGCGCATCGAAGAGGACCTGGGCGACGTGGCGGTCTACCCCGGCCGCGCAGCCTTCTACAACCTGCGCTGAGCGTTGAAGGTTCTTGCCCTGGTCCTGGCGGTCTTTTTGATCGCCATCCAGGCCCAACTTTGGGTGGGCCGGGGCAGCCTTCCGTACGTGGCCCATCTCCGGGAGGAGGTGGCGCAGGCACGGGCCGACAACGACCAGGCCCGCGCGCGCAATGCCCAGCTGCAGGCCGAGCTGCGTGATCTGCGCGAAGGCCTGGAGATGGTGGAAGAAAAGGCCCGCTTCGAGCTGGGCATGATCAAGTCCGACGAGGTCTTCGTGCCCGTCGCATCACCCGCCTCGTCGGCCGGCAGGCGCTGATGCTCGCCACCCTGTGGGCGGCGCTGCTGGCGCCGGCCTTCACTGCCTTCGGCAGCCCCACTTCCTGGCTTGAACTGGTGGCCTTCGTGCTGGCCGTCTGGATGGTCATCTGCAATATGCGGGTGAACCCACTGGCCTGGCCACTGGCCTTCATCAGTTCGCTGATGTACTTCGGCTTCTTCTGGGACGGCAAGCTCTACGGCGAGGCCGCGCTGCAGCTCGTCTTCGCCGCGCTGGCGGTGTGGGGCTGGTGGCAGTGGCGCTTCGGCCGCACGCGCGAAGGCGCCGTGCTGACGGTGCGCCGGCTCGGCCTGCAAGGCCTCATCAGGCCCGCGCTGCTCACACTGGCCGCGTGGCCGCTGCTGGGCCTCTTCCTCGCCAAGGTCACCGATTCGCCGCTGCCCTACTGGGACGCCTTCCCCACCGTCGCCAGTCTGCTGGGCCAGTGGCTGCTGGCGCGCAAGTACGAGGAGAACTGGCCGACCTGGATCGTCGTCAACGTCTTCAGCGTCGTGCTGTTCGGGCTCAAGGGCTATTGGCTGACGGTCATCCTGTATGCCGGCTTCATCCCCATGAGCGTGATCGGCTGGCGCGCCTGGAGAAAGGCGTGAGCCGTCTCGTCACGTTGCTCGGAGCCGAGTGCACGGGCAAGTCCACGTTGGCGGAGGCACTGGCCGCTGAGTTCAACGCCGGCCTCGTCAGCGAGTACCTGCGCGAGTGGTGCGACACCCACGGCCGCACGCCGCTGCAGCATGAGCAGGCCCACATCGCCGCCGAACAGGCCGCACGCATCGAAGCTGCTGCACGCAGGCACGCGCTCGTGATCTGCGACACCACGCCCCTCATCACGGCCCTGTGCAGCCAGCACTACTTCAAAGACGACTCGCTGCTGGCCGAGGCCCTGGCCTTTCAGCGGCGCTGCGACGTGACCTTGCTCTGTGCGCCCGACCTGCCCTGGCAGGCCGATGGCATCCAGCGTGACGGCCCGGCCGTGCGGCAGGCCTTCGACGCCCGGCTGCGCGCCGCGCTGTCGGCCGGCGGCATCGCCTGGGTGGACATCGCCGGCAGCGAGGCCGAACGCCAGGCGGCCGCGCTGGCCGCCGTTCAGCGGCCGAGCAGCAGGTAATCGAACAGCTGCGTGCCCCCCGCGCCGCCCAGCGGCACGAGCATGGCCTTGAGCAAGGGTTGCTCGAAGAAGGAGGCGAAGGCGCCCTGCTGGTTGTTCTCGACCTGCGCGATCAGGCGCTTGAAGGGCTCGACGAGATCGCTCAGCGGCTTGCCGCTGCCGGCCAGCCAGCGCAGGTCGGCCTGCATGGACTCCAGCGCGCGCTTGCGCGTGGCCTCGGCGGACTGCTTGAGCAGAACGGTCAGCCCGATCAGCGCCGCCACGTAGAAGCACACGCCCACGGCGATGGCCGGCGTCAGCGCCCAGTTATCGAACAAGCGGCTGCGCGCCACGACCAGCAGCGCCAGCACGACGAAGGGGCCGATGACCAGCCGCGCGACCGGCGCGCTGCGGCGGGCCACGACCTGCACGTCTATCCAGTCGTCCAGCAGCGTGTGCATTGCAAAACCGCCGCCGCTCTTGCTGCGCTCCTCGGGCCGCGCGCAGAAGCGTTGCGCCCATAGCGCCTGCTGCTCCTCGCCAAGCGAGCGGGAGAACATCTCGATGGTCGTGTCCGGATAGAAACTGCGCCCGACGTTGAGGTGGCGCACGAAGCGCACCAGCAGCACGATGGCGTCGGCCACGGCGACGATAAGCAGCGGCAGCATCAGCAGGATGACGTAGAGCGTGGCCTTGACGATCTGGCGGTGCTCGTCGCCGCGCACCGGCACCTCGGGAATCTGGCCCTCGGACAGACCCAGGTACATCAGGCCGACGAGCACGATGGTCAGCACGAACCACACCAGCGTGCGGGCCGCGCGCGGCCGCGCCTCGCCGCGCTCGCCGTACTCCTGCCAGAGCTTGTCGAAGTCGCAGCTGTAGCCGACGCCGGGTTTCCAGAACAGCACGCTGACCTGCTCGAACCAGCCCCGCACCAGCTCACGCAGGTTGCTGCGCACGACCGCCTGCGGCACGGCGCGCGGCAAGCGCAGCCAGTCGGAGTCGCGCCGCAGCAGCTGCAGCGAGCAGGCCCAGGCCCAGTCCAACGTCCAGAAGATGGCGAACAGCGCCAGCAGGTGGATGAGGTGGGACGGCCAGGCGCTGACGCCCTCCAGCCAGGCCACCGGCTCGCAGGTGCTGCAAGCGCCCGTGCCGCGCCAGCCGGCGGCGGGCCAGGCCAGCCACAGCCACACACCGGCCACCATCAGCAGCACGACGAGATGCAGCCGGTCCACGCCGGCCGCCTGGTTGGGCGGCGCCGGCTGCTCGCGCCGCGCCGACAGCAGCGCCGGCAACACGGCCAGCAGTGCGCCGAAGGCGGCCAGGCTGGCCAGCAGCAGCGCGTGGATGAAGTCCAGCCGGCTGGGCAGCACGAACTCGATGAGGCTGGCCAGCACATAGGAGAACAGGCCCGCGTGCAAGGCCACCAACACGATGGCCGTCATGTCCATCTGCGGCTGGTTGTCCAGCGTCGGCTCGCGCAGGAAGACGCGCCGCGCCTGCTTGATGGCCGGCGTGGACGGCCAGACCAGCAGCATCGTGCCGGTGATCGCAATCATCAGCACGGCCACGAAGATGCGCCCCGCGTTGTTGAGCGCCGGCCGCGCGTCCAGCGCATAACCCGCCAAGGGCACGGCATTGCTGCGGCCGATCTCGTAGAGCGAGGGGTTGAGCAGGGCCAGGTCCAGCGCGGCACGCTCGCGCTGCTTGCAGGCCTCGTCGCGGCAGCCGGCGCGGCGGGCGGCGGCGTAGGTGCTGGTCTGGTAGATGTCGCGCAGCGGCGGCGTGCCGGCCTGCAGGTCGACGGCTTCGGGGCCGGCCTTCTCCTCCTGCTGCGGCGGCGGATAGAAGGACAGCGGCAGGCTGCTGGCCACGACGAGGTTGCGCGTGAAGGCCTGGGTGCGCGGGTGCAGGTAGCGCGCGTCCATGTCCGTCGTGAAGAACATCTTGTCGGAGAAGTCCTCGTGCAAGGCCTGCAGCACCAGCAGCTTGTCGTGCACGTCGTTGGCGAAGATGCCGATGGCGCCTATGGGCGGCAGGTCGGGGTTGGTCTCGCTGCGCTTGAGGTCGGCGCCCAGGCGGCGCAGGTAGTCGAGCTGGTCGCGGCTCTCGGGCCACTCCAGCATCTGCGTGCTCTTGCTGGTGGTGGGCGCCGTCGTCTCGCGGGAGGTCACGCCGTCCAGGCCGCGGAAGAAATACACCACTTCGAGCTGAAGCCTGTCTTGCCCGCCCTGCCCCAGCCGATGCTTCAGTTCGGCCACCAACGACTGCGCGTAGAGCGAATCCCGCTCGGCGACGACGATGACGCGGCGCCGGCTCTCCGTCGACAGGCGCAGGCGGATCTCGGCGTCCAGCTTGCGGATCAGCTCACCGTCGTTGCCCACGGTACGCTGCAGCAGCACCGGGCGGTTCTCGCCGGTGATGCGGCCGAACTGCTCGGTGACGAAGGCGTCCAGGTCCTGCTTGTTCAACTCGGCCAGCATGCGGTTGGGCGCCGTCGAGGCCGAGTTGTAGAACTCCGCGCGGGACAGCAGCCGGTAGCCCTCGAGCACATCGGGCGCCAGGCCCGGGCTGTCCTGCGTGCCGGGCGTGGCGCAGCGTGCGGCCGCGGCCGAGGCGGCGGTGCTGCGGTCGGCCGCGCAGCGCAGGTCGGCCAGGGCCTGGCGCAGCGCGTCGGTGGACGAGGGGCCGATGACGGCCAGGCTGGGCTGGCCGCCCTCCTTGAACTTGAAGCTGGCAAAGCCGCGCGCCTTCTCGCCCATCAGCTGCGCCGTCAGCCGGGCCAGCGCGTCCAGCTTGCGGCTGGGCAGTGCGTTCTCGTCCACCCACAGCACGGCCACCTGGGCGTAGCGGGCGTTCGCGCGGCCCGGCCTGTCGCGGGGGCCGGTGCGCTGCGACAGCAGCTCGTAGGGCACGACGAACGGCGCGCGTGCCTTGGCCGCGGCGCTCGCCGCCGAGGCGGGCGCCGTGACGGCCTGGGGCGGGGCCGCCTCCAGCAGGTCGAACTCCAGCAGGCTCAGGCGCTCGGCGTTGTCGGGCACGTAGTCCATGGCCAGCAGGCCCGCCAGCGCGGCATAGCGCACGCGGCGGCGCGCCTCCTCCGCACCGACGAAGTCCGCCCCCGGCAGCAGTCCCAGCACGACCAGGGTGTCGTCCAGGCGCTGATCATGGTCGCGGTCCAGCTTGGCGAGCATGTTGCGCGGATCGCGCGCCTCGGCCACGCGGTCCAGGCAGTCCACGTCCATCTCGCGGGAGGCCTGCTTGCGAAAGCGCTCGCAGCGCTCCGAGCGCTCGGTCTCGTAGCGGCGCAGCGCGGCGAAGGGGTCTTCCCAGAGCCGGGCGTTGACTTCCAGCTCCGGGTCCAGCGGCGCCTGCGCGCGCGGCTTCTCGGCCGGGCGCAACGGCTCGAAGGCATGGGGCACCAACTGCGTGCTGGCGACAAACGCCACCAGCACCGCCGCGCTCGCCCACGGGAAACCACCCAAGCCGCCTTTGGCATCTGCCATCGCCCGCTCCTGGCCCGTGCGAAAACGGGCCGCCGCCCAAGGTCTCAGCTTGACGCGACGGCGTCAATCACCAGGACGGTGCGCGTCCTCAGAAGGCATGAGGGCGCGTTGCGCTGCGGCGACTACTGGAGCGTGGCCCCGCCGCCTTCGGGCTGGTGGCTGGCCGGCGCGAACAGCACGCCCACGTCCACCGCATCGAAGCGGTAGTGCTGGCCGCAGAAGTCGCAGCTGATCTCGATCTCGCCGCGCTCGGCCAGCACGCTGTCGGCCTCCTCGCGGCCCAGGCCGCGCAGCATCTGGCTGACGCGATCGCGCGAGCAGGTGCAGGCGAAGCGCGGCGCCTGTGGCTCGAACCTCGTCACCGTCTCTTCCCAGAACAGGCGGCGCAGGATGGTGTCGGCGTCCAGCGTCAGCAGTTCGTCGGCCGTCAGCGTGGCGGCCAGGATGCTGATGCGGTTGAAGCCTTCGGACAGGCCGATGTCGTCCTCGTTGCGCTTGTTCTCCAGATTGCCCTCGCCCTGGATGGGCAGGCGCTGGATCAGCAGGCCGGCGGCGATGTCGCCATTGGCGGCCAGCACGAGCTTGGTGTCCAGTTGCTCGGACTGCAGCATGTAGTGCTCCAGCACCTCGCTCATCTTCTGCAGCGGCTCGCGCTGGTCGCCGTGCAGAGGCACCACGCCCTGGTAGGGCTGCTGGCCGGGGAACTTGTCCTTGGGGTCCAGCGTGATGGCGCAGCGGCCCTGGCCGCGCAGGTTGACCATGGCCTCCAGCGTCGCGCCCGGCTCGACCGTGCCGACGCACTTGGCCGTGGCGCGAAAGCTCAGGTCCGGCTGCGCCTCGGCCACGGCCAGCTTGACGGGGCCGTCGCCCATCACCTGCAACACCAGCGCGCCGTTGAACTTGATGTTGGCCTGCATCAGCACGGCTGCGGCGCTCATCTCGCCGAGCATGTCGCGCAGCTCGGGTGGGTATTCCTGCCCGGGTTCACGGCGGCTCAGCACCTCGCGCCAGGCGTCGGTCAGCCGCACCAGCATGCCGCGCACCGGCAGGCCGTCAAACAGAAACTTGTGCAATTCACTCATCGGATTCTTTTCAAGCCGACCGCATAACGGCGACCGTTGTTCACGTAATGGGCCGCACTGGCCTTGAGGCCGGCGATCTGTTCCTCGGTCAGCTGGCGCACGATCTTGGCCGGCGCGCCAACGATGAGGCTGCCGTCCGGGAAGTCCTTGCCCTCGGTCACCAGCGCACCAGCGCCGACGATGCAGTTGCGGCCGATGCGTGCGCCATTCAAGACCACGGCGCCGATGCCGATGAGGCTTTCGTCACCGACCGTGCAGCCGTGCAACATGACCTGATGGCCCACCGTCACGTTTTCGCCGATGACCAACGGAAAACCATGGTCGGCATGCAGCACCGAGCCGTCCTGGATGTTGCTGCCGGCGCCAATGGTCAGCGTGTCGCTGTCACCGCGCAGCACGGCGTTGAACCAGACGCTCGCGCCTTCGCCCAGCGTGACGCGGCCGATGACCTCGGCGCTGTCGGCCACGAAGGCCGACTCGGCCACGTCGGGAATGTGCTCGTCGAGCTGGTAGATCGCCATCGCGTCGCCCTCGTGGTTGGCCCAGCGGGCAAAGCGTCGATTTTACGAGCCGGGTATGCGCGTGAACGGTGCTTAAATCGCGGCCAAACAAGAGAAACCCAGCCCTTGACGCTTCATCGTTTCCTGCTTGCCGGCCTGCTGCTGGCCGCCGGCCTGTGCGCTGCCGCGCCGCCGATGGTGGTGACGCTGCGGCAGCCCGCCAGCGCCACCGATCCGCGCGACACCTATCCGCGCGCCTTGATCCGCCTGGCGCTGGACAAGACCGTCGCCTCCCACGGCCCCTACACCATCCAGTACTCGCCGCGCATGAACGACCAGCGTGCGCGGCTCAGCGCCGAGCAGGCGCTCTACCCCGGGTTCCTGACCGTCATCGTGCCGCGCTCGGACGGCAGCTCTGACGCCCTCGTGCCGGTGCGCTTTCCACTGCATCTGGGCATGGCCGGCTATCGGGTGTGCTTCGTCTCGCCGAAGGCGCAGGCCGCGGTGGCCAAGGTGCGAACGCTGGATGAACTGCGCCGCTTCACGATCGCGCAAGGCCTGGGCTGGAGGGACGTGCCAATCCTGCGCGCCAACGGCTTCAAGGTCGAGGAGGTCACGGACTACGAGGCGATGTTCAGGATGGTGGCCCAGAGCCGCTTCGACCTGTTCTGCCGCAGCGTGGTGGAAGTGCGCAAGGAGGTCGAGTCGCACGCCGACCTGCCCGATCTGCGCCTGGATAACAGCTTCGCCCTTGTCTACGACCTGCCTCAGTTCTTCTACACCCACCGCGACAACCACGCACTCGTCGAGCGGCTCACGCAAGGCCTGGAGATGGCCTACGCTGACGGCTCGCTGCTGGCGCTGTTCCGCAGCCAGATGCAGGCCTCGATACGCTTTGCCGACCTGCCCAAGCGGCGCATCTTCCGGCTCAAGACACCGCCCATCGTCGGCATCGACTTCGACTACAAGCGCTACGACATCGATTTGACGCGCGAACTCCGCTGAAGCATGGAACTCCGCTCCCTCGCCCTGGATTTGCTGCTCATCCAAGACCCCGCCGCCAAGGCCGCCGCCGCGCTGGGCCTTGATGCCACGCTGACCATGGACACCCAGGCCCGGCTCACCGAACCGCCCGGCATCCCCGGCCGGCCGGAGCGCCCGCGCCTCGTCGAGCACATCAAGCTCAAAGGCCCGTCGATGCGCACGCCGGCCGGCATCGCGGCGCTGGTGCATGCCATCGCCCACATCGAGTTCAACGCCATCAACCTCGCGTTGGACGTGTGCTGGCGCTTCCCCGGCATGCCCGAGACCTTCTACCGCGACTGGCTGCGCATCGCCCAGGAGGAAGCCAAGCACTTCACGCTGCTGCGCGAGCACCTGCTGGGCCTGGGCTTCGACTACGGCGACTTCGACGCCCACAACGCGCTGTGGGACATGGCCGAGCGCACCAAGCACGACCTGCTGGCCCGCATCGCGCTGGTGCCGCGCACGCTGGAGGCGCGCGGCCTGGACGCCTCGCCCGCCGTCAAGCGCAAGCTGGTCGGCGCGGGCGACAAACGCGCCGGCGAGATCCTCGATGTCATCCTGCACGACGAGATCGGCCATGTGCTGGCCGGCAATCGCTGGTACCGCTTCCTGTGCGAGCAGCGCGGGCTGGACCCGATCACGACCTACGCCGAGCTGGCCGCCAAGTATCAGGCGCCCAGGCTGCGCGCGCCCTTCAACCTAGAAGCCCGCCGCGCCGCCGGTTTCGACGAGGCCGAACTGGCCGCGCTGACCGAGGCGCGCTGATAGAACGCCCCCTGAAAGGCCGCTGATGAACCTCCTGCATTCCTGCCTGGCTGCCCTGTTGGCCGCTGCATCGCTGGCCGCCGCGGCCCAGCCGGTCGCGCGTGTCGAGCCGGTCGAGGACCGCCATTTCGGCGAGACGGTCGTCGACCGCTACCGCTGGATGGAGAACGACAAGGACGCCGACTGGCTGCCTTTCATGAAGGCGCAGAACGCTCACACCCGCAGCGTCATCGACGCGCTGCCGGGCCGGCCGGCGCTGCTGCAGCGCATCCAGCAGCTATCGGGCGATACGGTCGCCACGTCGGCGCTGCAGCGGGCCGGCAAGCGGTTGTTCTTCCAGCAGCGCCCGGCCGGCAGCAACAATTTCAAGCTCTTCGTGCGCGAGAACGGCAAGGACCGCGTGCTCGTCGATCCGACCTCCATGGACACGGCAGACGGCCATGTCTCGCTCGACTGGTGGCGCGCCTCGCCCGACGGCAGCCGGCTGGCCTACGGACTGTCCAAGGACGGCAGCGAGAACTCGACGCTGCATATCCTGGACGTGGCCACCGACCAGGTGCTGACCGAGCGCATTCCCGACACGCAGTACGGCGAGCCGCAGTGGCTGCCCGACAGCAGCGGCTTCTTCTACAACCAGCTGACCGGCAAGCTGGACACGCCACAGCGCTACCTCGACTCGCGCGCGCGCTTTCACCGCGTCGGCACGCCGGTGGACCGCGACCCGGTGCTCGTCGCTCGCGGGCTGGATACCAAGCTGGCCTTCGACAACATCCAGGCGCCCTACCTGCAGACCGCCCCGGGCAGTGACCGCGCCGTGCTGCTGCTGGCCGACGTGCGCCGCGAGCGCCGCGTGCTTGTCGCCCCGCTGGCCGACGTGCTGCTCGGCAGGGCCCGCTGGCAAGCTGTGGCCGACTTTGCCGATGAAGTGACCGATGTGGAACTCGACGGCGACCGACTCTATCTGCTGGCCAACAAGGGCCACCCGCGCGGCCGCGTGCTGCTCACGTCGGCAAGCAAGCCGGACCTCGCCCATGCGCGCGAGGTGGTGGCCGAATCGACTCTGGTGATCCAGAACATGGTCCGCGCGCGGGACGGCCTCTACCTGCGCGCGATGGACGGCGGCCTGGGCCGGCTGCAGCGCCTGGCGGGCGGCAAGCTGGTCACCATCCCCCTGCCCTTTGACGGCACGCTCGCCCGGGTGGACGTCGACCCCGCGCACGACGGCGCACTGGTGACGCTGTCCGGCTGGCTGACGCCGACCGGCGTCTGGTCGGTCGACCGCAGCGGCAAGCTGGCCGACACCGGCCTCACGCCCCGGCCCGCCATCGACACCAGCGTCTACACGACCGAACGCCGCTTCGCCACGGCCAAGGACGGCACGCAGATCCCCTACAGCCTGATCTACAAGAAAGGCCTGAAGCACGACGGCAGCGCACCGGCCTTCATCCAGGCTTACGGCAGCTACGGCGTGCCCGGCTACACGCCTGCCTTCGCCGGCCGCAGCCTGGCGCTGATCGACGCCGGTGCCATCGTCGGCTACGCCCATGTGCGCGGCGGCGGCGAGTACGGCCGCGACTGGCATCGCGCCGGCCAGATGGAGAACAAGCCCAACACCTGGCGCGACTTGATCGCCGTCACCGAAGACATGATCGCCAAGGGCGACACGACGGCGAAGCGGCTGGTCATCGGCGGTCGCTCGGCCGGCGGCGTCACCGTGGGCATGGCGCTGGCGGAGCGGCCGGACCTGTTCGCCGCCGTCGTCTCCGGCGTCGGCTGGCACAACCCACTGCGCTACGTGGCCGAGCCCAACGGCTACGGCGAGGAGCCGGAATGGGGCGCCATCCGCGACCCCGCCGGCTACCGCTCGCTGAAACGCATCGACAGCTACCAGGCCGTCGTCGATGGCACAAAGTACCCGGCCGTGCTGCTCACCACCGGCGTGACCGACTCGCGCGTGGCCCCCTTCCACCCGGCCAAGATGGCCGCGCGGCTGCAAGCGGCCACCGCCAGCGGCAAACCGGTGCTGCTGCGCGTGGACTTCGACGCCGGCCACGGCATGGGCTCCACCCGCGCCCAGCAGGACGCCGAGGCCGCGGACACCTTCGCCTTCATCCTGTGGCAGACGGGCCTGGCGGGCCAGCAACCGCCCAGGTGAGTGATCCTGCGGCGCCGCAGATTCTGACCAACCAGTCAGATTCAAATTAGACTGGCGCTCCTCCCGAGGAGCCACGAATGAGCGCTGACGTTCCCAAGCTTGATGCCTACTGGATGCCCTTCACTGCCAACCGGCAGTTCAAGCAGGCACCGCGCCTGCTGACCGGCGCCGACGGCATGTTCTTCCGCGACGACAAGGGCCGCGAGGTGCTCGACGGCATCGCCGGCCTGTGGTGCGTCAACGCCGGGCACAACCGGCCCAGGATCGTCAAGGCCATCCAGGAGCAGGCGGCCGAGCTGGACTTTGCGCCGCCCTTCCAGATGGCCCACCCTAAGGCCTTCGAGCTGGCCGAGCGGCTGGCGCAGATCGCGCCCACGGGCATGAACCGCGTGTTCTTCACCAACTCGGGCTCCGAGGCCGTCGACACGGCGCTGAAGATGGCCATCGCCTACCACCGCGTGCGCGGCGAAGGCGCCCGCACCCGGCTCATCGGCCGCGAGCGTGGCTATCACGGCGTCAACTTCGGCGGCATCTCGGTGGGCGGCATGGTGGCCAACCGCAAGATGTTCGGCACGCTGCTGGCCGGCGTGGACCACATCCGCCACACCCACGACCCGGCGCGCAACGCCTTCTCGGTCGGCGTCCCTGAGTACGGCGCCGAGTTCGCGGATGACCTCGAACGGCTGGTGCAACTGCACGATGCGTCGACCATCGCCGCCGTCATCGTCGAGCCGGTCGCCGGCTCCACCGGCGTGCTGATCCCGCCGGCCGGTTACC
>Ga0307515_10017750_pt1 | contig 12939 bp, 5 predicted proteins | sample 17_EM_MG_FD_194513 | JGI IMG/M metagenome (GOLD analysis project Ga0307515, IMG submission 194513) | Populus trichocarpa ectomycorrhiza microbial communities from riparian zone in the Pacific Northwest, United States - 17_EM | ecosystem: Host-associated > Plants > Roots > Unclassified | place...
CCATTGGAAACCAGCGGCGTTTCGTCGACCCACTCGCCCAACCCTCCGCCCCCAGCTTCCGTCGTGATCGCGCGTCTGAGCTCAACTGAGTCGTCCAAGTCAAGTTGGTCCAACGGATTACGGGGAAGCCAGAGGAAGCCGTCGATCTTAGAGCCATAACATGGGTTCTTGTACGGAATGTCATGCCGCGGCGTGTCGTCCCAAGGTTTGGTGGGCGGGTGAGGCTGAACAAGTGCGTACATCCTTGGCGCACTGGGGTTTATTGGAGAAGGGCCCGCTTCAGACAAGTTTTCTGGCGAAGCGACGAACCTCCTGCGTTGGTCAGCGGGCATAGGAGACCTCGCAGAGGCAGATCTGCTGGTAACAGAAGACGCAACAGACTTCTTCGTCTCTCTCCTTGGTGAAGCGAGAGGCTGCTCAAAGCTGATGGTTGTGCGGCCGATGAGGTTAGGCCTGGAACTGGAAGAAGGTAGTCCTGAACCAACCGTATATCCTCGCTGTCGTCCCGAATTACCATCCCGTAAGTTTTCGCGCTCCTCCATATCAATTAGTGGCAGTGCAGAATGAGGTGCCTCAGAATCAGTCGGAGTAGAAGAACTTTGCCTTTCCTGTACCTCGCTGAGCTCCCTGGGAAATGTGATGCCCCCTGAAAGTCCACCAGCAAGACTCCACCGCCGAAGCAAGCCCAGTGTCTCCTCACTACTCCGCCCAGCTATGGCAGCAGCGTCACTTTCATCCCCTTTCCGCGGAAATGGGATTTCAGCACGAGCACTAGCCTGGTGACGCAACAACCGCCTTGGCATAGTCCGAATCCCAATATCGTGTTGGGTCAGTCCCTCTTCATCGCTCCCGCGCGTGTGTGGAAGGCGCCATGTCCAAAACTTGACTGCGTCGTCCAGATGAGAGTAGGTGGGATGGGTGGTTCCGTTCAGATTAGGGTCACCGAAGGACTGCGTAGATCCACGCGATGGGAATAGATTCTCGCTCGACCCAATTGGAGGCAAGGGCGCTTCGGATGGATCGACCCCGCGTTCAGCAGCTACTTGGTTTGGATCATAGTATACGTCTGCTTCTCGGAGGTGGTAATAGTCGTATTTCTCACGGAAGTGGTGCGTAAGCCTAGAAGAAAATCAGCTTCATGCGTTCCTCGGGCTGGAAAAGATTCTCACAGAAGCTTGGTGCTTACAGTGATGATGATCAGGATGCCTGTAAGCGAGATATTGGCCATGTAGATGCTGGGGACGTAATTAAGGTCATCGTCTCCTTGCGATCGACGCAAGATGACATTGAGTGCAAGGAAGACGATCTACCACATAATCAGCGATCCACTAGACTGCAGAGGGAAACCCAACATACTTCAGAGAACAAGAACCCGTCCAATGAATACCGCATGATGCGAATCAGAAGCAAGGTCCCATTCTGGTCATACAACTTGGAGTAAACCCGCACCAGCTGGTTCCTAATCACCGCTAGGGGTCGTTTCAGTTGGTTCCCTCCAGTCTCCACGAGTAAGTGAAGGACCAACCATTCATGACACAAAAGTAGATCCACGCAAATGGGATGACAAGCGGGTTAAGGATGGCGAACACGACGACGATCGTCATGACCAAGACATGATTGGGGAGCCAAACTATCAAATAGAATCAAATGAGTTTCAGCACTTCACTTGAAACAGGCAGAAACGACGTACAATAAAAGCTGACCAGCCTCGGCCTGGTGCCAGCTTCTCTCCTTCGGGGCGTAGTAGAGGCCTTGGTTCCAGGGTAAACGAGCAGCGGCAGACCATAGAGGCCAAGTTCAAGCCCCCCCATAGCCACCTGAAACACCACTATACCAACAACGTCAGTCGTCTGACCCTGTGAGTAGTACAAGATAATGAAAGCACGCACACCACCCAACGTAGAACGGTGCAGCAGCTGGAAAACTTTGAGCGATAAGGTCCAGCGGGGGAATAAACTGATGCTTGGTGAGAGACTGCAGTATGGCGATGAGCGTTGTCGTCCCAACGCAAAAGAACACGAGCACGCTGTCAAATTCCATCAGTCTCTTCAATTGAAACAATATGGGAAGGGGAATGAGCCATACTTGCAGACCAAAAATTTGTAGTACCGCGACAAGATCGTATCACCAAGCCGACTCATTGTGAGAATTGAATGCCCATTTTTCGCAAGGAGGAACAAAAGGACCGGCACGAGGAACGCAAGCAGGGTAACGAACACCGTCGGCAAGAAAGTCACAATCTCCTTGGTGTACTGATGATGGTCCAGGAATTCGCCCTACCAAAAACAATAAGTGCGTGAAAATCCCCTACCCCAGGACACAATCAACATACCAGCTGTGGAACCACCACGCCTAGATTGTCAATAGACACCAACGCAACCAAGAACGAAACGGGGATAATCCAAAACAGTGTAAAACCCCACACGCCAAGTTTCAGAACCCAATCGCGAATAAACTCTCCAGTGAAAGTACTCTTCCCCACGAGCTCCCAGTCAAGGTCCCGCCAGTCAGGAGCCATCTCGACCAGGCACGCGAGTGGGTTGTCAGGATGACACGCCAAGAATTTGACCGCGCGGAGTGCATCCCGTGGGTTGTGGAACGTCACGAATGCCGTCGAGGCCGGCATGTAGTCCACCTGTGGACGGGACCGGTTCTCGTTTATGAGTGAGGTGAGTAGGCCTAGTTTTGCGGTGTGGTAGTCGATCGATGGGACTGTCGCACCCCGGAAGAGCGTTTTGACATTTGTCAGTGGTTGGTATGGGTCGAGGTAGTCTCTCGGTAGGGAATGTAGCACATCCCAGATCGTGTCTTTACCCTCAGGTGGGGACGAAGGTGGGTACACGGTGTCTTCCGCCGTGACTGTTGCCAAGTCGAGAGACTTGGATCCCGAGGTTAGTTTAGACTTGAAAAACTTGGTATAGATATCCGAACGTAGCTTGCCCGGCTTGGCCTTGGGCGGCGTAAACTCCTTGACGAACGGTCCGAGGGCGTCAAGGAGGACTTTCATCTGTTCCTCCTTTGAAGCACGGGAAATCTGCTCGTCCTCTGCACCACTTCCTTCTCCACCTTCTCCCTCCTTGCCTTGCTCGGGGTCCCTAGCCTTTTCCTTCTGTCGCCCCAAAATTGTTCTCTTGGTCTCTGTGGGCTGGCTCTTGTCCGGATTCTCCATCTTCTCTTTGACTGCCTTAAGAACGTTCGTTGCGAGTTTGATATGGCTCGCCTCCAGCTTCCTCAGGACCTCCTCCCGCCTCTCAAGCTGGCTCTGCAACTCGCTCATCTTCCTTGCGGTGACGACACGCTCAATAATGGGTGCCTGGCTCTCGCCCTCGATAAACGCATCCCCACCGGGCATGAACTTCGCTAGTGGCGCGGCGGGCTTGCGGCGTAGGATAAAGTTGACGACGCGGGGTAGGAAGCCGTGGGTAAGCGCGGGGCCATAGATGGGTTTGGACATGTGGTAGATGAAGTAGTCGCGCAGCTCCGACTCGGGGCGGAGGGAGATGGGCACATTTGTGACCATAATCGTCCGTAGGCGCAGGCCCGTGTCAGCTATGGGATCGGGATCGGGCGCGTGGGGCGTATGCGGGTGTGCACTCGGCAGCGGCTTCTCCCTTGCCAGGTCGGGGTTCACACGCTCTGCCGCGAGCCGTTCTGCAGCCACGCGAATGAGGCGCTTGCGGTACCGGAAGAGGCCGCGCGCAATCCACCATATCGTGGCTACCCAGGAGACAAAGAGCCAGTAGAGAATAATTTGGTGCACCCAGAGAAGCTTCTTTCCCTTTAGCTGCGTTATGAGTGCGCTGAGCGACGCCTTATCCAATGATTTTGAGGAGACTGTGGAGTCTGCAAAGACAAGGTGGATTGGAAGGAGAATAGGGAGAGTCGTGACTGAGTGCAACAGGGTAAACCACCCTATAGTCAAATTAGTTATTTTGGAGAAGAATATGTAAGGGGTAGATGACAACGTACAGCAGCCGCGGATGAACCGTAGGTAGAGAGTCTGGTCGAGTCCTATCATCTCTGGGAGTTTGTTCTCGGGGAACATGATCATTTGAGGTATCCACGACAAGGGCCACTTAGGCAAACGGGGAGCGGGGCGCGAACTCCAGCACCGGGCCTGGAATAGGCTGAACATAATCACCATTTAGTACATATATCGATAGAGGATAACAAAACGATTGGAAGAAATCCACATACTATCCAAACTCCCAACCCTCGACACTCCCTAGGCCATCGTTCCACTTTTTGCCCTCGCCCTTGCTACGACGTGTATATCTCATAAGTTCGTATCCGATCCAGCAGGCGCTGAGGAGGAGCATGCCATAGCCGGCCTGGTTCACAAGGCCAGAGTAGTTGGTCGAGTGTGGTCGTGTGTTTAGGTCGGCCATGGATCAGAAAATATACTAGTGATATATTTGAAGTGTGGTATTATTGGTGTGACTGTGGTAAAGTATCTGGGTATACTGCGTTGAGGGTCGTGCGAGGTGAGCCAGTCCCGCTGCAGCGGGTGAGGAAGGAGCGTGTATTGGCTGCCGTCGGCAAAGCGGCAAGCGGGGCAAGTAGGACGTTGAAGACGTTAGAGAGGTCGTCGTCGTCGTTGTCGTTGGCTGATGACGATAAGCTCGACGACGACGATAAAAGTGGGTCCAAGCAGCAGGCTGGGGGATGGTGTGTTTCGAACCCGTCCGCTTCCTGGATCGGCAATCATTCTCGGCTCAGACGATCACGCTTGGCCACATTTACTCATTCCATATTCTCACATTTTCATTCAACGCCTTGAGCATTTCGTCTCGACGTTCTGTCAAGTTTGTCAAGTTGGGTTGTTGGGTGAGTCTCTCGATGAGTTGGAATCAAATCAAAGACGATGTGTACGAGCTTAGTAAATCCCACCAATCATTTGGGAGCAACGAACCTGGAGCCCTGGAGTCCTGGAGTCCTGGAGCCCTAGGCCTTCTTATTCCTAGCTGGCCGTTCGTCTCCGGTGGAAGCAAGGCGAGATTACTCGACTGTGTTTCAGGAGGATGTCGCACACCATCGGTTTGCTTGTAATAGCACAGTTTCAACGTATCGCGCGGTTGTCCTGTCAGGACTGCAGCAGCTGGCGAATCCACTCCCCACTTTGCGTCTGGCGATGTCTACCCTAGGATCATAATTTACACACTCCGACTATCTAGTGGTCTTATGAGCTCCAAGAATATCATTTGAGCTATTCTAAACCCTATTGTCCCTTCTCGAATTGTCACTCACCGCGACTAGCAGGCTCACCACGATGTCTCGAAGCGGTCCTAATGACGAGCGTGGATACTCAGACTACGAACCACTCGACCGCGAAGACGAGCACCACGCGCTGCTACCATCTACGACCCAAGAGCTCAAGGAATCCCCCGTACCTCAACTTGAACGCAGCCAATGCTCTAGATATAGGCACCCACTGAAATCTTGCGTCGTACCATTGATCTTCTTCCTCGCGGGCGGCAGTGCAGTCCTCCTTGTCCAATTGTTGCAGGCAAACTATCTCTTCCCCTTTCACCGTTCCGCCACAACTTCGCATGCGTATAACCCGCGACCGGGTCTCCTCACGGCTGCAAATGGAGAAGGTGAATTCGCCCCGCCCTATATAGGTAGCAAAGAGATCCACAACTACCCACCAACCTCACCAACCAACGACTTTCCCTCACTCTTTCCTACCGAAGTCGGCTACCCAGGGCCAACAGGGACGGGTGCGGAACCAGCACTCGTTCAAACCGCCCCAGTATACCCCAAACAATCCGGCGCGCCGCTGCTCGTCCGGCCCCGGCCAAACTCCAATGACAAGGCAGACGACGAGGGAGAGGAGGGAGGAGGAGGCAGGTTTGACATGTTCAAGTCGTGGGGTAACCTCTCTCCATGGTACTCCGTCGACCATGGCTCATTTGGTGTCTCCGGCGGGCCCGAGACCCCAGTCGGTTGCGTAGTTGAGGGCTTGCACCTCCTCCACCGGCATGGTGCGCGCTATCCGACAGAGTATGCGGGTTTTGCCTCGCCCGCGGAGTTCGCCGCTAGGCTGCATAAGGCCAACCATGGGAAGAAAGGCAAACTCAAGGCCAAGGGCGATTTGGCATTCTTGAATACGTGGACTTATAAGTTGGGCCATAACGTCCTCACGCCGTTTGGCCGCCAGCAGCTGTTCGACCTCGGCGTGAGCATGCGGCTGAAATATGGCTTCCTCCTCGAGTCATTTACCGACCCCAAATCGAAGATCTCGCCACGCCTGCCTATTATCCGCACTGAGTCGCAGGATCGTATGCTCGCCAGCGCGACCAATTTTGCCTTGGGTTTTTTTGGGTGGCCGCTCGATGGCAAGGTTCTCATGGAGGTGACTGTCGAGGAGAGGGGGGTGAATAATACGTTGGCCCCGTATAAGACTTGCCCGAATGATTCGATGCAGGGCGATCGTGGGCGTTGGTATGTCCGCAAATGGGTTGAGGTGTACCTTAAGGACGCGCACAAGCGCCTTGGCGCGTTGATAGAAGGAGTTAAACTGGAATACGAGGATGTGTACGTCATGCAATTGTTATGTGCCTACGAGGTATGTGCCTATCCCTTTTCCCCCGACGCCGATGAACTATTCATTCATTCGCTCTTTGCACAGACGGTCGCCCTTGGCTACTCTTCCTTCTGCAGCCTCTTCACTCAATCTGAGTGGGAAGGCTTCGAGTACGCCCTCGACCTGTACTTCTACTACGGTTACGGGGCTGGTGCGCCGACTGCGCGCGCTTTAGGTTCCGGATATGTCATCGAGCTCCTCGCGCGGCTCACGCGCACGCCTATTAAGGAGCATCGGACGAGCACGAATGCGACGCTCGACGATAACCCGATCACGTTCCCCCTTGACCAGAATTTTTATGTGGACGCGACGCACGAGGTTGTAGTTGTCAATGTTCTCACTACATTGAACCTCACCTCGCTTTGGGATGGAGGAAAATTGACGCCGTACGAGATGAACAAGGATCGGAAGTTTGTCACCTCAAAGATTGCACCGTTTGCGACAAACGTCCAGTTCCAACGTGCGTTCTCCTTTCCCTCCCACTTTTATTTGCACTAGCACTGACCGATGAATCTTTTTTTTTCTTTTTACTCAGTCCTCTCCTGTCCAGCACACGAAAACCCCTCGCTTCGCGCCGCCTCACAACTTCGTATCATCCTCAATGATGCACCCGTCTCGTTTCGCGGTGTTCGCGGGTGTCCCGAGGATACAACTGAGGGACTGTGTCCCGTTGAGACGTTTGTCAAGGCGCAGCAAGAGATGCTAGAAAGCGTTGACTGGGACTGGAGCTGTCATGGTGATTGGAGTATACCCAAAGGAGATAAGTGGGAGACTGACAGTGGGGACCCGCCGCCGAAGCCGAAAGGGAAGTAGAGAGCTTTTTGAGAGATTGACAACAAGCTACTGACCTTGGTCGTGCTCTAAATATGTAAGTACAATAAGAAATATGTTTGTCGTGGAGGCGTGGTTATCATAAGACACAAGTCGAGCAAGAGTGAAGTTGCAGTTGTTATAGTGAGGAACGTATGCAAGATGCAGCGGAACTAAAGTAATGCATCAAATCACGAGCACAGATTCTTGAAGAAAGCAAAGCTAAGGTTACGAAATATTCAAAATGGGTCCCAAGGCAAAGTCCTCCCATCAAGAGAATATGAGCGAATATGAGAGGGGATTGTCGGGGGACCAGTTGAATGTAATTGGGATACCCAATATAGTAAGCCACTGCACTTTCTGGGTCTCTGACCCGACACTCTAGATCTTGGTTTCTACATGGAGGGTGTTGTCATCGTATCGTATCCAGGTGGGCGGTCAGTATTGTGGGAATCGAGGTGTCTACCGACTGCATCAATCAAATCACGCTTCGAGTCAATAACCTGTCAACAGACTTTTACTTAACCATCCGTTACAATGGAGCACATGCGGCTAGGCACCGATATCAGCGTCAAAGATAGCGGTGCAGTGGTTATACCTTAATTGTTGGGATTTGAGACTCTGGTTCGAGGGACACTGCAAGAAACTGCTGCCTCGCGCTCGGTTGTATAGGTATAGACGAAGCCCAGACCGTTCGGTCCAATCGCGTGGTAACAGCCGCACTGCATCAATCGTGCCATAACGACATGTGGTGTGTCCCGTGTGACGAGAACACTTATATACCAACATCGGCCTCTGATTCTGACCAGGCTACACATACGGAAGCAGTGGCTTCAATAAGTTCTTCCTGTGCTGGACTGCAGGTCCTGGTCTGGATAGTCCTAAAATATTTATTTAATAAGAGAAGGTACTGAATCGGTCAGTCCGTTCTGGTATTTACGTCCTATTTCATGTGCTATCCTGTCGGACAATGTGTGCACTGTGAGCACTGCCACTGCAATAACACAATGCGAGGATTGTCATTCGTCCAGCCCGCTTCCGGAGCCTTGTGGCCTCAACACACAAACACCCTCGGCGACCCGTTCTCTTCGGAATCGCTCTCAAAAATGAATCGACTTGTACGCTTCGGGCCGTTCCTCAATGAGAGGAGTTGTGGATCAGTGCAGATGACACGGGAGTTCATATATGTGGTGGTCAGGTCAGGCGCAGGGAGGTCCTGGGTGCGGCGTGGCCGAAAGAGTGCGCGTTGCGAGGATGGAGGCGACCCGCTCCATGGGGGAGCGAGTGAGCTATCGAATGCATTGGTTTAGTGAGTGGTGGTCACCATGTAAAAAGGGATTTTAAAGGCGAATACACACGGTTGATTTGACCGTCCCGAGATGGCTGAAAAATCCAACTGAAATCGCCCCGGCTTCCGGCGCAAGATACAAATCCCTGATCACTGGGCACAACACCCTCTCGATGGACCCACACCTCTTGCGGCTGTCCATTGACAATCAAGCCCACTGCATTATGCGTGACATCGAGTAGGTTCTCCAGTGCCTAGAGGAGCACGGCAGCTGCGGTTGACTCCAGACTTTTGACTATTACAGAGCTCTATTTGGCGTCTCTGGAAGGACTCCATGTGATAAGCAACTTAGCGGTGTCATGTCTCGTCCAATAATGATGGTGAGAACTTCGATAACCGAAAGAGCAACTAAGACCAAACCACACGCGGATGTTCAGCGACAACAAAGGCTAATAAGGTGCATTTTTGTACATTCGAGTCCACGAGGTTCCAAAGGCAAAGTCGTCAACGTCAAGAGAAATGGAACGAATATGAGATGTAAGGGGTATTGTCAGGAGGGCAGGTGAATGCAAGCCTGCACGACAGTCGTGGGGTACCCAGTAGAGTAAGCTACCTTCTGAGTCCCTGACCCAACCGCCCATGTCGGGCTTTGCAAAAACATCAGCTTGCATTGGGTTACAAGAGACAGTGTGCTGCACGTCAGAAGGGCAATCAATAGACTGAACTGGGTAGGTATGCCACTCACGAAGCATGGCGGCTTCTGTACTAACCTCAGAATCCCAAGTTCTAATGGTGCGGTCATCGGATCCGGAGATGATGCACCGCCCATCAGGAGAGTAAGCGACGGACCGCACTTTGTTAGGGTGCCCCTTGAGAGGATCGCCGACCGAGGCACCAGTCTTGGCATCCCAGATTCGAATGGTGTGGTCGTCGGATCCGGAGACAATGCGCCTCCCGTCAGGAGAGTAAGCAACGGACAGTATGCCTCCAGTGTGCCCATTGAGAGGATTTCCGACTGAAGTGCCAGCCTTGGCATCCCAGATTCGAATGGTGCGGTCGTCGGATCCGGAGATGATATAGTGCCCATCGGGAGAGTACGCAACAGATTTCACACTGCCATTATGACCTATAAGATGCTCGCCAACCGAAGCGCCCGTCTCGGCGTCCCAGATTCGAACGGTGTGGTCGTCGGATCCGGAGACGATGCGCTGCCCATCAGGAGAGTAAGCAACGGACTGCACCCACTCAGTGTGCCCATTGAGAGGATTCCCGACCGGAGCGCCAGTCTCGGCATCCCAGATTCGAATGGTACGGTCGTTGGATCCGGAGATGATGTGTTGCCCATCGGGAGAGTATGCAACAGATTTCACACCGTCATGATGCCCTATAAGATGCTCGCCAACCGAAGCACCAGTCTCAGCATCCCAGATTCGAATGGTGTGGTCGCCGGATCCGGAGACGATGCGCCGCCCATCAGGGGAGTAAGCAACGGACCACACCAGGGCAGTGTGACCATCGAGAGGATTTCCGACTGAAGCGCCAGTCTTGGCATCCCAGATTCGAATGGTGCGGTCGTCAGATCCGGAGATGATGTGCTGCCCATTGGGAGAGTATGTGACAGAATTCACACCCCCATTATGCTCTATAAGATGCTCGCCAACCGAAGCGCCAGTCTCGGTGTCCCAGATTCGAATGGTGCAGTCGTCGGATCCGGAGACGATACGCCGCCCATCAGGAGAGTAGGCAACGGACCACACCCCGTCACTGTGCCCATCGAGAGGATTTCCGACTGAAGCGCCAGTCTTGGCATCCCAGATTCGAATGGTACGGTCGTTGGATCCGGAGATGATGTGCTGCCCATCGGGGGAGTATGCAACAGATTTCACACTGCCATGATGCCCTATAAGATGCTCGCCAATCAATGCACCAGTCTCGGCGTCCCAGATTCGAATGGTGTGGTCGTCGGATCCGGAGACGATGCGCCGCCCATCAGGGGAGTAAGCAACGGACCGCACCCAGCCAATGTGCCCATCGAGAGGATTTCTGACCAGAGCGCCAGTCTTGGCATCCCAGATTCGAATAGTACGGTCGTTGGATCCGGAGATGATATAGTGCCCATCGGGAGAGTACGCAACAGACCTCACACTGTCATTATGCCCTATAAGATGCTCGCCAACCGAAGCGCCGATCTCGGCATCCCAGATTCGAATGGTGCAGTCGTCGGATCCGGAGACGATGCGCCGCCCATCAGGGGAGTAAGCAACGGACTGCACCCAGCCAGTGTGCCCATTGAGAGGATTTCCGACCGGAGCGCCAGTCTCGGCGTCCCAGATTCGAATGGTGTGGTCGTCGGATCCGGAGACGATGTGTTGCCCATCGGGAGAGTATGCAACAGAGTTCACATCCCCATTATGCCCTGTAAGATGCTCGCCAACCACAGCACCAGATTCTGCATCCCAGACCCGAATCGTGTTGTCGCGGGATCCGGTGACAACGCGGGACCCATTCGGGGAATAACACACACTCATGATGCCCTCCGCGTGTCCAGTCCACTTCAATGGCGGTGCTGGCCATGACGACAGGTCCCCCACTCGTACCTTGATGGCACTAGTGAATTCTCTGCTCAAGTTCCTCGATAAAGGAGACTGTGAGGGCAGGAACGGTCGCGTTGAAATATAGATGTGTGGAGCACTGATGGAGATGGGGGTGTGAAAAGTGATCAGGAAATGACGAATGTCCTGAATTCTCTCAAGAAGCGCTGAATCCACATCCTACAGCCAATCCGAATCAGCTTGGAATGCAAACTGGTAGCAAGCTGGATGTACTCACCCTGACCCATGATAGCAACCTTCGAAGGCTTTGAGCGCCAATTGGGACCATCCCCATAATGCTCAACACCTCAACCCAAAATAATGGGTACAATCCCCCAAAGAACTTCTTCAAGCCCCCCAACACCAATAGGCGCTCATCGCGGGTGGCTGAAGAGCAAAGGTGGTTCGACCAGTGGAGACAGCTATACTGCAAGGGGTCGGAAACGTTCTGGTTCACTCGAGATGGGAGATCTCTAATGTCTGCATTGGCGAGCCGGGAATCTTCGAGATTGCAGATATTGAAGCGGAGCCCTTTTACCATCGTCTCGAGGCAGGCGATACCCTGCTGCGCGTGCGCCTCTCGCAGGTTGACTTGGTACTCGCAGCGATCGCTGAGAAAGAAATCGGAAATTGACAAATGTCGGACACGAATTGCTCCATTGGCCCATTCATCTCGATATAGCAAAGAGCTGAGTGCATCCACCCACTTCTCGACTATATTGGGTTTCACTCCCGTCAGCTTGGCAATCGGCTCTTCGCACAATGGGCGGTATTGCGCTGTCGTAATCACCACAATCATCCGCCAAAATCCACCAACCTTGCTGTGCGCTTTCAGGATACTCGAATAGAGTCCGTATAGTGACTCTAAGCCAGTACCGGCTGAGCCTTGTAGGGCTTCCTTCAAAGACTCTTCAGCGTCCTCACATTCCTCAAGTGCGAGAGTAAGAGTCTTGATGAAGATGAAAAGGCCGTTCGCGCGAGAGATAATCTCGTTGAAGTCCGATTCTTCTGGCCAAGCCGTGCGGATACGCCAATGCGAGGCCACCAAGGCAAACTGGTTCCTGGCGAAGGTTCGCAAATCATCACCGGCTTTCTGATCAGCAGTCAGATTATATGATGAATGCGATGAGCCGGTGAGACCACGAAAGAAGCGTTCGATATCGGCTTCGGGTCTACTGGTGATGATAATCTTGAGCCACGGAGCTAGTGCGGCTGCGTCGATCAGGGCCTTTAGGACATCCTGGCGACTTTGATAGTTGCCACACTCATCAAGTGCGTCAATGACAAAGGCGAGAGAATGCTGATTGGGTTGGCCAGGCATCGACCGGATAAAATCGAGGAAATGTGTTTCTTCCATCGACTCCGTCGTCAGGTTTGATTTACTACGAAGTCGTTCAGCCACAATCCTTCGAAACGTCGGTGAGTTTTCGGTGAGTTTATAGATGAGAGTTGGAAAGATGTTTCCAGGCTCATTCGAATTTGTGTCATCTCTCTGGCAGAAAAACGCTCCAATGAGTTGATTTCGCTCATCGAGTGCTTTACAGATTGAGTGAGACAACGATGTCTTGCCGATTCCGGGTAAGCCATGGATCCAATATGTATTGCGCGGCTCCGATCCATTGGCTACCCAGGCAATGACTTGATTGAGGATAGATTGGCGGGTG
>Ga0307515_10017752_pt1 | contig 12939 bp, 6 predicted proteins | sample 17_EM_MG_FD_194513 | JGI IMG/M metagenome (GOLD analysis project Ga0307515, IMG submission 194513) | Populus trichocarpa ectomycorrhiza microbial communities from riparian zone in the Pacific Northwest, United States - 17_EM | ecosystem: Host-associated > Plants > Roots > Unclassified | place...
TATTTTTTTTATTTTTAAAAATTTATTTTTAATATTATCAAGAAACAAAACCTAAAAAAATTACCCGTATGGGATCCCTGTGCAAGAAGGTATCTACTGCCTAAAGTCTGACACCAAGGCAACCTCAATGAATTCCTAATGTTGTATGGGCCAATTTCATTCTTCAACAAATATTGTATGCTGTTTCTGGTTTTTAGATAAACACTAGCCTTTTGGCTCACATACATTACGCCGCGGGTCCGTCCTCTTTTCAACCTTAAAAAATGTCAAGCCATTAGAAAGTCAAAGATTTGGTTTATAATAATTGAAACACTTTCAAAATATTTAATTGATGATATATTAAATGACATAATTTTTAATAAAATATTGAGATAACGATACATTAGATCGACTCGGGTCAACAATGATTAACCTGTGAAACTCGTGATTTAGGATGTGAGATTGTGATAAACCATGGAACCCACATCGAAACAAATTAAAAAGCATAATTATAATGAATCAAATATCAAAGATAGAAAGCGAAAAAAACTCAAATAAAAAAAAGAACAAAGAAAAGTGACCTAAGTAAACTTATATCGGCGGTTGGAGCAACGCTACGAGTAAGATCAAATTTTTCCAGATGTAAGAAGAACAAAGTTAAGGCGATGCTAGGATTTCTAAAGAAGCATAAGAAATTTAAGACTCGGGTCATTGAGTCGATTGGATTTAATAAGTTCAGTCAATTTAATAACATTAAATAGCAAGCAAACTTTGGTGAATATCCTAAACCCAGGTTCCAAAATCATAAACTGTGAAACCTTAGACTTGAGTTCAGAAGCTCAATGCCTAACTAATTTAATGTTGAAGAATAAAACTGAAAGAATAAAAAATCAATCCAAAAAACTTGTCCAAGCAAATAAAAAAGTAGCAATAAAAAGAATGAGAATTAAGTTCAATAAAAAAAACAATAAAGGAGGATCAAACTGCAAAAACTAATTTTATAAATCATCTCAAATAAAATAATTACAATTAAAAAAATATAAACTAAATTTGAAGAAAAAAATGAATGGCAGCAGTTGATTTTTTTAGAGACGATGCGCAAATCGAGGTAGATAAAAATGAAGGGGGAAAAGAAGAAAATCAAACTGGTGCAAAAGTGGACAAAATCACCATGCACACTCTATTTAGGAAGGAAGAGGATGTCGAGATGAAATGAATGACATAACAGAACAACAACTTCGACCACTAGAGTCAATCGCACGTGCTGCCTGAAGATAGTGGAGCGGCTGACGTGTGTAATGCACGCATCAACAATTTTTTTTTTATTGTGTTCATCAAATTATTACATTGCCCAATACTATAAAAAAAACCTTTATGAAATTACAAAAAAAAAAGCCCCTAAAGCCATGCCTTGATAATTTTATCTCAAGGGCAATTGAGTCATTACATTGTGTTTTAAAAAAATAAAAAACCAAAAATGATCTAAAGCATAGTTAAGTGCTTTTTACTTTTAATGGTTTTCAAATAATTTTACCATGCAAAAGAATTGTGAAAAAGATCAAAATGCCCCTTAAAAATTCTAAAATGACAAATTGATCCTATAAGAATGCAATTTTACACCAAGGCACAGTCATACTTTTTTTTTTCAAAGAGAAAATGCATAATTTTACTATTTCAATCCATAGTGAATCACGTCTTTATTGCAGTATTTTTTTCCACACCATTTAGGTTTTTCATTAATTAGGGATTATAATGGATATAGGATGCATCCTCCATCTCCATCTTCATGGAGGTTCTTTTACCTCCAAATCTGTGTTTCTTTATATCATAAAATGAAAGCATAGCTCTAAAATTTTAAAATTTAGGATTTAATTTAATGTTCTTTTATTGATTTTTATTAAATTTAAATTTTATTGATTTATCTTAAATATTTCATTTTAATTGAAATTTAGCTATTTAGATCCTCGTTAAGCATTCATGAGTAAATAATTAAAGCGCTTAACTCATAATTGACGATTTCATTCAATTCCTACAAGATGCATGTCAATATAACCATCCAACATATATATATATAGAATTAGCTATGTATCAATACTATAGCATATATTGAGAAGGTATTGAATCAATTTTTTTTAATAAATAAATTCAATCACAACTTTGAATATAGAGTTGATAATCAAGTAAAAAAAATGATATTATAAGTTACATAACTATAATGAAATATAAACTTAATCAACATTTATCAAATTTGAAGTAGAGTCAAAATTAATCCTTTTATTTTTCTTTCTAGAAAGAAATCATGAATTGAAATCCTGATTCATATAAATAAAAGTTGTGTAATGGGAGCAAGAGTTTCTAGGAACATTGAGAATATTTTATTTCCGAGCAGAAGAATTTTTTTTCAAATAGTGTTCCCTCAATTATCTATTAATCACAAGCTTTTTTAATAATAATTTTTTTATTAAATAAATATATAAATCAAATAAAATAAAGTTCATCAACGTGATCTTAAAAAACATAGATTTTTATTAATAATAATGTTTTTTATTTTTTATAATTCTACTGTTGGAAAAATTGGAATAAAAACAAGAGAAACAACAACGAGTGGCAACCATGTAAATAAAAGGAACATCGACAGGTGTTGATGGCCCCGTAAAATACGCGCTGCCATCACCATCTCGAGAGGCTCGACTCCGAATATACCCCCTCCGGCCTTACCTTCAATTGGCACAACTAACCTTTTTAAAATCAAGACCTCCCCTTAATTACTAATTAACCTCTTCCAATCTTTTATTAAATTTTTAATTTTTTGGGTTATTATTTTTTTAAATGAGAGTAAAGTTTTTTTTATTAAATAATTATGAAGTTGATATATGCTCGGAATAAATCTTCCAATAAAATTAAAAGCTTAATACAAGGTTTAGTAAATTAAGAAAATAAGTTTAAAGGGATATAAAGTTATAATTATTTCTATTAATCAAGAAAATACTAAACTTCAATGGATTTTTGAAAAATATTTTGCTTTTCATTTATATTTTGAAAAATCCAATAACTAGTGGTAAAAATAGCCCAGATTATAAGCTGTCATAGTTTGATTGGATGGATTCAAATTAATAAGAAGAAATTTACATTTTAAAAAGTTAAAATAATATTATTTTAAATTTTTTTATAAAAAAAATTAATTAGTGTTTGGGAGATAATCCACAAAATTAATCAAAATTTAACTTTTGAAAGTTCTGTAAAAAAAATAACGGTGTGATTGTTCAAAACTCTTTTTTTTTTTTTTTTTTTTGTATTTTAAAAATTCAATCTGGTCTCTTAATTACAACAACAACAAATATGTGCTCCGTAGGGAAAGCAACAAAGATCTTCACAACTGTACTTGCAATTCTCGCCACCGCCGTAAAAAATCACACAAATGCTCTGATGACGACTATGATTGTCACCATCCACAATTAACCTTCCCTGATCCTACCACAAGAGGACCTTATGGGCTGACCCCAACGAGCACAGCGGGCATCTCCCAGTCCAGCCCACCACCATCTACCCCACCGGACATTGGCACTAGCCTACCTCCATCACCTCCTCCTCCTCTTCTGCTGTCACAGCCGCCGCTTTCCCTGCCTCCTCCTGCTGTGCCTGCTATAACTAGGGCGCCAGCTCCTAATAATCCGCCGAGTAGTGCTGTGTTGGTGACTCGAGGTCCTGTCCATGCTTAGCTTAGCCGTACTCTCTGTGTTATGGCTTTATTTTTATTATAATTGTTTTTTTAAAAAAATATTATCCATACTTAATTTATCATCATGTTTATAAGTATGGTTGTAATTATTTTTTAAAGTATTTTTTATTTATAAATATATTAAAATAATATTTTTTTATTTTTTTAAAATTATTTTTGATATTAGTGCATTAAAATGATCTAAAAATACTAAAAAAATATTAATTTAAAATAAAAAAATAAAAAAAATTTAATTTTTTCTAAAATATTTTTAAAATGTAAAAATAAAGAGGTGTTAACCTTTCCATGTGAGACCAGAGAGACATGTGCTTCAGTGACATGGTGGCATATACAGGAGTAGTATATTTATGGACCTTGCAACTTGTTTAGGCCATGGAATGCAGGCGTCAAGGTTTGAAGAGTTAGGCACAAGAGATGTTTAAAGAAAAATACAATTAGCAGCATTATTCTTGCAGAATTTTTTTTTTTTGAGTTCGTCAGTTTCAAGTTCTGGGACACTGCAAAAGATTGCAAGAACAGAAAAGTCAACGATTTCTCAGAGAATTATTTATGGTGCAATAGCTTTATCAACAGGAGTACACAGCTTCTCATATCTTCGTACAGACAATCACAGCACATAGACGTCCGTAAGGGCCATTTCACTGGGTAATGTGCTTATTTTTTTGGAGGACTAGTGAAAAAGAAAGTGAATTCCAGAAATGATGTGAAGAAACTTAATGAATTGAGCTTCTGAATTGTACGTATATATATAAAGACTAGAGAAGGCAGTGAAATCATAGCTTTGTCCATGATCTTTGCCAAAAATATATGCTTATAATAAAGACACCATCATACAAATAAGCTATTTTAGGCAATGATGTAATATATATATATATATATATATATATTCTGTATGCATGCTATGCTCCCCCTCAAATTGGATCAAGAATATTGATAATCAAATCATCTAGGTGATGGTCCAGTGGTAAAAGTTTGGGACTAAAAGGTTTGCTCTCTCTGTGGTCTCAGGTTCGAGTCCTGTGGTTGCTCATATGATAGCCACTGGAGGCTTACATGGTCGTTAACTTCAGGGCCCGTGAGATTAGTTGAGGTGCGCGCAAGCTGACCCGGACACCCACGTTAAACTAAAAAAAATAAATTGATAACCAATGAAAATAAGTAAATGGTAGAGCCTTGATGAACATATCAACTAATTGATCATAAATATATACATAGTTTGTTTGAATAAGTTTAGATTGAACTTGTTGACAAATGTAATGATAATCTGCTTCAATATATTTAATTTGTTTTCGATGTTCAAAAGAGTCTGATTCCACTTGCAGAAAGGAATTCAGCTTCCTCTCTATGTGCTTGCGCTAAACAACATCCCCGAGCAGTCTCCAAGGAGCGTAGCGTGATGGCAAAGGGCTTGAGATCTGCATAGCAGGTCTCGAGTTTGAATCAGGACGTGCATCTCTTATAAGAGTCTGGGACAGTCAGGGTTTTACTCGCTTACCTAGGCCCATAAAATACGCTTTTAAAAAAAAAAGATTTCTTCGAATAAATAAAAAAAAAAATCCCCGAGCAGGCTAATCAAGTTTAGAAAATCCGCATACAAACAAACTATATCCTAGCTAAGAGCAGCTTCTACGCTAAACGCAATGTGTATAGCTGTTTGATTACCACAAAACAATGGTATTGGAATAATACTTGTAAAATCCAAATCCGTAAGAAGAATCTAAAGCCAAATTAGTTCCCATGCTGCAAATATCATAGCACTATATTTTGCTTCAACACTAAATCAAGTTACCACAATTTGTCTTTTGCTTTTCAAGACACTAAATGTACACTCCCGGCTAAAAATAAAACACTAAATGTAAAGAGAATATTTTATTTATTTATTTTGAACAATGATTATTGTGAACAAATTCTTGTAAAATAAAAAGAAAATTAAAAAAAGGGTTTTATTCCATCCATGCACATACTGATATGGTATTGAACCAGTCAATCTTCAAACAAGTTTTCCTTTCTTTATCAAGCTTGGAATTGATTATACGAGAATGATTAGGGTTTCGAAATACTGTATTTGATTATTTTAAAGCTCTATATTGATTGATATGATAAATAAAAGGTTCGAGTCCTGTGGTTGCTCTCTCTGTGGTAAAAGTTTGGGATTAAGAGGTTTGCTCTCTCTGTGGTCTCAGGTTCGAGCCCTGTGGTTGCTCATATAATGGCCACTGGAGGCTTATATGGTCGTTAATTTCAGGGCCCGTGAGATTAGTCGAGGTGCACGCAAGCTGACTCAGAAACCCACGTTAAACTAAAAAAAAATATTGATAACCAATGAAAATAAGTAAATGGTAGAGCCTTGATGAACATATCAACTAATTGATCATAAATATATACATCGTCCGTTTCAATTGTAAAGGGGCTGACCCCGTGGATTAAGAAAAGGTCCAATATAGATTGACTAAAGGCCTCGATTAAAAACTAGGGCAAGTAGCCCAACTAATTGATCAGAGATTCAGGGTATTTAATACATCAAACTAGGACCAACCTAAAATATGTAATAAGCCAACGCCAAGATTTCAATGTCCTATTGCCAATTATTCATTATTAACAGAAACTAAAGCTTGTGGGTAAAATACTTTAATATTTTTTATGATTTATCCTTTTACAATTTCCTAATAGTGTATTAAAAAAAAATTTAATTTGATTATTAAACCTTTTTTTAGCATGATTAGGCTATATAGATTTGAACTCAATTGCATGTTTTTTTTTAAGGAAGTTAAATTGAAAGAAAACGAAGTAGAGTGAAAAACAAGGGTGAGATAAGTGGTGGCTTTGAGATTTTTTGAACAGTTCATTTTCATCTCTCATTTTTTTTAGTTATTAGGTAATCGATCCCTATATTTTTGAAAAAAAAATGAATTTTAGAGCCAAACTTCATTTCTCCTATTTTTTGTCTTCTTTTGGGAGAAAAAGAAGGTCGCTAGATTTTGGTTTAGTAGATTTCGGTTTAGAGAGAACAAGATTTATTATTATGAGGGATTTAAACTTTTACTTTTATTCTTACAATTATATTTCTCGTTATTAAACAACACATAAGGTTTGGGAAGATAATATGTATTTACTGTGTTAATTAGTCGCTATGATCGTGTGTGAAAAAATATATGTTACTCAAATTATAGCGAAGACATATGTTCCTTAAGAAGAAAGATCTGCTTTAAACATTAGAAAAATACCAACAAATAAAAACTTGACCTAGAAAAATAATTAAACAACAAAACAGCTTACCTCAGGTAGGATGCACTAGCGGTTATATATCTTTTTCTTGCACAACTAGTCATTTACCCGGACTTTTGTAGACCATAGATTTCCTAGTAACCATAATACTAGATGACGACTCTTGAACCTTAATCAAGATTTTATGATTAAACCCAAAACTTTTTCCTTTCCCAACACCACCTCTAAGGAGGCATCTTAAAGTGAGCCACTCAACATCGCCTCGCGACACAAACATCCAGCAACATTAACAACCAACTTAAAGCAAGATTAAACAAGAAAAAAAATAATATTTTTATGCATTAATCAAAATCCAAGTTCAAAACTATATAAAACCATAACAAATCCAAAATATCATTAAAACATACATGGGAGAGTTAGATCCTACAGGTGTGCCTTATAGACTTCACCTCTTAGATTAGGGGAAGTTTATACCTTAAAAGCTCACTAATGATTGTTGCCCTTTATGCTTTTCTTTTGCAAAGTTTATTTTTACCACACTCAATGCTTGATCCTTTGATCAAAATAAGAAGGTTTTGGAGTGGTTTTAACAACTAGAAGTTATGTACCTTGCTGGTTTGCAATGGTGGTTTTGTAACAAACTTGGTTTTGGATATTCTTAGTAGTTTTGCTAAAGTTAGAGGTTAAGGAGTTGTTTCTAGCCTTTTTATCTTAAGAGAAACATGACAGAACTTTGATAAGAACCCACTGAAAAGGTTTAAAGTGTGAACACATGAAAAAATCAGTGGTTTTGCACAATAGGTATCACAATTGTAGTTGACTGAGCTGACCACTTTCGAAGTCTTGTCATAACACCTTTGACATCATTATCATCAGAGACTACTTGAAGTTAGAAGAAGAGGTGCATACTTTTTCTTTGGATCTAATTTTTCTCCATTTAAAGGTATGTAACTTCACATTTATTTGTTTAAAGATGTCAACTTGATAAGCTCAGAACTACCCAAAGAAAAAAAAATGAACAGTGAGCAAACAACATGTCGTTTACCCTCTATTCCAAACGATTCGTTTTGAATATGAACCAGACAATATGTCATCTAGGTTAACCACTAAGAAATTAGGGTTTTTAATATGGGATTTGGTCAAAATTAAATTCAGTCCTTATACTCTTAAATCTTATTGATTTTATCCTTACTTACCCTTTAACTTTAAATTTTGTGCAATTTTATCCTTGCGAAATTCAATTACCAACCGTAGAGTCCAGTTCCTTTTTATTATTATTATTATTTTAATCATTGGTTTCTAATTTATATAAATTGACTCTCAATTGACAATTTATCTTTCAATTTTCTTTAATTTTGGCTACTGATTATGCTGATTTTAGTTCTTGACGCCATAAGCCTTTTTTTGTCTTGATTTTGAATTTCTTCAATCAAGTCCTTAATTTCCCTTCAAAACTTCAATATTTATACAATTAAACCCTTGATTTGACCAAACTAGCTTTCTAAAATTGCAATTTAACCACCAGACTTCAATTTTTTCCAATTAGAGTCCAAATTAAACTCAAAACCAATTTTTATTGCAATTAAGCTCTCAATAAATTCAATAGGGCCTTCACCAGGATATATTGGATTGCTTATTTTTCCAACTTTGTATATTTTGATTCTTCCAACTAGTGTTTGACAATTTCCTAGGTGTTCTTCATATTATCTCCACTAATATATATATATTATTTAACTTTTTCATTTTTTTATTTTTTTCCTCTTTTTCTCTTTTTTGTATATTTACATGGGCTTCTAAAATGGATAACAATACAGGTCATGAGATCATGACAATACTATAGAAAGAAAATTAAAAAATAATTATGATTATGAAGCCTATTTCTCAATCAATCCAATATTTAAAGATGAAATTGAGAAAAAAATAAATGTAAAAAATGAGAAAAAAAACTTGAGTCAACACGGCTAACTCGTAAAATTCCCGACCTAGATCATAAGACTAGGATAACTTCATATAAAGTAAATCAAAACAAATTATAAAGTCTAATACCCAGTAAACTTAATGTTGGAGGATAAAATGAAAAAAAAGAAAAACATAAGTTGAAAACCTAAATGTTGGAAGATGAAATTTTTTAATTTTGAGGACTAAAGTGTAAAAGTCCTTGGCATTTCATTGTTCACTACTATAGTAAAATGCCAAGGAGTTTTAGTATATTATTAGATTGGTGACTTGCGCTGCACCACGAGCTAGTAAAAAATTATTGAGCACACAAAAGGGATGTATAAACGACGACAATATTTATAAAGAAGCAAGAAAAACCTGCAACTCGAGTTGTTAACTCGACTAAATCCAATAATACTCGGCAAAAAAAATATTTGGCAACAATCAACCGAAACAAATGAGCCACCTATATTATACCAAGAAGAACAAGGGAAAAAAAAAGATAGTTAGCAACTCACTACCTCTCCATTGTGGACATTGTACATCACAAAAAACATTTGCTGAGACGGTTCAAACTCAACCGTAAATTTTGGACGATGACATGAGAAGAATTCGCATGGGTCACTAAAGTAAAGTCCTGAAAAAGATAATAAAACAAAACAAAACAAAACAAAGTGAGCATCCACCTATATTCAATAAATCAATTCTATTTAATTCAAGAATAATTTTTTTTTAAAAAAATAAACTTAACAAAGAATAATAAATAAAAAGAGCTTAGGTAGCCCAATTAAATAAAGAGAAATGATAAAACCAAGTTCATAAAAAGCATGGATAAAATAAAAAAGCAGAGCTCAATCTCTAATTAAATAAAAGTTGAAGGATGAAATCAAAAAAATATTAGCTTAAAAACATGATAAAAAAAACTAAAGCAATCCTAGGCAAACATCATGAAACTAAGTTAATTTTTAAAGTTTGTAACCCGTGAAACTTTAACCAAGCTCAAATCTAAACCAATTAAATGTTGAATAATTAAATCGTGTAAAAAAAAATATTGCTTTTGAAAATCTTCCAAAGCAAAAAATATTTAAAAGAATGAGAATGAAATCTATTAGGAAAAAATTTTATGGAGGGTGGAATAAAAAAAACGCAACTCTAAATATTATCTTAGACTACAAAAATAGCAATAAAAAAAATGAGAATCAAATTTGACAAAACAAAAATTTGAATAAGGATGAAATCAAAAGAAAAATCTAATTCATTGAATTATTTCAAAAAGAATTATAACCAAAAGAACAAAGACTGAATAAAAAAGAAATAGAATTTTAGGGGTTGACTAGAAAAATCAGGTGGTAGGGCGCAAACACCGAGGAAGAGAGGGGAAAGAAAGAAGAAGAAGAAAAAAGTGTCGTCGATGTCAAACCGAACCTCTTATCGGTGCATGCACCATATATCTAAGGAGAAGATGTTAAGATGAAGCTGGAGCCACCTTAAACTGGAATCAGTTGTTCGCGCTATCCAATACAATTGAGAGATTGACGTGCTGATGCATGCACAATACACGTCAATCTTTTTTTTATTCCTTTTTAATTATTAGAATACTCAAATGACCCCACCCCAACCAATTAATTAAAAAAAAATGCATGTTAGTATTTTTTTTTTAATTCTAAAGGTAAAAAGGTTATCTTACTATTCATTTTAATTGAAAATACAAAACTAGCTTGAGTAGAAGTTCAAAAACTAATTTTTTTTAAAGGTAGTGTTGTAAATTTGATGTCCAACCACAATACAAAATACTCTTTCTAGCTCTAATCAGAACACAAAATTTTTTCCAAGGAAAAGACTAATTTACCTTTAAACACATGGCAAAAAGCTGTTTTTTTTAAGCCAAAGGAGAAAGTCTACAGTGAACTCTTTTTTGGAAAATATTTTGCTTTTTATTTTTTTTAAAACATAAAAAGCCAATAATTAGTGGTTAAAATCATAATAATTGAACTATCACAAAACCCAAATTATAAGTTGATGTTGTTCGCTTGGATAGATTCAAATTAATAAAAATATTTTATTTTTAAAAAATTAAAATAATATTATTTTAATTTATTTATAAAAAAACTAATTTAAATATTTTGAAATTATTTGTGATAGTAATTGCTTTTGATTTATAAATGTATCAAAATAATTATTTTTTAAAATTTATTTTTAATATTATCATATAAAAACAATTTAAAAATACTAAAAAAATATTAATAAAAAAAATTCAAATTTTTTAAAAATATTTTTCAACTTCATTTTGAAATAGAGCCTTTGACTATGTTAAATTATTATTTTTAACACCGAACTCGAGCAAGAAAAGAGTACCGGATCTAAGATTAATCTATTAGGCGGGGCAAGTTTAATCAATACTTAAATTTTGAAAGTTCTGTAAAAAATATAACGGTGTCTTTGTTACAAACATTTATTAATTTTTTTTTTTTTTTGTATTTTAAAAATTCGATCTGGTCCCCTTCTCTTAATTACCACACTGACACTCACTCTCCGTCTTCTTCCCACAGAACACCATCACCATGAAAAGAAGACGAAAAAGAAGCAAACCCCATCTCCTTCTGTGACTTATCAGACCCTTCTCAGCTTTTGTCCTAAAAAATCTACAACAACAACAACAAATATGTGTTACGTAGGGAAAGCAACAAAGATCTTCATCTTCATTGTAACTGTACTTGTTATTCTCGGTCTTGTCTTGGGATATGAACTCTTACGCCACCGCCTTCACAAATCACACAAATGCTCTGGTGACGACGATGATTGTCACCCTCCACAATTAACCTTCCCTAATCCTACCACAAGTGGACCTTCTGGGCTGACCCCACCTAGCGCAGCGGGCATCTACCAATTCAGTCCACCACCACCTACCCCACCGGACAGTGGCACTAACCTACATCCACCACCACCCCCACCAACCCCACCGGACATTGGCACTAACCTACCTCCACCACCACCTCCTCCTCCTCTTCTGCTGTCACCGCCGCCTCCTGCTGTGCCTGCTGTAACTGGGGCGCCACCTCCTTCTAATAATCCGCCGAGTAGTACTGTGTTAGTGACTCCAGGTCCTGTTCATGCTTAGCTTAACTTAGCTGTACCTTTTGTGTTATGTTTTTTTTTTTTTTATTGTATTTTTTTTTTAATTTTGTGGATAAATTTTTTTATGGGTTTGTACAGGGGATGGTTCGTTGGGTTGTGGATTGTATTGTCGGATTTCGAGCATTAGTGAATTTACAGAGCTGTCCCTGAATCTTTTGATAAAAAAAAGATGTTATTGATTCTTTGCTTTCCTGTTTTTTTTTTTTTTCCTCCCTTTATTTTTATTTTAATTTTTTTAACATGGTAAATGAATTAATTTGAAGGTTTTTAACAGAAAACAAAATGTTGGTCCAGTTAGTCTGATGCGTAGAATCAGCTTCTGAGAATCTCTTCCGAGAATTGAATATGGAAGAGAGCGACCCTGGGATTTCAATTCAACCCTTGTTAAAGCTTTTCGTCTGATGATTCTTCCAGTCACTGAGATGCCTGCTTTTTTGACCGGGATGAGATTTATCAAAAAAAGGTGATGGCTATTAAGAACAAGATTTTAAATTTATTCGATAATTATTCTGATAATAATGGAAAAATTAGTCAAATTAATGTTTTAAAAGTTGTGAAAGGTTTAGAATCTGATACAGTTTGTCTTCAAGGGAAAAAAAGGAGGACTGCCATGACAGGTGGTCTCCATTGATTTTTTTTGATGATCCTGTGCTCAGGTTACTATTATATGAATGCCCAGGAATCTGAAATGCAAAAAGTTGCAAGAAAAAGTCATTGATGATTGCAGTCTGCAGATCATCAATGACCTTTTCATGGGCATAAAGTTTAGCCTTTCCATGTGAGACCAGAGAGACATGTGCTTCACTGACATGGTGGCATATACAGGAGTAGCATATTTATGGACCTTGCAACTTGTTGAGGCCATGGAATGCAGGCGTCAAGGTTTGAAGAGTTAGGCACAAGAGATGTTTAAAGAAAAATAC
>Ga0307515_10017753_pt1 | contig 12939 bp, 3 predicted proteins | sample 17_EM_MG_FD_194513 | JGI IMG/M metagenome (GOLD analysis project Ga0307515, IMG submission 194513) | Populus trichocarpa ectomycorrhiza microbial communities from riparian zone in the Pacific Northwest, United States - 17_EM | ecosystem: Host-associated > Plants > Roots > Unclassified | place...
GGGGGGGTAAGCAACGGGCGCCCCCTAATGACTCTACAGTGGTAGAGTAAAGTTTACGATACTAGCGCGTCCGTAGGCTTGTTACGGCAGCAGTGGTTCCTAAGGAGGTCAAAAAGTAAGGTAGTAGAGCACCACAGGTGACTCGCAGGCGCCTCATAGGCGCCTTACAGGCGAGTCCCAAAAGGCGGGGAGATGGATTACGGGGTTTTCTTAAATAGAGTTTTCTCCCCACATGTATATAAGGAGTAGTCCGCGTGGGCCCAATAGGGATCCAAATCGGACGTTAAGTAATGAATAATAATAAATTATAAAAGATATTTAGCCTAATAAATTTAGCGTTATGTTAATTATTTTATAGTTATAAAGTACTATAGGTTTTTATAGTCCGTTAATACGCGTATTAAAAACAATAATTCTTTAAGTTCTAAACGCCATTATTTAAAGCATCTAATAATTATAAGTAGTTCCTTATTATATATCTTATAGTTTAATTTAATAGGGGTAAGTTTCTAAAAGAGAAAGGCTACTAGGCGTAGCTCGCTGTTCTTATTATATTGTAATAACACTCCTCCTAATATATAATTAGATAAGTCTATTTTAATAATATATTTAAGGTCTAGATTAAAGTAAGTGAGAATTAAAGCAGTTATAAAACGATATTTTAGGTCGTTAAAAGCTTATTTATATTTAGTAGTCTATTTAAATCTGTATAATTACAGCACCTGTCGTACCAACCGCGTGCTTACGCGTTCGGTACGCCGAGTACGCGTTTACGCGTTCGGTGCACTAACCACCCGCTTACGCGTCTAATGCACCCCTAAAGCACTAACTAATTAGGGGGGAGGTGCGTCAGTATATAGACCACGTAGTCTACCTTAATAGACTCGACAGTTACCACCATCCAAAAGAGCATACGATACTATACGTATTTCGTGCCCCTGAATATAACTTAATTATATCATTAAATTGATATAAACACTAATTAGTAAGCGCGCACAGATCAGCAATTACTTAATACCTCCCCCAAGCGATACACAACAGCGACCACCCGTTTAATCCTAGTACGACCTACTAGAAGGTCGGAAGTTAGGGGATTACGGACTATCACCAACTCTATATACTTATTTAAGTCTTAGTACGGTTTACTAGAAGTTTATAAACGTAAATACAGACCTTTACGGAACCCTCTATCCTTAACCCCCTTAAACCTTAAACCTCTTCGGACCTTATGGAAACCCCTTACCCTTTTATAAACTGTTATAGACCTGTTAATCGCCTTTACAGACTACTATAAGACCTCTTAAACTATTATGGACCCGCTAATTAATTTTACGGACCGTTATAAGACCTCCTCTACCTACTATAAGCTATTATTACTTACTATAGCTTATATAAATATACTACGCTATATAATATAGCAGATATAACTAAGTAAATCAGTGAAGGTCAAAAGAAGTAGAGTTAGGGAGTTGACCTTACGTCTATAGACGGCGTTAATAACTATATTAATTTTAAAATCCTTAAATACGGACACTATAAGCTTCTAAATAACGACCTATAGGAGTAATATAAGGAAGACTTTGCGGACTTTATAGAAGCTATTCTTAAGGCTTATAACCCTACTACCATCCATAACCTACGAACCCTTTTATATTACTAAGGTGTATAGGTTAAAAAGGATAAACGAGTTACTATTATACGGTCCTTATATAACACAATATAGGAAGAGGACTAAACGGAATGGACTAAAGAGGAAATCCTAGACTAGGTTAAAGCCACTAATAAACTCTTTACTTCTCCCAAACTTAATGGTATCGCTAGCCTTATACCTAACCTACTTAACTAAATTCGTCCTATAAACCTAAGTAATTTTAGAATTAATTTTACGGGCTAAAGCATACCTAGTACTTAAGTTATGGACCGTAATACCCCCGTAAACCAAAATACGAACTAAAACCTTTCCGCCGCCTAAGCTATAGATCCGCAACCTGCCTAAGTTATAAATCTATAACCTACTTAAGTAAAGACCTACGGCAAGGAGCTAGCTAACTTAGCTAAGCTCTATACCGATAAATCTAAGTATAGCGGTAAAAACGATAACTTTAACTTTAAACTTACTATCTTTACAAACCTCTGTCGGAAGGCTGATATTCCTAAATAGGAATTTAGCCAAGCCTACTCTACTATACTGCGTAGCCTAGCACTTAACCACTACTACACTAACCTTAAGAGCAACCCCCTTAGTATTTCTTTTAATAAGCTATGTATCAGATAATCTATATTCTTGGTGGCGTAGGACGTGCACTAGTCACGTGCACGGGTCACGTGTATTGTAAATATCTTCGTCTAAGCCCAGGGGCCCTAGGTCAAGCACCAATTAATATTATTAATCAATTAACCCATTTCATTAATGAATAGCTCTATATAAACTATCTAACAGTTATAAGCCTGGTCCGCCGACACAAGAAGCTATTTAGCTATTACTCAATTATTTAAAGAAATTCTACCTTATCGTTAGACTCTAATACCTTATCATTATAAGACGACCCTAATCGAAATCCTACCTCAATTGTCACAGGACGAGATTCCATGAGATTCCACGAGATTCCACGAGATTCCACCTTAATCGTCAAAGGACGATCCTGACGATAAGGACGATCCTGCGATAAGGACGATCCTGACAACGAATTCCATCTCAATTCCCATCTGCCCATTAGTTAAATGACTCCACCAACATCGAGTTTGTTAACTATAATTACCCTTAATAAGTTAGAAGACTAGGAGTAATGGCTATGGCAACTCCGAGCCCTTATAGATTAGCGAATTTAGGCCTACGTTAACCTAGATAAGGAAGCACCTTAATAAGGTCTACTATAAGAACCAGCCTATCTAGAAGTTATAGATTTTAATAAGAATGCAATCTTATATATATAGCTCTCGACGAATTAACAGAGGGCGTATAAGAACAGTAGACGATACTACGACTAGGATATAAAGTATTTCCTAAAATAAGAAGAGCACCTTTAACAGATCCGCACCTAAATTACGTCCACAGTATTAATTTAGAAGAAGCTACTGCTAGACCCTTCCTTAATAGTTAAAGAATGGCTATCTTAACTAAAGGAGAACATAGAATCTACCTTGTTATTTGTTAAAAAGAAGGTATAATACTAGTATATAGAAGCCCTTAAGGGGTTTAAACACTTATTAAAATTGAATTAGTGGTTAGATTAATAGGAATATATAATAGTACTAGGAGAGAAGTATAAGATCCCTTAAATATCTAATAGAATCTAGCTTTAAGATTTAGTAAAAGTTATTTAACCTTTTAGCGACGCCTATTATATAAAGTATACTACTAAGTCGAATGACCTATAGAAGTTGAGATCTTCCAAATACCGCAGAGTAGTAAAGGAGCTATAAGAAGGACTTAGAACACCCTTAAAGAAAGCCAATACTACTATAAGAGGGAGTACCTTTAATATAGACTTCGTAGAGTAAGCCATTAAGGATTACTCTAATACTACTAAAGATTTATAAAGAGGAAGAGCCTTAGTATATAATAGACGCTTAAAGAGACCCGGGACACTAGTAGATAAGAAGATATTCTATAAAAAGCTAACGCCTAAGTGCTTAGCGTGCGGAATATAAGGACACTCCCTACGGGACTATTAGTGTTTATTTGAAGATAAGAGACCTATAGGAGTTATAATAGGAGATACGCGCATTAATAGGGCACTAAAGAAGGTAGAAAAGAATAAGAATCTTACTAACTAAGTTGCGAAGATTAGATTTAAAGAATAGGAAGATAAGGCTTAATAACGACAGGACGAGAGTTAGGAAGTTAAGATTAAGGGAGAAGCTAATGCAATATTCCTAGAATTGTATTACACAGGTTAAATCTATCCACTAAAGCTATTAACTATTCTTGACTTAGGAACTACTCTCTATATCTTTAATAACCTCTTTTATTTTTATAACTTTAGGAAAGCTTTAAGACTTAAATACGTCATTGCCGGCAGCTTAGAAGTACCTATACTAGGCTATAGTGACGTTACTGTTTAAGTTATAAAACTAGATAAAAGTAAGGGAATCCTACGTCTTAAGGACGTTGCCTTTTATACGGACTTTAATATAAATTTAGTATTGTTCCGTCTACTTCAAAAACAAGGGTACTACTAGGACAATAAAGAAGAGAACAATCTTCTAGTTCGAAAGGATAACTCAGTCCTATATTAAATGGAAGAACGTTATAGATAATAGACTATTAAATACGTCCGACTAGGAAGTCTATTAGCGTTTAATATAAGCCAACTGCTACGCTAATAGAAGCGCAGAGCATTATTAAGAAACGCTTATTTAGATTTAAAAGGAGATATATATTTATAGTATCTGCGTCTAGGTTATCTAGGACCTATAAGCCTTTATTATTTAGGCCTTAACGCCTTAAGAGTTAAGCTTTAAGGCTTAAAGATAACGGAATGTTAACATTGCAGTCTCGCCAAAATTAAGCGTTAGGTTTTAAGAAGGTTCTTAAAATAAAAGATTAATAAACCCTATCTTAACCTCTATATTAACTAGACTAGCCTTAAAAAAGCACATACCGGATTCATACAAGTTATGCTTATCTATAACACCTACTTAGGAAGATCCTTTCCGTACTTTATAACAATATATAATAAGAAGAAGGAGACACTATAGGTGCTTAAAGATTTCGTCTAGTGGATTCATCTAAGGTATAACCTTAAAGTTAATACTATTAGATTAGACAATGAGCTAGGGAGAAGGAGAACCCTTAAATGGCTATGGACTTAAGGGATTATATTTAAGCCTTTAGCGCTATATACCTAAGCTTAGAACAGTACCGCTAAACGCTTAGGGGGTGTAATTATTAAGAGAGTATAAGCAATGAGAATTGCTGTTAATTTACTACACGACCTATAGAACGAGATAGTCAACTATATAGTCTACCTTTAAGATTAAACGCCACGGGAAAGTAACGGTTAGATATCGCTATATAAGAGGTTCCATACCTTCCTAGCTAATAGGAGATTAAAAAAGCCGCAACTAGCGTACCTAAAAGCCTATAGCTATAGGGCGTACGCAATAACGTCGGACGCCTAGCTAAGGAAGAAAAGGCTAAGTAAGCTAGATCTATAAGCCCATATTAGCTATCTTATTAGCTATAACTCTACCAATATCTATAGGATCTGGATCCTATATAAGGGTATCGTTATCTCTATAAGGGATATTATCTTTAATAAGAAGATGTTCTTCGACGGTAAGTAAACGGACATCTTAAAGGACCTATATGCTAAGTTAGACATGCTAATTAAGAAGATTTAACTACCTAATACTTAGACTAAGAACGAGGTCCTTCTAAAAGACGATAAAGAAGTATTTAAACCATTAATTTAAGAGGAAGACGACGACGTTAATGAGCTAGTTTAAGCCTTTAATAAGTTAGCAGATCTTAAGCTTGCAAGAGCTCTTAAAGATGCGTACTATATACTACCTTTAATAAAAGAAGACGAAGAATCTCTATATGCCTTTTACGTTAAGTATCCTACGAAGTTAGATGTATAAGGTACTGATTAAGACGTCGCTTATTAAGTAGGAGATGCGTTTAATACTTAGGGGGTGTCCAACGACTTAGTTAAAGACTTGTTTAAGGAAGCCAGCGATAATAGGTTTGAAGACTTTATTACTAAAAGGATCACGTTAGCCTATTACGGCGCCTTCTTAATAGGAAGGAAGTTTAACCTTAATAGTCGACTTAATAATAGTAAGCTGAAATTAGGTAGAATACGCAATGTTAAATTATATAGGAAGAACCTACCTTCGCTACCTTAGTTAATCTAGGACCTTAATACGTATCCTTTTTAAGATTAGTTCTAAGAGGCTTAACGAGCCTATCTCTAATCTTATTATTAAATGAGGTTGTTTTAAGAAATAGATAAGAAGTATATAAAGGGATAGTAGGTCCTTAGCTTAATGTAGGTATTTATTTATAAGATAGACAAGTATAAATTTCTCTAGAAATGTAAGGCACGCTTAATAGTCTGCGGAAATTAATAGACCCTAGAAGACCTACCTACGAGAGCTACTATATTAGCTAGTACGACCTTCCGAACCCTTATAGCAATTACTGCAAAATTTAACCTAGAGACGACACAGATATATATAGTTAATGCGTTTATCTATTACGATCTCGACGAGGTTGTCTATATAAAGCTACCGCCAGGGTTTAATAAAGGAAAGATAGACAAAGTACTACGCTTAAGAAAAGCCCTATACGGACTATAACGATTACTACTATTATGGTAGAAGAATCTCACGAGCTTATTAAACGAATTAGGTTTTAAAGAAGTACCCCAGGAGCCGTATATCATGCTAAAAGGTAAAATAGTAGTCTTCTTCTACGTCGACGATATTATCTTTAGCTACCGAAAGATAGATAAGAAGAAAGCTTAAGAAGTAATTAAGGAGCTAAGCAAGGAATACCAGATAAGTACCCTTAGCGAGCTAAAATAGTTCCTAGGAATCTATGTGCTACGCAATTATAGCTAGAGGCTTTTATAGCTATCCTAGGAAGCCTATATTAAGAAGATAGCTAACTAGTATAAGATAGATCTTAGAGGGCGTCTTCTAGATACTCCTATGGCCGAATTAGAACTCCTCTTTACTAATTACCGTATAATCCATCTAATGCGTCCGTCCCCTAATACAGACCTATTAGTCCGTCCTATATCCCTACTAGCTTCTATAATACTATATTAGAGAAAACTGGGTTTAGTACTTTATACAGCCACTATAACGCGTCCGGATATTGCTTTTATAGTATTACAGCTAGTAAGGTTTAATTAGAACCTAAGCTATAAGCATTATTAAGCGGTAGATAGAGTAATCTAGTACCTATATAGTATAAGGAGCAGAGCTATCTACTATAGAGGAGATAAGGAAGGAATGAACGGTAGAGGGAGAGATAAAGGAATACGCGACAAAGGACGAGATAACGGAGGAGACGGTAGAAGTAAAGCGTAATTATTTATCTGTGCTAGCGACGTATTATTCGCGGACAACTCCGTCAACAGAAAGAGCTCGTAAGGATATATTATAAAGCTATTTGGGGGACCGATTGCCTAGAGAGCAAATAAGCAGAGTACTGTTACGACGTTAAGCACAGAAGCCAAGTTATTAGCCCTATTACAGACAGTAAAGGAAGCCATCTTTATTAGTAGGCTGTTTAAAGTAATGACGTTATACCTAAACGAGCCCTTAATTATTAACTGCGATAACGTCTAGACACTCCGACTAATTATATAAGACACGGCAAAGCTAATCACGAAGCTCCGACACGTTGACATCTATTAACACTGGTTGCGTTAAGAATACGCAATAAGACAAGTGCTATTATAATAGAAAGCGATAAAGGAGATGATTGCTAATAGACTTACGAAGGCCCTGCCCAAGTAGAGGTTTAAGAGCTTCGTTAATATAATCGGAATAGTGGATATTAAGGAGCGGCTAAATGAGGAGAAGCAACTGGAGGACCTAAGGGAGAAGGTTAGGGCGAGAAGGAAGGATTTAGATAAGATTACGATTCAATTGACGCATGGACGGACACGAGAAGGTGGCTAGCTTTGTCCTTGACTAGGTTAAAGCTAAGGGGGTGTATTAGATAATCTATATTCTTAGTGGCGTAGGACGTACACTGGTCACGTGCACGGGTCACGTATATTGTAAATATCTTCGTCTAAGCCCAGGGGCCCTAGGTCAAGCACCGATCAACATTATTAATCAATTAACCCATTTCATCAATGAATAGCTCTATATAAACTATCTGACACTATGCAAAGCCATATATAACTACTTTAAAGGACTAAAATATAAGCGTAATATCCTTACCTAATAGAATACGACTAAGTTACGGACCGTAATAGATAAGAACACTAAAAAATCGACCATAGAGTGCCTGCAAATCCTTATTAAAGACCTCCGCCACTTATAGTACGGTCTTAATATTAAGCTTTAAATAGACGACTTCTTATATAATAAACTTATTACAGCTTACTAGGAAATAAAACCCTATAAATATGCCTACTATAAGCCCGTAGACACTATAGCTAGCCTTATTAACAATTTACGGTCCTCTATTATAACGTACAAAGCCTTAAACCCGCTAGGTAGTACTTAAGCCTTTATTACGGACCTGTAAAACCCATAAACTAACTTAGACGCCTACTTTACGGACCGCCGCTACTGCTAGCGGTACCTATATCGACTAAGTTCTACCTATAACCCCTATAGCAACTCCCGTATAAAAGTATACCCCTATAGACAAACTAGCTAGAAGTGCTTTATATATAGTAAAGAAGGATATTAGTTTATAAGGCATACCTAGGAAGAACGTAATAAGTCTAAGAAGAGATTTAACAATCGGATTAACTAGTTTATCTTAGACTATAAAGGAGAGGAAGCGGAGGAGTCTCTTAACGAGTTAATAGAAGCCCTTATAATTAACTTTAACTTAGATACTTAGGAATAGAAGACCTTAGAGACGTTTCTAACTACTTTTAGACCTTTTACGGACAACTAAGCCTTTAATATTACGACCATATTAGCCGACCGCTCCTTTATACACTTAATTACACCTAAAAACTAGCCTATAAGCATACCTGTTAAACCCGTTATAAATGTTACAGACCGCGAACAGGACCTATTTGTATATATTACTATAGAACGCTATACCCCTAAAGAATTCTATAGCGTTATAATTGATATAGGTGCCTCTAAGAAGTCTACTATAGGTTATGGACAATACCTTATATATAAGACCACTATAAATGATAAAACGGATATTAACACTATGTAAACTAGGGCTGTAAACGTCTAATTCGGCATTAGCTTAACCGTATTAATTAGATTAGTTAAAGTTAAAACTCTAATTAGCCTAGTTAACTTCCATATAATAAAAGCGGACACCCCCTTCCTACTCTACCTTGCGGATATAGATAGGCTATAGGTTTACTATAATAATATTACGGACACCTTAATTGGCCCCGTAACTGGCCTAGGAAGCAAATATATTACCCTACTAATTATATAACAATTTGGACACCCATTCCTTATATAGGGAGAGACTTTACAAACCTACATTTAGGAATCTTTTAACTATAACCCGTGCTACCTTACTAGTACTAAGATCCACCACCTATACCGCCGTTTCGGCTACCTATTAGCCGAAAAGCTATATAGAGTCCTTGAACGCTCTAGATATAATAATGTTAATAGAAAGGCAATTAACTACCTAACTAAATACTACTCCTTCTGCTAGAAATACGGACATTCCCTAGGCTGATTTAAGTTTACTCTCTATAAAGACCTTAATTTCAATTACTTAGTATACATAGACATTATGTATATTAACAGCAGCCTAGTATTACATATAATTGATAAGGCAACCCACTATTAAGCCACCCGTTAGTTGCAAAATATATTTATAAAATATACTTAGGACATTTTACGGACCTACTGGATTGATATATATATTGGACCTCCTGAGTATATTACCTACGACGCTAATAGGAACTTTATTAGTAAGGAATTCCAATAGTATACTATAGCCATGGCTATTTTAATAAAAGCCGTCCTAGTTAAGGCGCACTAGTCTATTAGGCTTATTAAGCGAGCTTACCTAGCTCTATAGAGAGCTTATTAGATTATTATAGACAAGTATAAGGATATCTAAAAGGAACTGGCTTTATAGATGGCCGTAAAAGCCGTTAATAACACCACTAGCCCTAACGGACTAGTACCTACCCTCTTAGTCTACGGAGCCTACCTAAGGATGAGTAAACTGGACCCTCCTGCCCTATCTATTACGGATTAAGTAGCTATAATACGGAAGGTAATGGCCGAAATAGTCAAATTACGGGCTAAATAAACTGTTAATAACGCCCTATACTACCGTAACGGACCTAATACAACCTTAGTATACAACCTCCCGCTTAATTCTAAAGTCCTTATATGGCGTAAAAGCGGTAATTAGACTGGACCTTACCGTCTACTAGCCGTAAAAGATAAGACCTGTTGTATATAGCTCTCTAGCAGACTAATAAGCTTTAGAAGCACGTCTATAAAACCCTATTTTCGGTCCGAAAACACCTATAACGTTAAGCCAGACGAACTAGAAGCACCCGCTAAATTAGGTAAACTAGAAACACCCGCCGAATTAAATAAACTAGAAGCACTCTTGCCTACCTTAGAGGTTCCCTAGAAACCTACTAAACCTACTAAACCTACCGTAAAGCATAACCGAGGACGCCCCCGTAAGAACCCCATAATAGAGAATTACCTAACTTCCGTAGGTATATTCGCAAGGCAATCTCCGCCTATAGATATATTGGTTCTAGTATAGGAAACCCCTTTTATAGACTTACGACGTAAAGAGATTAACGGACTACTTAAAAAGGGCGTCTTTGCGGTTATAACGGAGAGAGACGTTCCGCAAGACGTTTATATATTTAACTCGCGCTTTATTAACAAAATTAAGCACCTTAGTACTAATAAAGCCTTTAAAAAGTTAAGGCTTATTATATAAGCTTATAACGACTAGAGAAAGGACTTAGTCTTTACGCAATTGCCTATAATTTAATGGGTTAGTTAACGGATTATACTTGCGCTTATGCCTAAACTATAGCAAACTAAACCCGTAGCCCTTTACTTACGGGACATCTTATAAGCCTACGTGTAGTCTAATACCTACCTAAGCAGGGACATCTTTATACGACCGCCGCCCGAGCTTAATTTATAACTAGGAATAATTTTATAGGTTATAAAACCACTTTACGGAGTACTAGAAGCTGGAAACCATTGGTTTAAGATATACCACTAGTACTACGTCTATAAACTTAGGATAGAGTAGTTAACCTATAATCTTTGCCTCCTATACACCCTATTAAACGGCCTTGGTATTATTAAACTCTAAATAAACAATACCCTCTTTTTAGCAGACCGGATATTTGCGGACGCTAAAGAGACTAAACTGTAAGAAGCTAAGTTCCTAGTAAAGCCGTAAGAGTAGTTAACTAAGTAGACTCTAATTAAGTTTAACGGAGGCTTAATTATATAAAAGGGCAACTTAATCTAGCTGACCTAGGAATGCTAAGCTTAAAACCTAAAGCTTATTATAGTAAAGCCTACGGACCTTACTAGTTCCTATAAAGAGACCTATAAGACTATAAATATAAAGGACTAATACGCTATATAGCGTATAAGAGGCGCCTATATTGCTATAGTCTGCTAACCTAAATCTGCCTATAACTTATCCTTTACGGCCTAGGCAGTAGATCTATAAAAAGAAAATATTAAGCAGCTTAATAAGCGCATTTAATAGCAGATTAATAATGCGATAAGAGGACTTACTTTTATACCGCTAGACCTAAATTCTATTAGCGTAATAGTATTTATGGACGCCTCCTTTACCAATAATAGGGACCTATTATCGCAAATCAGCTTTATAATTATACTTATGGACCGTAATTAAGACGTAAATATATTATATTAGTCTTTAATTAAATATAAGTAAGTAATCCGCAGTGTACTAGCTTCTAAACTATATATACTAGCCCATGGCTTTAATATAGCAGCCGTAATTAAATTAACGATCTAGAAGATCCTATAATTGGAGTAGCTACCTCTGGTTTTATACACCAATTTAAAGTCCCTCTATAACTGCCTAGTTAAACTAGGCATAATATAGGAGAAGAGGCTTATAGTCGACCTAATGTGCTTACGTTAGGCCTATAAACGACGCGAGATTATAGAGGTTAAATAGATTAGTAGCGGAGATAATCTAGTAGATGTTATAACTAAGGTAAAGCCGTATTAAGCTCTTAAAACCCTAATTAATACGAATAAGCTTAACCTAAAGGTTATAGAATAGGTAGAGCAAGACTAACGGAGTATTTATGGTTTAGTTACGGCCCGTTAGAAGGCCGTATGGTATATTTACGGCCCGTTAAAAGGCTGTATAGTTTATTTTACGGACCGTAAGTAGGACTTACGGCTAGATTAGAGCACCATTTAGAAGGCAACCTAGAAGGCACCTTAGGAGGGATTTCCTATGTATTTTCTTATGTGTTTTATAGTTCTATTAAGGCAATTACAGAGGCTATATATAAGTGATTTTATTTTCTAAGTACCGCCAGTATATAATTATAGCACCTGTCGTACTAACTGCGTACTTATGCGTTTGGTACGCCGAGTACGCGTTTACGCGTTTGGTGTACTAACTACCTACTTACGTGTCTAGTGCACCCCTAAAGCACTAACTAATTAAGGGGGAGGTGCGTTAGTATATAGACTACGTAGTCTACCTTAATAGACTTGACAGTTACCACTATTTAAAAGAGTATACGATACTATACGTATTTCGTGCCCCTGGATATAACTTAATTGTATTATTAAATTAATATAAACAAAATCTTATATTTTTTTTTATTAAGTTTACTAATAGCTAAATAATTTTCAAGAAGTAATTAATAAATTAATAATAGAAATTTGCAAATCCTAGAAATCCTTAAATATCTTATATACAGTGGGGTGTTATAAGTGTCCGTGCCCAGACCACACTAAATGTGATATTTTTTGCTAAATTACGGTATAGCAACCACAAAATTAATTCTAGAGCTTTAAAATAGTTATAAGGCCTATTACTATATGAAATCTAGCTATTATAACTTTTTTTAAAGTCTTATATTTTACAGTCCTTTATTAAAAGTCTCTATATTTTACCGATTTTTTACTAAACTTACTATATTAAGCATATATTTTCTACTACTAGGGATTAAAAATATTTCTTAAAATTCTAATATTTTATAGAGATTTGCTTTTACTAAGACTCTCTATATTTAAATTTTTGTTTAAAATATATAT
>Ga0307515_10017754_pt1 | contig 12939 bp, 3 predicted proteins | sample 17_EM_MG_FD_194513 | JGI IMG/M metagenome (GOLD analysis project Ga0307515, IMG submission 194513) | Populus trichocarpa ectomycorrhiza microbial communities from riparian zone in the Pacific Northwest, United States - 17_EM | ecosystem: Host-associated > Plants > Roots > Unclassified | place...
TTGGGGGCGATGCTTTGTACGATGCTTCGTACGCGTCGCGAGCTCAACACCACAGAACCGCGACGACAGCGCGCTGCACGCGCTGCGACGGCTCTCTTCCATCGCCTCTGCACTTGGCCATCGTAAGGAAGGGTTTCCTGATGATGTTTCCACCCGCGGCGACGTGGACGCGTGCAGTAGGGCTTCGCGGGCCTTACATTAATTATTATATAAAACTTACTATTTTAGATAATTAAGTAGCTAGAGTTTCATATTCTTCTATAATTAATTAATCCTAAAGTAAACAGCTATATAACTATAGCCTATTTAGCAGTTAGTTTAAAAAATATATATAACTTATAGCTATCGCAAAAGGATATTATATAAAAGAGGCTACAGTCTACACTAATAAGTATTTATTTCTCTATTAATATTTAGACCCCTCTAAACAATTACTATAAAGAATCTTTTAGCGGCAGCTAAGGCCAGCCCTTAGCTAGGCCTTGGCACCTCCTTATAAACTCCCTTAGACTTACAGCCCTCGTATCCTCCTTATTAGTTCGTCTCTCTCTCTATACAAGGCTATTGCCATACTCTTTACTATATTGTCCTCTTCTATCGACTCTCCTTATGACTTATGCTCGGCTTACCTACTCTCTACCGTATATCTAGGCAATATGCCTTACAATTACCTTCTTTTTATAATTTATAGCCATTTTATTAATAGCTAAGAAAAGCTTATAAACGCTCTTCTTCGCCTTTATATAGTAGCCTCTTATAGTAGGGACAAGTAATAAAATACTCTTTTTTTAGTGCTTAAGGACTACGGGATTATATAAAAGCTAGGTGCTGTTATATCTAATAACTATACTGTAAATAATAAGCTCTATTATACGATAAGCGACTAGCTTTTTTAGAAAGAAGAAATTAAATAAAATCCTATTTACTAACGGATCCGCTATTAGGGTTATATTCTTAATCTTACTATATAGGCTTTCCTCTTTAAAGACTTAATTAATTTTAATAATATTAAGTTGTATAAAGAAGATAAGGTAAAAGAAAAGGAGTTAGATCTAAAAGAGGAGAAAGAGAAAAGTAATATATTTTGGAAACTTAGCATACTGTTAGCGACTTAGTCAATTAAGGCGTAAGCACGGCAAGATTGACGCGTAAGCCTATATAATTGGTAGTCTATAAACGAGGATCTAAAGCTAGAGAAAGGAAAGGAGATAGAGGGCGGCACTGCTTAACATTATATATAATCCTCTAGTTATATAACAGCAATTATTTAAAACTGTATAAAACTATATATAACTATCTACTATAATCTACTAATATCTATTAGCTATAATCTACTAGTTTCTACTAGTTTCCACTAGCGCCGTAATATTACCCCCCCCCCCCTCTGAAAAAGCCTGCCCTTAGGCTTTATACGTCCGTATTATACCTATAGGGTATTCTTATCTTTATACTTAATAGGCAGTTTATTATCTTTACTATTCTAGTACTTTATTTACTTATTAAGGTACTTTAAGAGTCTAGGTTTATTAGGGTAACAACTATAGAATTTCTAAAGCTTATAGGAACTACCTATAAAGTTCTATATAGGGTACTAAATAGGGTCTAGGTTATAACCTTTCCAACTAATATAATATTTTAACGTTCCCCTTATAAGCTTACAGGCTAGTATTTCTTTAATTCCCTATTTATCGTCACTATTAACTTAGATTAGTAGGGGAAGCTCATTCTTTTATCTAGGTAGTAAGTCGTTTATAACTTCCCGTAGTTTATTTAGAGAGAAAATAGGGTAAACTTTAATTAAATCTAGGAGCTCCACTTTATACACGTTGCCTACTTTTTAAGAACCTTATATAATCCTACTATTTAATAGTCTAGCTTACAGCTAGGTCGTTCTATCTTTTAGTTCTTTATTATAACCTAGACTATATCTTCTACGGTAAAGTTAGGCTCTCGCCTATACTTATTCGCCTATTATTATATTAATTTCTAGGCCTTTTTAGATTTATATAGGCTACCGTCTAGGCTTTTTTTAAGTACTTAGTGTACTACCGTACTTTCTTATAAGATAGTTTTTTGCGTATAGTCTAGGGTTCTTCTAGTCTTTTCTAGTTAAAGCTTATACGGGGTAAGTAACTTATTTCTAGTTAAATAGGGGCAAATCCTGTAGAGTTATAAGGTAGGGTTACTCAGGTATAGTCTATTAGGGGTAGTAGTTTAGCCTAATTATTTTAAAAGTAGTTAATAAAGGGCCAAAGTCTCTAATTTAAGTATTAATTTATAATTTCCGTCTAACCATCTGTCTAGGGGTAGTATGCGGTAAAAAGCTTTAGCTTAATACCTAAGATTTAGGTAAACTTATTCCAGAATGCTAATATAAATTACGGCTTATAATCTAATATAATAGTATCTAATAGTCTGTAGATTTGGTAGACGTAGTAGATATATAATTAGGCCGCTTCTTTAGCATTAATATTCTTATAATATAGGATTAAGAACAGGCGCTTACTAAAGCAGTCGACTAGAATTGTAGCTATATTATATCTATTACAGTCTATAGGTAGCTTATAAAAGTCTATAGAGATATATTACTAGGGGCGTTCTAGTATTAAAAGTAGTTTTAATAGTTCTAGGGTCTTATCTTATAGAATTATAGATTTATAGCAGCTATTGCAGTTCCGTATATAACGGTTAATATTTATAACTATTTTAGGCTAGTAATAGCGGTTACTAATAATCTTATAGGTTTTATTTTTTTAGGGTAGGCCGTAGAGACCTAGGTATAAGCTTCGGCAATAAGCCGGGTCCGTAAGTTCTATTTCTTAGCTACTATTAGCCATTCCTAGTACTTAAGTAGTCCGTTTTTAAGGGACTATAGGCTAGTAACGTTCTTTACCTTTTTACGGTACTCCTATAAAGAAGGGGTTATTTAATTAGCCTATAGTAGTTTATTAATAAGGTTAAGTTTAAAGGAGTTAATAAGATATATCTTGGCGCCTAAGGAGTCTATACTTAGTTCTACCTATATTTAGGGGTTAAGGTATTTTAGTTATAGTAGTGTCTAGGTCTATAATAAGATCTTTATAGCCGTCTAGTTATTTAGGTCTTACTTACGCTTTATAAGAGCGTCCGCACGGTTATAGCGCCTAGTCTATATATAATTAAGAAGTTAAACTAAAATAGGGTATCTGCCTAGCGTGCCTACCGGGCTATAAAGGCCTTAGTTATTATAAAGTATTCTAGGGCCTTATGATTTAAAACTACCTTAATCGGCTTAGGGGTCCCCTCTAGCTATATACGCTAGTGCTAAAAGCTAGAGATAATAGCTAGTATTTCTTTATTATGGATATAGTAGTTTAGCTTAGCATTTATTATAGTCTTTAAATAGTATATAATAGGGTACTACTCTCCATCTAGTTACTTCTGGGGGAAAATACTAGCTATTACGCCGTCTAAGGCATTTGTAACGGGACTGTCCCGTTATAGTAAGGACGTCTCGGTAAAACACTCGACGATAGTGGAATTCTATCAAAGCCTCTTAAAGCACGTGCACGTACTACGGCTACCCTTATATCTTAACCACGTCGACCCGAACCTGTTCTGTTCCTTATCTAAACGTCTTATTACTTACAAGGTCTATATACTTAGCTCTTAATAAAATCTTATTTCCTTTAAAGCTGCCTTGAAGCACCTTGCCCCCTTACAGCATTAGTTTCTAGTATTAAGGGCCGTTTTAGGTTAAAATAGGTAAGTAGGGGAGCTAATACTAGCCGTTTCTTAAGCTTATTAAAGGCCTGCCTATATATAGCGTTAAAGTAAAAGGGCTGGTCTTTTCTAGTAAGAAGGTTAAAAGGCTAGGTAATCCTACTATAGTTTTTAATAAAGCGTTAGTAGAAGTTATAAAAACCTAAAAATAATTATACCCCCTTTACGGTCCGTAGGAGTACCCACTAGTTAATTACGGCCGTCTTTTTTAGGTTAGTTTTAATTCCGTTTATATTAATAATAAAACCTAGGTACCTTATATACTTAATACTAAACTCTAACTTCTTAATATTAACCTAGAGGCTAGCCTTGCGGAGCCGTTATAGGACTTTATAGACGTACTCCTTATATTCTAGCTTATTCTTAAAGTAGATTATAATATTATCTAAATAGGCTGTATAGAAGTCGTTAAGGTAGTTAAAGAGTATATTATTTATATTCCGCTAGTACGTAGTTAGTCTATTAGTTAGTCTAAAAAGGAGTACCTTATATTTATATATTCCGTAACAGGTCTAAAATATAGTAAGATCTTTAGACCTAGGGTTTATCCTAATTTAGTAGAAGGCCTAGCGGATATTAAGCTTTATAAAGACCTTAGCTCTACTTATTTAGGCTAGAGTCTTATTAAGTAGGGGTAGTAGATAGCGGTCCTTACGGGTTATATTATTTAGCTTATAGTAGTTAATATAGAAGCGGAGTCCTCTATTTAGCTTTTAACAAAAAGAATAGGTAAAGTAAAAGGGGCTTAGCTAGGCTTAATAAAGCCCTTATTTAGGTTATCGATAAGATACTATTTTATAGCCTATAATTTAGTAATAAACTGCTCGTAAAGGGGGCTAAAGCTAAGGGTATTTTCTTAACCCTGCTTAATTTTAATCTTATAGTTATATAGTCGGTAAGGTGGAAGTATATTAAACGCTACTTTAGAGAATACGTCCTTAAATTTCTGGTATTAATAGGGCAGCTTTTATTCTACTAGTTCCTTATCTAGAGGCTTACTTTCTTATCCGCTAAGCTTACTTCCCTTTTCCTTAATTATTTAATTAATTTCGTATAAGCTCGTTATAAAGGCAACGGTATTAGGCTAAACTAAGTTCTGGTAGAATCCTACGGCACTAATATAGCAGATATTAACTAGTGGGAGGTCCGCTAGTTTCCTTATAGCCGTTTTCCGAACCGTATTTTATAGTCTTCGGTTTATAGTCTTTTTTAGCTCCTATTCCATCTTCTATAGGTTATCCCTCTAATCTATTAGTTTAGTATAACGTCTAATATCCCTTACTATTCTTTGTGGCTATATAAGGCCTAAGCTCTCTATAGGGGGCTTTTTTAGGTTACTACTAACTTCCTAGGTTTTTAATGCGGGTGGCGTAATATAAGTAGTCTGGGGTGACGTAGTATATAGATCCGTTGCGAATTAAGCTATATATCTTTTTTAAAGGCCTAGTCTCTATATATAGCATCGGCCTAGTAAATAGTATTAATCTAGGGCTGTATAAAGTTTTCTATTATAATACTAATTTCTTTTATAAAGGAAGGGGTTAAGGGTAGGATTTTAGGCTAAATAAGCCGTCTACTCTATATATTAAGCTATAAGCCTAAATAGGCTAGTTATTTTTGCCTTAAGATTATATTATAGCTACCTAGGTCTGTAATATAGAAGGGGATATTATATTACCTTTGTCTATTAATACGGAGGTAAATCTATAAGATAGTTATAATAGGTAGCCCTATTCGCCCATTATACCCATAAATAGAAATTAGTTTAGGCAGTTCTTTAATAGGTATATTTAGAAAGTTAGCCAGCTTTACGGTATACTAGATATCTATTAAGGTAAAGGTATTTACTTTAAAGTTAGCTAAAGTAGAGGTTAAAACTTGGTATTTATTACGGAATAAAGTATAAGGGATAGTGTAGCTTCTTTTACTAACTAGCTAACCTAGATTAATATCTAATATATTAATCCCTTTTAACCCTAAAGAGGAGTTTTCCTTTAGGGTTCCTCTTTTTCTAACTCTATACTATCTTTCTAGATTAATAGAACCTTATCCACTTTTACATTTATTAGGCAATTCTTTATATAGTAACCTTTTTAACTATAAGAAAAGTAAGCTCCTTAATCACTAAGGGCCTATATATAGGGGTTACTGTATATAGGCTAAGCATTTACTAGACCTATAGTAGGACTAGCCGCACGGCTAGCTGCTAAATTAGCGGTGGGCTGTATAGGTAGTGCTGTGGGGGTTATTAATCGTGCTAGGGCATTGCGGGCCGTTCTTATATTACTTATAGTCTAATTTAAAAGGTTTTTGGCTTTATACCGTTTAGCGCGTACCTTAATTTAGCAGAGGCCTTAGTTAATAGCTAAGCACTAGTCTATAAGTTCCTTTAGCGTCTATATAGTAGTAAAAACTAGTAGTACGGCTTGCTGCAGGTCTAGGGTAAGCTTATTAAATAGGTTTAGCATTAGATCTTTCTAGGGAATTTAAGCCTAGCTGGTTAGGTGCAGAAAGCGGGTCTAAAAAGCTAAGGTCTCTATCGTTTTTATATTTAGGCTTTTATAATTAAGTTAGGCGTTTTATACTTTAAAGGGGTCCTTATAAATAGAAGACAGGTAAATAATTATCTCTTCTTTAAAGAGAAAGAGATTTATTAAGTCCTGTATATACCGCGGATGTAGGTATATCTATACGTCCCTACTAGTACGGCCAAAGATATAGGCCATTTTAGCCTAAGTAGTAGGGAAGTAGTCCGTATTAACTTTGAGCTTATCCTATAATTAAAGCTTCTAATTATTAAATATAGGATTGGTTCCGTCTATAAGTAATAGGGGGTCCGCAACCTTTACGGACCGTAATAACGCTAATGCTATATATTAGGCTAGAGCCTTAAGGACTATAGTAAGTCTTTAGGTGTCCAATAATTCCTTACTAGGTATAGGGGGTTCTCTAGCTTTAAGCAGCTCTTAAAGTTATTTAATTTTAGTATTAGCTACTATAAGCTCTACCTAGGAGTTTAAGTTAGTTGCTATTTTACTATCGGAGGTATTTAATGGTCCTACGGCTGCTTTACCGGCCGCTGTAGTTCTTAGCATAGTAATATAGTTATTAGGGTAACTTTTAGTAGGATTCTATAGAGGTTTTAGTCTATACGTGTTCTATAGGTCTTATTATTCTTTTTTATTCTTTTAGTTCCGTTTTATTCTTTAAGTTTTAGTAATAGTCTTTAGGCCTACTTCTATGTTCTATTTTTATTTATAGTCCGTAAATATTTTTAAGTTCCTTTTTAGAAAGAAAAGTAGACAAGCTTTAGATAATATTAACGACTTAGTTAATTAAGGCATAAGCACGGTAAGATTAACGCGCAAGCCTATATAATTGGTAGTCTATAAACGAAGATCTAAAGCTAGAGAAAGGAAAGGAGACAAAGGGCGGCGCCACTCGACGTTATATACAATCCTCTAGTCACGTAACGGCAACTGTTTAAAACTATGTAAAACTGTCTGCGACTGTCCGCTATAATCTACCAATATCTATTAGCCACAATCCACCAGTTTCTACTAGTTTCCACTAGCGCCGTAACATGTACTTAGAAAGCTTTATAATATTACTATATATACCTATAGCTTAGCTAGTTATATAAGGGAGTTTAAAAGTCTTATAGGGAGAAGAATTCCGCTTAATAATTATATAAGATGGAATAGCTGGTATTTTATACTTAGTATAGCAATTTAGAAAAAGTCTACCCTTAATACGTATACTAAGCATAACCTTAATATACTTAAAAAGGACTATCTTAGTCTAAAGAACTAGGAGGCACTTCGTATAATAAAAGGTTTTCTTTAAATATTCTACTAGGCAACCCTAAAATGCTAGGGATATAAAGCAACGCTTAAGAATATACTCTATATAATAAATATATAATTAAGCACCTTAATAAATCCCAGGTTAGTTTATCTCCCCTTTTTAATTCTTAATTTAGCTAATATTATATAATAGGAGGAGTATATATCTAATAAGGAGTTCTCTAAACGCATTAAAAATCCTTAGAATACCTTTAATAGATATTACTATAAAACAGATAACTCGCCCCTTTATACCGCTACACTTATTCTTTATTTATCCTGTTATAAGATATATTAAGCAGATTTAGAAGAAGGAGTAGGGTAAGCCTATACTTAATAGCGTTAAAGAGCTTTAAGAAAGATATTAGAATAGGAGTTCTATGCCTAGAAGTATATTATTATATAAAAGGCTAGCTCTGGCTTAAGACCTTAATAAGTTTAATAAGATTACTAAGGATTTTAATAGCATAATATTTTAACTAAAAAGTTAAGACAAGTATAAAGACTTTATCTCTAAGACGCTATATAAGATTTTAATAACTGCACTTTAGTGGTAGTCTTAAGAATAGCAATAAAAGCGCTGGCCACGGCTCTCGCTTATAGCATTGAAATTCTCTTAATTCTAGCGATAAGCGATAAGCTAGAAAGAGTCTTTTTAGGAGGACATTATACGGTATTATAGGAGAGAATGCAGATAGATCCTAAAACTCTTAAGAAAATTAAGTGTTTAAAGAATTAGCATTAGAGAAGAACTATAAGAGAAATAGGTAATTTTTCTCTAAGTATTTAGCTATATAGTTGGGGGGGAAAGGTACTGTAATATCCGCAATATTCGCAATATCCGCAATATCTGCAATATCTGCAATATCTGCCAAATTCTGCTAAGTCTACAAAATTCTGCCGAATTCTGCCAGGAACGAGTCCATTCTACCTGGTTGGGGTAGAAAAGCTCCGCACAGGGCACTTTTATCCTTATCGATTGCGATATTTTATGCATTTTCTATTGGATAAAGAATATTTTATACTCGCTTATTCGCATTATCCAAAACCACCCTGTATGCTCTACTTAAGACTTTCTGCCGGCCCCTATGTACCATGGGTCTCCCAGTTGCCGATGCGGAGACGTTCGAATTTAGGCAACAGCCAGGGCTTCAAGAGGCGTATTTTTGGTAATGCGATTGGGAGGAACCTTATATCGAGTCTTCCCAACAAGATCTTCATCAACTTTGACACGATTAGAAGGCATGGTGGTGGTGTAATTGATGATTGAATTCCATATAGATATGCGCGTTATTTTGAAAACGGCGTTCGCAGAACCTCATCGTTGCAAGGGATAAAGGAAAGAGAAATAATAACATAGGAAATATAAAAACGAGAGACGAAAATAGCTAATAACATAGGAAATATAAAACGAGAGACGAAATAGCTAATAACATAGGAAATATAAAACGAGAGACGAAAATAGCAAATAAGATCAAAGGGAACAAATAGAAGCGGCCCTAAAAGAGTACAGCAGGCAATAGGTCCAAGCGGCCGAAATAGCGGCTATAGAAACTGTGGCCTGCTATAAACTATGGGCTTAGAATAGCACATAAATAGAACTTTAATCCCTACGCGGTTCTCTATAAAGGAAAGGGGAACAAATGGAAGGTTACGGCAACGTCAAAATAAAAAACCAACAGCTAATTGCCTGAAGGATAGTTTCCATAATGATGCCCACATCAATGATGCCTACATTAAACTTCTTCAGCGTTCTTTTGTGGCCATTGCATAACTCTGTGTATAGCCGAGCTTAGGGCTAGGGAAAGGCTTATGAGATATGGCATGACTGAAAGAGCTGTGCCCTGTAGGTTTTGGCCTATCCCAAGACCAAGAAATATGCCACACGCCATCCCAAATAAGAGGAAGTGATCTTGATAACGGTCATTGCGGTGACGATGGTAGAATGTTGTAGCTGCTGCGGTGTAGGCAGCACATGAAATCGGGCCAGCAAGGGAAACCGGGGGAGCACAGCGAAATAGGATAGCAGCACAGTGAACCAGGTCAACAGGACTAGCTCCGCTTTCCCAGGGCCCAAGAAGGTCCCCAGTGCCAGAAGAGAACCGAGCGGGGCAGATGCTTTGTGTACTCAATGTCCCTTCTCCCATTTCCCAGCAATTGATAGAGGAGTGTTCGAAGTATTCGTTGTATTGGCTTAAAAAAAAAGATGACCCAAGGCTTCCCGCGCCTAGGGCGATATCGAAACAAGCCTTTGTTCTCCCGCCGTGCCGGCACGTAGATGGCTCTTTGCTTGGAGCATCGGCGCTCTTCAGAGAGTGGGATGATGTGTGCCTCTCGCAATTTTCACAGGCGACGTGCCCGCAAGAAATGCATACTGGATGTAGCTCTAGACCCTGTGGCCCAAAACGACAGTTGCAGCAGTAGTAGCTAGTGAAGATACAAGTCCCAGAAGCACTGAGCTTTCGACGCCTTCGGGACAGTTTAGCTATATTAATTTCCGGCGGGAAAGTACCTACGATATGATGGATAAGACAAAAGATCGGAGCGGAATATCGCTCTTAATTCCCATGGTGTTGTCGACTATGGAGCTCTATGTCCCATGAGGCTTGTTTCTCTCACAATTTTACTGTCGGTACTTGAAGAAAGGATTGATAAATGCTAGGAGATAAATGCGTTGCTGATTTGCCAGCAACTGGGGAGCTCTGAAACTGCAGCCGTTTCTCGAGGAGTTGGAAAATTTGCTTTCTCTGATGTTCGTTCCTCTCACGAAAGTTGATATTCAAGGCTCACTGCGGTCCACGAGGTTGAAGTGCATAAGGCTGGGGCAGTGCTGATTTCCGGCACAAATACCATTGTCTCCTTGTGCAAGGCAGGTTGATGCTCCGCATTCAAGATATGGTTGAAACTTTATTCGCCCAAAAATCGCGCAACTGATGTGCAAGGCTTCCGTAAGGCTCCCGCAAGGCTAATTTGACCCCAGACCTCCCCTGTTCGCAACAGGCCTGTGAACAAGCTTGAAATTCTTCTCGATCATCACTCTTGCGTTCTTGAACCGCTTTCCTTTGAAACCAGATAGTGGTCCGTTGGCGGAACTCTGTGTCTGCACGGCTGAGATACATACGCATCCTTATTGATTTCTAGCACATCATATATTTTGACTTCGAGAGAAAGCCGTAGGCTAGCTTGAGTAAGTCACAGTCATCCTTTGGTCAATACATGGCATTTCACAGGTGTAATTTCCTAAGCTGCAGCAGCAGAAATTCCAAGCTCTTGTCTTTCGGTCAGGAGCTTCTCAGTAGTGTCGGTACAGGCTTTCCACTGTAAGTTACCGAGTTCCAGAGAGATGGCCACGGTAAGATGCGCCATGCACTATCTTTGATACTCATAATGAAGGCTGCATATGCTAATCCACGGCCGTCAGATCAGAGTTCCAGCTTTCAACCAATTTTGCAATATCGCAGCGTCTGAATCGCGAAGCTGAGATGTATACTTGGATCCAACGGCTAAGCTCTGTGCCTGCACCGGTGCAGCGGGGGTACAGTTTAAACACAACCGCTGCGCACCTGAAAGTTGCCGAGACAGCCATCTTCCACACTAGAGAGAGGCCAATTTCTTATATGGCACAAGGCCCTTGTTATGGACAGTCGCCGACGCATATACCTCGCGTCCCTTCTGGAAAGGAAGATGGACCTCGAAAGTCGACCTGGGACATATTGCTTTGGCAACTTGGCTTTTTAACCCGGCAGTTGTTTAACTTGAAACTGGATAGCTTCAGTTTCAGCATCATTATAAATGCCGTTCTAAGGGTCTTTTCACTGGACACTTGGAAAACGCTTGTAGCATTTCTTGTGCTATTATTCCTCCCCGTTGCCTCTGCACTAGATAACGAGGTTACCCAGTTTCGGTCTCATGGCTTGGCAAGCAGGGCCATTGCATGGATATCTCTTCACAGCCTCGTAAGAATCCTCGTGGGCTGTTTAATAGCCCTTATGGTTGTGATTGGTGGACATCTGGGGGGCGTGGTGAGGATATTGATGGGTCCATTGATGGGCTTCACTAGCGTGCTATGGATGACGATGCGCAATGACCCTGCTGTTCGACCTGAGTTTTCCTGGATGTAAGTGGATTAATATCCCCCCAAGCTGTGATCAGAGCAATGCTAATTCAAACGGGGTGATAGTGTATTCGGGGCTTGGTCAGTCCTTACCTTGACCTATCTTTGCATGCATAGCTTCCGCGTGGAATACGAGAAGCTGTGAGAATTGACTTTCTACCCTCCAATCATCTAAATTTGTATTGACACCCTTCTAGATATCTACTAGTCACTCTAGCATTCGCAGGTTTGTGTATCTGTGTTCTTGCATTTGTCCAGGGGTCTCCCACCCAGGGGGGTCTAGTCACTATCGTGCCGTTATGCGTGAGTTTTTCTGCTTACGCAGTGGCGTTTTTCTTCCCGAGCCGACGCAGTTCGCAGCGTCGACGTGTCAACCATGTTGAGGATGGAGACCAGTAAGTGATCCTCTCAGAGAGGCTGCTTTGAGGTTTCGCAACTCGCACACTACAAGATAAGTATTGCAGTTACCGGACTTTGCTGAAATGGACTTGGTGAGGCTGAGCTGCCGCGCCAGGGGGGGAGGTTGGGCGTTGATTAGAAACGGATGATGTTCGTTGGAGAGCTCGATGGATAAGCTTTTTAACATAGGTTTCTTGTGTTCTCATATGAGTGTTTTAGTAGTATGAGTTTCTTTAAAAGGAAAGCCCATAATGACCTTCTTCTATCTCTTCGAACACGTGCATTTTTAGATAATTTTTTGATTGGTGGCTGCGGCTCAGGGGCCTGCAAATGGCGGGCTTATTTTCTGGCTTTGTAAGCAGTTTTTACTATAAAAGGCAGGAAAAATAGCCCCAAATTTGCAAGCCTATAGTCCAACTAGCGAAGGTGCGTACTTATAAGAAGTAGGGCATGAGCTATATTGTCTGTACGAGTAGAGGTTACGTGGTCATGTCTCTGATTAGTCATCCTTACGGTGACTCATCAGCCCCCTATTTAGGCACCGCGATCCTTACGATCCTCTAAAAAAGAACACGAATGAAACCAAGAAACAGTTACCTTATATTGCAATTGCAGTACCCCCCGGGTGATACCCACACTGATCAGTGGATATCACAGATCAGCCAGGTGTCATTACGAAGAGAGACGATACGCGATCGCTCCTACCAAGGCCCGTCAATCACGTCGCGTTTGCTAAGGAGAACCCTTCCGGTATAGGCTCTGGGAACTCAAAGAACCGACTCCTACCAAGGCTTCGTTCGGTTCGCGTCCACCACGCAA
>Ga0307515_10017755_pt1 | contig 12938 bp, 19 predicted proteins | sample 17_EM_MG_FD_194513 | JGI IMG/M metagenome (GOLD analysis project Ga0307515, IMG submission 194513) | Populus trichocarpa ectomycorrhiza microbial communities from riparian zone in the Pacific Northwest, United States - 17_EM | ecosystem: Host-associated > Plants > Roots > Unclassified | place...
CCAGAACGTAAAAATAGGTTAAAAGGAATGGCCTGGAATTGTGTCCTAAGAATACAGTGTAACTGGTTGCGTCCGGGTCGGCGCATGCGTTACAGTCACAATAGTTTAAACGCATGAAATCTATTGTCTTCTCTGATTTCTGTCCTGTTGAGCTGATAGTGTGGTATCCACAGAAACTGGGTCCGGAATGTCCTCAGCCCGGAACCATAAGATTTCAAGGGACCGCTACTACGCGTTTAATCGATTTTGACCGTATTCCAACTCATGGGATGCGAAATACAAAAACGGGTATACGTGTACAAACAAAGAAACCCCAAGTAACACGGTCCCTAGCAACCGTTGCAAGTTTTTACAGCTTTGACCTCGCAATCACCCCCAACCTCCTCCCGTGGGCTGCCCACCACTTATCCGCCTCAGCATCCGCGTCGTATCCAAACAAAATGTCACTCTTTGTCTTGTCCGCCCACTGATTCTGGTTCCCAACCGATTCACGCCGCAACGCCCCCGAATTGCCAGAGAGTTCCAGGGCCATTGCCTTCCTCATGTTATCGTCTCGTTCTCTTTGTTCCGGCCCGTCTGGAAGATGGAAGATGTGCTGGTTGAGTCGCGAGGATTCTTGTACCGCCGCAGTACGGGGAAGCCGGAGATCCTGATAAGCTTTGAGGAGAGGTCTCAATTGGGAAATGTGGGAAATCCTTGAAAGGAGGTTGCCGAGCACCGCTCCGTCTTCAATCGCCATTGCAGCGCCTTGCGCTCTGTACGGCTTTGAGCGTGTATCAATGGTAATGCCTAAGGGTAAGTCCGCGATATATCTTACCAACATCGGGTGACACGCATCTCCCAACAGAACTATACATCCAGAGCCGTGAATCCATTTATCCAGTGGCTTCCTATCCATCAAGCGCCACTTGAGGGTAGACTTGACGAATCCGAGCAATTTTCGAACTCTACTCGAAAGTATTGAGTAGTGCGCTCCAGAAATGGGAGGCTCCCTCTCACCGTGGTTCAAAATCACCAAAATCACGCCTCATCTTATTCGCGCTTCCCTTTGCGGTCCAGGATTCTACCGACCCGTCGTCTGGGTGCAATAGGACGAGATTATACTCCTCCTTCCTCCTCTATACAAAGAGCTCATGTGGTCAGTATACTCGGGCGACTGCTTCGAAAAGGCTTACAATGGGATATGCCATCAAGTGCCTCCCAGGTGCCATCCATCCAGCCATCTGTGGGTGTTCAATGAACTCCCGCAACTCCGGATCTTGCACCATCACAGAAGCGGGTATGGTCGCCCGATATGCCGCGTCTCCCGTCGGCTCCGCTGGGTTTGGTCCACCTGACACGACCTGCTGAATATAGCTCTTCACGCCGTCCGCTCCGATTATCAAATCCGCCCTCATGACCTTTCCGGACTCGAGGGTGACCGAAGGTGACACTGAGTTTGGATCACATCCAACGACGGTCGAGCCCAACATGATGGTAACGCGCGGGGAAACGAGGTCGTATAGGAGTTTGTGGAAGTCGGCCCGGTGAATATGGTAATACGGTGCACCGTAGTCCCTCTCCATAACCTCTCCCCATTTCGTAAATCCGACACGTTCGCCAGTGTCGTACCTTCTGAACGCAATACCTTCTGGTTTGACGGCGATGTCGTCCAAATGCGTTCCCAAACCCCACCTCCGAAGCAACCGGCTGGAATTAGGGCTGACTTGAATGCCCGCACCAACTTCCCCTATCACGGAGGAGGATTCGATGACGGTCACGCGGTGGCCGGCTTGTGTGAGACAAAACGCAGCACCCAAACCGCCAAGACCGCAACCGACCACGATGATATTGAGGATGAGGGAAGCCTTTCGGGATCCGTAAATGGACTGGGGCTTCATTGCAACATCAGAGGCGTCTACCCCTCTAGCTGCGGGGGCCGGGGCTAGGGGCGGCTTCTTATTCCGCTCGTGTTGGCTTGATGGAGTCGAGATGGATCTGGAGGGAGACATCGTGCAATATGAGGGAGTCAAGGGTGGAGGAATCGCATGTCAAGCTCAAGAGGGTTTATATATGGAAACCCGTGGGTCTTAATCTTATTTCCGTGGACCATGGAGGATGAAGTTATGTTCCGACCGTATGTCTTGTGGCCAGCGGGATGGTAAGGGCGCCTATCACTCGGCAACTCTTCCCCTTCCCTACGTCCTCGGGTCATCGCAGGAGAGACAACGAGGGGGTAAATTCAGACACCGGGTAATACAAACAAGCTTTACGGTAAATATAGGTAGTATAAATCCAAGGTCACAGCAGAGCAGGGGTAAAAGAAACTGAATACGGGAAGAAACGCGGTCCGTTGAAAAAAAAGTAAGGAGAAACGAATATATCTATTTCGATTTCGAAAGCTCCCTTGCGGCCTTGATCAACGGGGTCAACGTTCTCAAAGGCTCAGCGACCTTGAAGAAGGCATGCTGCGGATGGTTTTTCGTGAATACCTCATAATAGAGGGGGATATAAATGGGGGGAATGTATGGTTCTCACCTGAAGGAGTTCGCTGGCTGTGGGTCGCCTCTCAACGTCCACGCTCAACGTCAGCCCCAAGTAGTCCTTGAACAGCGCAGACAGGTTCTCAGGATTTGCGATTGTAGGAGGTCCGTTAGTTGCGATGAGGTACAGTGCCTTAAGAGGGTTCTGGTTTAGGTAGGGCGGCTCTCCCTCAATCATCTCTGCGAAAGTAGATAACGTCATTTCGGCACTGCCACTGCAATGTGGATCGACGCACCGATGGCCATGATGCCCAGACTCCAGATGTCAACTTTGGGACCGTACTCTTTCCGAGTGACGACCTCTGGGGCCATCCAATAGGGTGTACCGACCATCGTCGTTCTCTTCGCACCTTCTGAAATTTGAGCACAGAACCCAAAATCCGCTACAAATGGAATCAGCGCGGCCACCAACCACCCGAGCAATCAACGCACTGAGTTTTATGTCACCGTGCAAGCTGAGCAACACGTTGTCGCTCTTGATGTCACGATGAATGACCCCGTGTCGGTGCAGATGCTCGAGACCTTGACATGTTTCTTTCGAAACGGCGGCGATCTGCCCCTCACTCATCAAGTTAGCGGTGACCACATCCGTCAAACTTCCGCCCTCCATGTACTCCATGACGACCCACAGCTCGTTCTTGTGCAAGAAAGAGTCGATGTAGTTGACGATATTCGGGTGCCTCGAAGCCTTCATTACGAGGATCTCGTTGATAATGAGGTCCTTCTTTGGTTGCTTATTAAGGTCCATCTGCTTGATGGCAACAGAATTGTTGGTGCCAACTTGGTATGCAGTAAAAACACCTCCAGATGCGCTGTTCAAAGAGTGATAATCAGAACAGACGGTCTAATTGGATAAAACAAGTGTGGTCACCCAGCTCCAATTTTGACGAGGTTGCGGTACAACCGGGTGGGGTCCGCATCGGTACAAATCTGTTGAAGCCTCCTAACAATTTCTGAATCGTCTTCTTTATCCTTCTTCTCTCGCCTCCTTGGAGCTGCCCCAGGAGGGTTCAAACCTGTTCCAGTTTTACCGTGTGCGTGATGGGTGGTTTGTTGGGGTTTGTGATGCGTCTTGAGATCCGTGGGAGAATTATTAAGAGAAGGTTTGGCGTTAGCCTTGGATTTTGTCGGCGTCGGCAATGTCTGCGGCTGCGGGTGATGAACAGACTGTTGCGTTGGCGATTGTTGGTGGGGGGTATGGCGATCAGGCGTGCTCCGGGCGTCCTTTGTAGTGTTCGAGCGAGACATGGCGGGACTGTTGGTCCTCGGTTGCGTACGTGAAGATACAGAGCGATCGAGACCCGGTCGATTCGACGGTGGGACGGGGGCATTGCGGGAAGATGAGGTTGTAACCGGCGAAGTTATTGTTGGGCTTGTATGTGTCGCCGACATCGGTTGCTGGGGCCATTTTGGTGGACCCGGTGTCGACCGCTGTTGGACGTCAGCGTTAAGCGCAAGAATGGACGGGGTAAAAATACGAACTGGGGCATAGAAACTCTCATCCATAAGCGGTTTACTGGGTGGGGGGGCAGGGAGAGTGGGCGGGCCGGTCTTGAGAGCACCACCCATCTTATCCCAGACATCCCCTCCCCCTCCACCCTCTTGGTAGAACTTGACAATCTCCATTACAGCCTCTGGATTTCTCTCCTGTTCGGTACGCGAGATACCACTATCTTGGAGCAGTTGCTGCCATTCCTTGGGGAGACCGGTAAATTCCCCGGTGGACGTGTTAAATCCAACATGTGTAAGGTGGACCGGATCGTAGGGTGTACTTATCTCCACCCGCTTGTTCGACCCTAGTAGGTCAGACACAAACCCAAGCATACCTTTCTTCCCCTTGGTTACCGTTGCACTTCGAGCACGAGTGGTGCCGGTGCCATTTGTAGTGAAGGAAGAAGGAAGCTGTGGAGTAGATGGGGAGTTTACGATAGGGTTCAAGACGGGGTGGGAGGTTGGAGGGTCCTCCTCCTCCACATGTGGAGCGGGATCCGCAGCTAGGTATGCCGAAAGAAAGTCGTGCGTAGATCCTAGCACAGGGGTAGAGACCCTACGCTGGGATATGGCCGACTTAGTTGGGAAGATATCGTTCAGGTTCGTGGTGTTGGCACGAGAGGGTCGGGGTGGAGAGACAACGTTGGGAGAGGAACCATTACTATGCAAAAAAGAGGGTTTGACCGGGCTGAGATCGGTGTTGTTCGGGATATACGGGTCCGTGGTATGGTTGGCTCGGAGAGTGCTGGTCTGGATACTTGGCTTCCTGTTCTCTGGCGGTGGTTTCCGAAGCGAGTTGCGTGTTTTGTGGACTGGCAGCGTCGTGGTGGATGATAAGGGATCCTTTGGCTTGAACGACGAGGGCCCAGACGGCGGCGGGGGTGGGGCCTGCCTGGAGGGTGTAAAAGACGGTGAATTGTTGGATGATGCGTGGAGATTGGCCTGGTCGAGGAGAGCGCCATATTCCTGGATGGATTCTCTCGATGGCCTGTGATACTCGACGGTTATCCTCGAGTGGCGGGTCGAAGATGGCCGCTGCTTGATTGCGCTGGGGGTCGACATCGTCTGAAGCGGTGTGGTAAAGAGAGAACAAGGATGGCCGGTGGTGGACAACGGCAAGTAACCACAACTGTGCGATCGGCCAGATCCTCCACCAGAACTTCCTCCCTTCCCCGAGGAATTCCTTTCGCACTCTGTACACTCTCAAACCCATACTTGTTGCCAAGCCTACACTCGCAGGTTCAATCCTGCCAAAAACGCCCAACTCAATCTGGATTTTTTTTCGTATTTTCCAATCCCGAAAATCGACGCAGGAGGTCACGTGCCTCCAGGCAGCTGTTTCTTTCACCATTTGCTTCAGTGAAGATCAAGCATGTTGCACACTAGGGCCATTCTCCGTGCTCAGCTACTCACAAGGTCATATGCTACCGCGTCATCACCGCATGCGCTGGTGTTTCTAGAACACAACCAGGGCGTCGTCGACTTAGGCTCACTCTCGGCCCTGACGGCGGCGACCCAGCTCGGGGGAAAGGTTACTGGCCTCATCGTTGGAGATACGGAACAAGTTAACTCTGTCCTCGAAAAAGCAAAAAAGCACGTGAGATCGTTTGGATATCTCCAGCAAGCTCACCCAACCTTGCACTCTCCAGGATTGATGGTCTCAACTCACTCATCCACTCTGCTTCCCCGCGGTACAAACACCCAATTCCGGAGACAGTCTCTCCTCTCCTCGAGAGTCTCTTAAAGGACTCGCCCTTTACCCACGTCGTCTCTGCGCACTCCGCGTTCGCCAAATCACTCCTGCCCCGTGTTGCCGCAACAATTGACTCCCCACCCGTTTCCGATGTCACCTCCCTCGAACACGACACCCCGTCAAATTCAACCACCTTCACCCGCCCAATTTACGCCGGGAACGCTATTGCTACAGTCAAGGCTCCAGCCTCGGTCAGCGTCAAGTTCTTCACCATTCGGACCACAGCCTTCAAGGCTGCCGGGGAAGGCGGCTCCGAAGCTGAGGTAAAGCAGGTCGACCCTATCGAAATCGATTCACCCACAGAACACGTCAAGACTGAGCTCGCCAAATCTGACAGGCCGGATCTCGCGTCCGCTTCTAGGGTTGTGTCCGGTGGACGTGCGTTGAAGAACGCGGAGATTTTCCAGAAGACCTTGGATCCGTTGGCGGACCTGCTCGGCGCTGCCGTAGGTGCCTCCAGGGCCGCCGTCGATGCTGGTTATGCGGACAACTCCCTGCAGGTCGGTCAGACCGGAAAGGTTGTCGCACCGGAGCTGTACATGGCCCTGGGTATCTCTGGGGCTATCCAACACTTGGCTGGTATGAAGGATTCCAAGCTCATCGTTGCCGTTAACAAGGTCGGTGTATATGCGCGTCGCGCAGCTGGTTCTCAACTGAAATCCCCTCGCCCAGGACCCTGAGGCTCCGATCTTCCAGGTGGCAGACGTTGGTTTGGTTGGGGACCTGTTCGAAGCTGTACCGCAGATTATCGAGAAGATGAAGAAGCAGTAGGATTTTGTCATCAAATCACGAGCGGAGGGTGTCGGAGTCACGGCCCTTTCCCCTTTTAGCTTCGGTTTTAATATATATATCACCCTACCCATTTCATCCTGCGCTTTGGTCCTGAGACCTGATTCGTTGACGCAGTTTTCACAAGTTAACGTTTTGTCTCCGGTCCGGGAGTCGCCGCAATTCCAGGCGATCAATCCGATGTCTACTTCTCGACCCGACCACTGCCCCCACTCTCCTCGTCGAAACCTTAGAGTCGCTCCACAATGTCGTTTCAAAGCTTGATGTCTGGTGCAGACTGTGCCGTGCAGTCAAATCCTCTGGCCCAGGTCATGAAGCACACGGAGGGGGATAGAAGTTTGCAACAGGACAGAATTGCCGGCCCTTCCTCGTCACGGGTGTGTCGGGGGTGTTTCCTATGCTTTTCCCAGCAGACTCACATCGGGCGCTAGCTTCACTATCTCCCAGGGACAACCACAGGTCAGGCTAGTGAACGAGACATCCAACTTGTTCGCCAGTTTTTCGATGGAGCTCCCGTAACTCAGGGACCCGCCCTCGGAGTCACGAGACTCACATCTCCCCGCCCCCCACCCCAGGTGATGAATCCTGGTCCCGTCAACCAATTCCTCGAGACAAACTGGACAGATTCCTCACCGAGAGCCGATTTCCGATCTCTTCAATGTGTCCCATCTCATGGAGATGCCAATTGGGCCACGGAATTCAACAAATCGGGACAATTAACCCCGGGGCCGGTCATACAACACAACCTCACCCCGCAGCAGGACTGTATGCATTTCCTCCATGCTTGTTAGTTGTCCCTAACGATCGGTGCTTACTTTCCTCAGTGGGCCGGAATACATTCTCATCACAAGGACTGTATGGTATATCAGGTGGAATGTACCGACCACACGGGGGCATGAACATGATTGGTGGTCCTCAACCACAGATTACGGATAAGGGGAAGGGGAAGATGCGGGCAGAGGATTTCGACGTTGCCTTTGCCCAAGCCGCTGCGTCATATCAAACGGAATCTGCGAAGATAGAAGAGGTTAACGATATTACGGAGACTCTCGCAAATACAACACTGGACGACACCAATGCAACCAAACAGGCTACCTCCACATCAGAAGATTTCAAAACGTGGGTGTTACTCGATGTATGCGCTTTATCCATTTTATAACCCACCGTTAGCGTGTGGGACCAACTTCAGAAATCGGATCTACCACCACCAGAAGAAGATATGGTCAAGTGGGAAGCCGAGTTCAACAATATGATGAACGATCAGCGCACCATGGATTTTGACTACGACTCTCTGGGTAGGGGACAGTGGGAAGACCCGAGTTCTTCGTTCCAGCCAGTCGCTTTTGACCAAGATGGCATCCCGCTACTTGGAGATTACGAGATCGGTCCGTCTCTTCCCTTCTACTCATCCGGCAACCCATGAGTCTGAGATGCGAATACAGAGAAAAACAACCAATTCTTGACCGAAGCGTCTGGAAGGTCACTTTTGGAACGAGCCAAGGTCCTGTTGAACGAGAACGGCTCACTGTCAGAGGCTGCCCTCATGCTAGAAGCGGCGATCCAGAAAGGAGAGTTGGGTGAAGGAGGGTACGAAGCGTGGATCCTTCTGGGCGAGGCCCGCAATATGGATGAGCGTGAGGATATGGGTATCAAAGCTCTCGTAGAGGGTGTGCGCCGAGCGAAAGTGGCTGGGGCGAACGGCGTTGGCATGCTGGTGGGTTACATTCTCTCAACACCATGACCTCGCACTAATGAGCGGATCGCAGTCTCTCGCTACCTCATACACCAACGAAGCATACGAGCGTGCCTCGCACACGATGCTCCTGCACTGGCTACAGGCCGCACACCCGGACGCGGAGATCCCTCAAACTGCATGGTCATCTCTCCAAGAGTCCTCCTGGTATTCTCATCAACAGGTCACCCAAGCATTCCTTGACTATGCGAGGGTTCAACATTCCAAGGGCATTGTGGACGCCGATCTACAAGCTGGACTTGGCGTACTCTTCTATACTTCGAATCAGTTTGACCGGGCGAAAGATTGTTTTGAGGCAGCACTGGCCGTCCGTCCGACGGACTATCAGTTATGGAATAGGTTGGGGTCCTCGCTTTCCAATGGAAACAATCACGAAGAATCCCTCGGTGCCTACCGAGAAGCGCTGAACCTACGCCCCACATATGTCCGCGCGATATCGAACGTTGCTGTCGCCTGTTCGTTTACCATACTGCCATTTTCGACAGCGGCTGACTTCCGTGATCCAGGCCTGAACATTGGCGCATACAAAGAATCAGGAGAACACCTCCTGAGCGCCTTATCGTTACAGAGTGCTTCTGGTGACGGCAGCGAGTACCTATGGTCGACGCTACGACGGGTGATGTTGGAGATGGTGAGTACTTGTTTTGACCATATCGTACAATATATCAGCTGACAAAACCTTGCAGAACCGACCTGATCTCGCAGAAATGACGCATTCTGGTGGTAAGAGGGACCTGGAGGTTTTCAGGAACAATGGGTTCGACTTCTGAGAACTTCCATCGCCATTTTCTTCGTCATATTCCTAGAGGCGGGGGAAAGTTGTAGTAGGTTACATTTGCGTGTTTTTTAGCTGGACAATCCGAGCACTTTGATTGGTTGTTCTTCTCGAGTCCGCTGTCAATTCCGGGCCGCTCTCGTCCGAACGATGGCACATGATCGATGAAGGGTCCCGCGGGTGACTTGGACAGGCCAATTCCCCTCAAATCGTTCTTTCTCTTGAGCGTTCTTGTTATCAAACCATGGCAGACGTCGAGATGTAGGTCGCCTGTTGTTTCTACTGTCCCTGTTTCGTCCGGCGATCAGGTTTTGTGCTGATTTCGCTTGAAATTTCGGTAGCCACAAAATTTCCAGACCAGCTTCCTCCGGAAGTAAACCAAAGCTCAACAAGTACTCTAGCGAACTCACTCAAAACAAGGTAGGGATTGTATCCATGTCCTTTGCCTTGTTACAGTCACCGATCTCTTGGATCTCAGCGCCATGGAGGCGCACAGGCAATGTGTGAGCCTGTATTAGACTTCGGGCGCCTTGCCAAATGTACTGACGATAGCCGCTGTGTAGTACATGGTGCAGGTCTCGGCCCGGAGGACCTAGACAAGCCACAGGTTCTGGATTGTTGACCACAGCGCCTTCACCTTTTGTTGACTGTCCGGAATAGATTGGGATCGCCCCAGTTTGGTGGGAGGGTAACCCTTGCAACAACCACCTAGTGAGAGGCAGCAATAATTTGGCTGGAAAATTGCATAACTTACGATCCCCGCAAGCTCGACCTAGCCAAGAAAGTGAAGGAGGGATGTCAGCAAGAGGATCTCGTTGGATTCATGTACAGCACGGTCGGTGTGAGGTACGTAAAGCGCGTTTCTACCCGTGCGGATGGTTCACTGAGAAATGACTTAAACGACAGCGACGGGATTACCATGGCTTCAAGCGGCACGCCTTAGCTTTCGTTCACCTCGAGCAGCCTTCCGTACTCACGCACGTTTCGCAGGAATGTTGTTCTCGTATGTGGGAATTTTGGCCGGCTGTCCTCTTGGAATTTACTGTTGTTTTCTAGTTTGCCGAGTCGCGATCTCATTGCCGACTCCATCGAGCTGGTGCGTCCCTCACTACAGAGTTGTTTATGTTTACTCACATCTCTTCACAGTTATCCACAGTACGCCGCACTGGGTTTCCTTGATGTTCCCACCAATAAAACTACTGCAGGCACAACACCACGATGGTTTGATTGCCATCCCCGGTACATAATCCATTTCACGGGACGCTGTGGATTCTGACCTGGGATGGGTTAGGTTGTGACAAGAACATGCCTGGATGTGCTATCGCCGCCTTCAGGATGAACAGACCGACCGTTATTATCTATGGTGGAACCATCCAAGCGGGTGTCAGGCACGTTGACTGCCCAACCCTCGGCTTCAAGAAGGGTGACCCAGTAAACATCGGAGAGGCTTTCGAATCGTATGGTATGTCGTCGACCGGCCCACATACCTCCAAACAGAATCCTAAACTCACTTAACGTAGGTGCATACGCCACCGGGAAGATTTCCGATGAGGAACGTTTGGACGTTATCCGTCACGCCTGTCCGGGGTCCGGTGCTTGCGGTGGTATGTTCACGTGCGTATACTCTCACAACACCTTCACCGATGTATTTCTAACGCATACCCCACAGGGCGAACACGATGGGAAGTGCCCTCGAAGTTTTGGGTTTGGCCCTCCCGTACTCCTCTGGAATCCCCGCCGTCTACCCTGGTCGGTCGGTTTACACTCCCCTGGAGACACCCGGACTTACGTTTCCGCAGAGAAGGCTCAAGAGTGTTTCAAAGCTCCTAAATACTTGAAGAATTTGATGGAACTTGACCTCAAGCCAAAGTGTGTTTGATTTACGCTGATCTACGGCACATCTTAAACAACGCCGATACCCTAGGGATATCGTTACTCGCCAGTCCTTCCTCAATACCATAGCCATCATCAACGTTATCGGAGGTTCCACTAACGCTGTATGTGCCTCTCCCACTGCCACCCTTGCGTTGGGTGCTGATGAGCACATAGGTTCTGCACCTTCTTGCGATGGCCAGGGCTGTTGAAGTCGAACTCACGATCGACGATTTCCAGACCGTCGCTGACAAGGCACCCTTCCTGGCGGACCTGAAGTACGTCACTGGCAGAAATCGTCAACGATCCCACTGAAAACTTGCGATCCAGACCTTCCGGAAAGTATGTAATGGAGGATCTGCACAAAGTTGGAGGCATCCCAGCTCTGATGAAGTACCTACTGAACCACACCGACCTCATCGATGGCTCTCAGTTGACGGTCACCGGAAAGACCATCGCTGAGAACCTTGCCGATGTCCCTGAGCTCGACTTCACCACCCAAGACGTCATCCGGCCCCTATCAAACCCAATCAAAGCCACCGGTCATATCACCATCCTCAAGGGTAACTTAGCCCCCGGAACCGCAGTGGCAAAGATCACCGGTAAAGAAGGTTTGAAGTTCGATGGTGTCGCGAAGTGCTTTGATAAGTGAGTGCGCGGGAATTTACGACGGGTTCTGTTGTGATTGACCTTGCCGATATAGCTTGGATGATTTCTATTCTGCCCTTGACCGAGGAGAGATCGAGGCGGGTCAGGCCATTATTTTCAGGTACCTTGGGCCAAGGGGTGGTCCTGGAATGCCGGAGGTACGTCAACTTGAAGAACAAATGCTGCAGTATCCGAAACCGCTGTGGTTTGACAGATGCTGGGACCAACCGGTGCTTTGATGGGTGCTGGTCTTGGTGGAAAGACGGCGTTGATCACGGATGGTCGCTTCTCTGGAGCTTCTCGGGGATTCATCATCGGTCATGTCGTCCCTGAGGCCATCCTGGGAGGAGCAATCGCGTTAGTCCAGGACGGTGATAGGATTGTCATTGATGCTGTGGAGAAGACCATCGACTGGATCGTCACTCCCGAGGAGGAAGCCAAACGTCGAAAAGAATGGGAGGCTGCTGGAAAGGACCAGGTCAGGGTCACAAGAGGTGTCCTCAAGCGCTACGCTCGGGATGTTCAGGTGCGTCAGTGGCTGATCTCTACCCACTATGACTGATCATCGCCTCAGCCCGCAAACGTTGGTGCTTACTGTGACTGAGGGGGGACGGAACATAAAGGCTATAACACTCGATTTACCCGGTGTAGGATTAAGCATGGTATATGTAATATATCTATCCAAAGCAGTACCGCAGCTACCGTACAACGACGACTGACCTGGAGGGGGCGAACGTACTTGGTGCAGTCCGTCGGGAATGGGATGTCGCCTGAGCTCGTCGAGGATGGGCATTCTAAATGAATGTATGAAAGGGGCTCTGTAATCCAACCGTGGTCAACCCGGTGGGACATTCGAAGAATCCTGCAGACAACCTTACCACTCTCAACTTGTCGGCATTTTCCTAGTAAGGGGAGCGGAGGGGAGGCGCGCCGATGAATGTAACATGGGGTAGTTGGATTCAACAGTGCTGATGTCCGCGGTGCTCGGACCCATAGTTGTGATCATTGGTGTTGAGTTCGTGGTGGAATAAGTTCGTGAGGATTCTTCCGGAGAAGGGATAGTCTCCCCCGCTGGTTGATCGGGAGCCGGAAGGTGTGTCTCGGACGTGGGTGATTTCTCGAGCTGCCCTTGTTGCTCCGGATCACATGTGTCTTTCTCGTATGACCTTCGGGGGCCGACCAAGGCTGGGTCAGGTGGGATGATGAATGTCGTGGGGTTGGGTACGGGTGCAAAGTCGATGATGTCCCTGTGGCTCTTGAACCCCGCTTCTTTAGCACGCCGCCTCTGCCTCCTCCGCCTCACGAAGAAGAAGACGAATCCGACCGTCCAGGCGA
>Ga0307515_10017756_pt1 | contig 12938 bp, 11 predicted proteins | sample 17_EM_MG_FD_194513 | JGI IMG/M metagenome (GOLD analysis project Ga0307515, IMG submission 194513) | Populus trichocarpa ectomycorrhiza microbial communities from riparian zone in the Pacific Northwest, United States - 17_EM | ecosystem: Host-associated > Plants > Roots > Unclassified | place...
CATCAATGGATGTCGGCCGATGACCGCCGGGGACGGCCGGGGACGGAAATTTACCGTCAACGGCCGTCCCTTCCGTCCGTCCCCGTCCGGCCTCAAAAAAGACGGCGCCGTTCCGTCCTGGCTCAGGACGGACGGCAAGCCGCCGTCCCGTCCCGTCCTCAGTGATGTCGGACGGCCGGGACGGTTGACAACACTGGTTGTTGATGCTGACAACGCCTTTCTTTAGATCTGTACGCAGCTCAACACACTTCCGGAGGTGATGCTGACCATTGCAATAATGACATGGCGGACGATTGACTTGCTCTGGCAGCTGGACGGGATCTTGACTGTTTGGAAGAGCAGGCTCTTGGCTATGCAGTTGTATTGGCTCTCGCTGCAGAGGTTGTTCAGAATCTTGTTGATGAAGTTGCACGGGCAGCTGACGGTACGGCTTGACAGGCTCTTGATGGTGCTCATGACGGTTGGATGGTGTAGGCTCACTTCGGCACGTTATTGTGGACTCGGTTCGGTGCGGCCTGGGCTGCACAAGGTGGTGCAGACGGACTTGTTGCCTTCGAGGTGGCTCCACATGGATAATGCCAACGCATACTGTAAATGGCTCTGCACAAATGGTTCCTTGTCTAGCCGCAGGAGAACGAGCGATGGGAATGGTGGGAGACATGAGAGCCGTGAGAGCCGTGGGTGTCGTGGGTGCAATGGGTGCAATGGGAGTTGTTAGAATCGTTGATGGAGCTGCTGGAGTCGTGATAACCATTGGGGCCATGGGTGCCGAAGATGGAGAAGCAGGAGATGTTGAAAGAGCAATGGGGGTTGTCACAGTTGTCGAGGGTGCTGTGGAAGCTGTTGGTACTGCGGAAGCTGGAGAAACCGGGGATGTTGTGGGAGCCATGGGAGCTGTGACAGTAGCCGGAGTTAGGGAGGTTGTCAGTGGTGTCGAAGCTTTCGGATTTGCAGCCGCTACGGAGGCAGCGGGGGTGATGGAAGCGGGGGAAGTTGTCGGTGTGGTGGTAGTCATTACAGCAGCAGGAGCAAGAAACTCGAACATTGCCAAAGCCTCTGCAGCAGTAATCTTTGAGGTGATCCAAGTGTTGAGAGAACGTACTCGGCTCAATTGGGTGCATGCCGAGCTTGGAGATCGCTTTCTTCCAGAGCCGCTTGGGAAGTACACGCAGCAGCATCTCGGTCCTCTCGTACTCGCACATCATTCAGCGCTCGGTGACTACTCCGCCGATGTGATCGTAGGTGCGGAGAAAAGACTTGAGACTCTCCGTATTGTTGTCTCGGCCCCCAAATGTCCCACAGAGCTGTTCCAGATATTGACATGTGTATACAAGGGAATCAGGCCGGCTATCGGTATACCGAAACGCATCCAGCATCTCCTTCTTGAGTGCAGCCCAATCTCGGCGCTCATAACCGCGCATAATTATCACCTTCTCGCGCACATACAAGCCCTCTTTTGTTTTTTGTTTTATTCATTTTGTATTCACTCTGACTAGAGTTTGACAGCATCCTAAATTCCACGCCACTACCCTCAGGAAAACCCATTGAGTCAAAGGTGTAGCTTCCCCATCTACTACCGCTACACAATGGTGGGTACTATGGGTATTTTCACTTCAATTCCACGGCCTCAAAGCCCATCTGCCTCCCCTCCAGTATTAAATGAATGTAGGTGACAAAGGAAATTCATAAGCCCACCCTTTACTTTACACTTTCTACTCGCAACCACCACCGCAGCCCCAGCACTAACGCCCGACAAGGTTTGTCGCAACAGGTGTGGATACCGAAGCATCATGGGTCGCCTTTCTTTGCTGTCTCCTCTAGGATCGAAAATGCAGGGTTTCATATGATATTATCGCAGTGGAATACCCCAATCGGCCAACTGAAGCCAGCATTCCTTTTCCATTATTGAAGAGGCCCACTACCGGTCCCGGGAAGTAGAGGTTGTATGTGTGCATCGCTAGAGTCTGTTCATTCATTTGTTGTTTCAAGATGGGGGTGTACTGCACGTGTCATCAGGGGTGCGAGTGTTGAGGGAGAGGAGAAGGAGGAGGAGGAGGAGGAGGAGAAATTAAGAGTTCGCTGATCATACAACTGGTGTAAAACATCCGTTCCAGCGAGTTGCTGGGTAGACTACCGGCCAAAATACAAGCCCTCTGCGCAGTAGTACGGAAGCATGGAGATAACATCTTGACTTGAGTAGTCTGTTCAAGTAAAACGGGCTAGGCATTCGTACTTGTGGAGAAAAATCGTCACGTCTATCCAGTGGAACGATGGAGCACCTGGAGTATTCTTTAGTAGGGTCTGGATCCAGTGCCTGCTCACGATCACGATGGCCTCCGTAAGTTGTGCTGTGATCTCTATGTGCTCTGAATTGTAGGGTGCCGTTGTGACGATGGCTGTTCGTAATTGTGATGGTGAATGAAATGTTGATTCTTGCTTTGTAACGCATCGTATCTGTTCTAAACCACTTTCTGCTCCTCCCAACTTCCGTGTAGTCACTCAGTTTATCTAATTAGTCTCTCGCTGCAGACTTACTTTCCTGTGCTCTGCTTTCTAAAACAAGATCCATCTTTGGGCTCCAATGGTGGGAGAAAACCCGTGAATAGGATTCTCGCACAGCAGCGACCAATAGGAGGCTGCAAAGAGCGGCTTCGTTTCGAGGAGCGTTGGGAGGGAGTATCCTCCGCGGGATGATGCTTGATTGGCTCTAAAACCAAGAAACAAAAGAGAGAAGAAGGAAAGAGAAGAGTTGATGACTGGGTGCGTGTCGGAGGCTGTCCATCTTAAGTCTGAACCCCTGGCGATGGCGCGATGCAGAGCCTCACCAACCCTAACCTAGTAGCGAATCCACTACTTTCGTGGGTTTAGTGGTGGGAACAATTTTCCCACCACAACGTTAAGAGGAGTGCTAAGGTGGGAAGTGTTGCGGAGGGGCAAGGGGGAGGATCGTGAGGAGGGGGGGTTTGTGAATTCTAATAGGAGGGATGGGGGAGGGGCAGCGGAGACGGAGGCGGGGAGGGGACGAAGGAGGTGTGGTCCAGATGCACAGCGGCGGACTCGGTTTGGAAGGAATTAGGAAAGCCGGAGGGGGTGGAGTTTATACAATTCTAGAACGGCGGAGTTTTCATTGAACCAATTATTCCATCTTTATGGTTTCCTCAGCCCCCAGAACGCACCCTTGTCACCGGCCGTAGCCTAGGTTTCGTCGACAACATCGACACCGGCCCAAAACCGTCTTGGAAGCCCAACCAAACTTTGCGCGGCTTATACAATAGTTATGCTGCCCCATTGTTACAGAAACCTGAAAACCGAGCCAGCCAGTTCCCAGAGAGAAGGTGCAGGTGAAAGGAAGTAAGGCCCTAGATTGAAGACAGGCATAGCGTTGTAAAGGGGCTTTTGGAGGGCGATTGGTTAACTTTTTTCTTGCAGTGGATAGCGCGGTGAAGAAGGAAAGTTGACATTGCATTGGCGCTCACTCGGTGTTTCGGAGTCCGCTAAGTAGCCCTACCGCTCGTCCCAAACCGATTGATTTTGTCTCTGCGATAGAACTCAAGAAAGGAGGACAACTGGATATATTATATGCTAGGTCAATGGTGCAATAGCTCACAATACGCTCAAAGCTACTCATACCAAACTCAATCCACCCATCAGCTCTAGAGCAAGAACTATGGCCGTGGTACCCACTTTTGAGCCTCACAAAAAGGCAAATGCTTTTATGTTGCGATAGTGAAGGGGAGAACCGTGCGTATTGGCTATAGAGCGATGACAGTCTAGGTACAGGTCTAAAGGTCCAAGATGCATAGGGAACGGGAAAGAATAAAGTGTGAAGTCTAAAAGAGCAGTCACGGACCATATCTATCAACACTTCCCCCTCTTGCTGCGCTCCATAACAACGTGGCACTAGCAGCAAGAACATCTGAACACAGAAAACTTCCCCCTCTTGCTGCGATCTATAACTAACAAACAGCAGCAAGGACACAGAACTAAGAAAGCCACAGACGAAGGACCCATCTGGCCGGCTCATAGCCGTGATGCAGGAAACTCCCCAGAAACCTACACCATCCCCGGAACATAAAAATAGTAAAACTTAGAGTGAAAGTAAAAGCGATCAGTGCCCAACAAAGATAAAATTGCCACTCATGGTGGAAACTCAATAACAAGGAAACTTAAAACAAAGTGCCCCGCGAAACCACAGTTAGGCAAGCCCCGCGAGCCCACAGACAGGCAAATAGTAAAGAATTGCACCCCGCGAAACCACAGACAGGTGAGCCCCGCGAACCCACAGACAGGCATATAGTAAGAATAGCACCCAGCAAAACCACAGACGAGGCTCTTGGTGACGATTAAGAAGAATAACCGCGGAAGGTTAACACAAGAAGAGGAGCGTGCTCTCACCGAAGCAATCTCGACATCCGAAATCTGTCGGGTTAGACGCCCCTCTCGTCGAAGCCTTCTCTCTGCAGCGAGTAGTGCCAGAGAACGTCCATCAACTCCAACAGCCGAAGCAATGAACCCGACGGAGCTCAACGTTCCGATGGAATCAGCAAGCAGTTCCGGGGAAGAACCATCAACTCCAACAGCCGAAGCAAAGAACGCGACAGAACTTGACATTCTGATAGAATCAACCAGATCTCTAGGGAAAATACGGGAAGGCCCAAAGGTTGTACCTACGACCATGCCATGGAGCTATGGGGAGATAAGACGCACACTAGCCATTCGCCTTGCTTCTGAAGTACCAGCTTTCCTACAACTAGGAGGCAAGATTGTCCAAAACGGCGTTGAATCACTACCGACAGTTATCATTGTGATCCCCCACAACTTCATCGGTACTACAAAACGCGAAGAGGTACTACAACTCACCCACAACATTCTCAGGCCATGGGGTCTTCCAGTTGAGGTCCTTCATGGATCCGTCGGCCATAGTGATGGGAAAGAGCCGAGAAACCCTGATTATCACCAACACGTTTCTTGCGGAGCATCCATCGGACCAAGAAGCCCACTTATCCCAAACGGAGGAGAATGGGCAGGATCTTTTGGAGGATACCTACGTAATAAAATGAACGGGGAGGTTTACGGACTAACTTGTGCCCATAACCTGTGCCGATACCCTGCTGACCTGGGACGACCGGAGGATGAGCTGCTTGAACTCCTCCCCATCGGAACAGCAATGGAGCAACCCGCATTATCCGATCACCGGCTTTTGATGAAAGGGTTGGATGATGCTATCATTGAATTTGATGAGCGTAGGAAAGCAATGAAGGAGCGGATGGAGGAAGTTAGCGAAGTAGACGAAAGGAAACTCGCGGCAAACTTAAAGAGCAAAATGCAATGCGTCAGAGAGCGGAACTTCCAAGATGCACGGGATAAGAGTTTTGCGGTATCAACAAGATTCTCAGAGCTCATGGTTGAAGGGGATACCCTATATGACTACGCATTGCTGAGCATAGTAGCTCAAGAAAGGAAAAATACCTGCAACCAGATGCCGGCTGTGGGTGCACCAGTCGTTCTTACTGGGGACCCGGGACTCAAGTGCGAAGATGGCGAAGAGGTACATATGGTGGGACGCACCACCGGTTCGTCCAAGGGCAAAATCAAGGGTATCCTAATTGACGGTAAAGTCGAGCGTCTGAAAGATCCATTCCAGTGCAGGTGGGTTTACGGCGAAGGGAGGGCATTCAGTGAAGTAGGAGATAGCGGTTCGTGGGTGCGGGCAGGAGGCGTCGCCATTGGATACATATTTGGGGGGGGGTACACGGATGAAATCAAACTAGAATCTTCGTGGCTGTGTGGAATCGACGAAACTTTGAAGCGTATCAAAGCTCGATGGGGCATCGACTTGGAAGTCTGGAATCCGGAAGAATGATATGGTGGTGGGTGGTGGTGGGTGGTGGGTTGTTATGCTGTTCCTAGATTTTAGTTAATTCATCTGTAACCTGACGAACTTTTACTTGTGAACATTGTAACTTTGCCTTTCTCTTATTGTTTCCCCAGACGGTATCAAGATGGGTCCTGCGAAGGTCAAACCACACTGGTCAGATTTTGGCTCATGTTTAAGTTTCCTATTGCTCCTCCTGAGTACAATCCCACAACCTGCGCCGGCGATATGGACTAGTTTCGTGCCCTTCTGTTGTCCATTTGCAAATGGGTTCTGTTCTGCTTTGTTTAGCTTACAGTCACTTACACCTTGTATTCTATCTCACCACGTTATACTATTGTATCGTCACAACTAAATGAACGGTTCTATCTGAACTGGCTGTGGTTGGTCCCCAGTAGCCTCCTCTTGCCACGCCACCACACAGCCCACCTTGTTGTTCTGGGCGAATCGAGCCTGCCTGAGTCGAGGTGCAGTTATTTTCTGGAATCAGTCAACGTGAGGTTCTAGTTATAGTGTAATTGCATCGAACCTTCCTTTGCAAATATTGAGAAGGGCGGCATACAAAAAATCTATTTAGTTAATAGGTACGGCTTTCTCTCTTCCCCAGTGGTGGCTGCGAATTTTTTAATCACTCGCACGCTTGTTGATTTAAATTCTGCCGTTCGCTGATAGCGAGAGAAAATCGAGCCGGCACACCACACTGGGAAAGAGAGAAGGTCCGGCGGGTTGTGATACAGATTTTGGGCCAAACGTTGTCCATCTATCTCGTGAAACTATTTGGTTAATAGGTGCGGCGCCTTGTGATACAGATGTTGGATTTAAGGATCAAGATGGTCGATTGCCTTGCAAGATAGGTGATCCACTACCTGCACCACAGAAATACACCGATTGGCTATAACCGAATTAGTCTTACTGGCTGCTAAGGAATTTCTCTATCGTACCAAGCCTCTCATGTTTCTCACTCTCCACGTTAGTGCTTTGCATTGCGGATAAGTAGGGGGTAATGCGAAATAGAAAGTAGTCGTACTGAGAAATAGAAAAAGCGATGGAGCTGAGGGACGGTGGCGTCGGTCTATCATCTCTATAGGTTGCATACGGACGATAAACTTGATTACACACACACACACACACACAGATGTTCGCCCAAGCCTCATCCGCATCGTCATTCAATACAAGATGGCACCCTCTCACTATATACAACGGTTTATGAGCATGACAGCCGCTACCATCTCAGTAACCATCACCGCTTTCGACCTCAGATTATCCTCAGCAACCATCCGCTGCAGGCTACACATATCCCCACGAAGCTACTGTGGACATCCAAAAACTGGTCAACGAATCAGCAAGAAGGACAACCGGTATGTTCAAGTCATCACCCTGAGGTGCGAGGTGTTCCAAAGACGTGTGACCAGGTTAGTACATCCAACTCTGAGATTGAGTCTCTGACACTGAGTCTCTGACATTGGGTCTCTGACATTGGGTCTCTGATATTGAGTCTCTGACATTGAGTCTCTGACATTGAGTCTCTGACATTGAGTCTCTGAAATCGACTGACATCAACGTGACAAATAGGAGTTTACGGACATTTGCGAGACGCTTGCGGATAACTCTCGAGATCTCCTGAGACTTACGCCGGATGTGAAGCTCAATTATGATGATGTCCGTACCATGCGAAGATTCATCTCATGCATACAACGAAGAGTCACCTGAAGGGCCACAACCAAACCCAAGAACGCCCATCAAGCCCCGCGGGAGAGTGGAAGACGGCAACGAGCCCACCGCACAGCCGAAAACGGCATCACGCCCTGCGCCAAAGATCACATCGGCTCCTTCATTAGAGCATATCCTGGTCTCTCCTACGGCACCAATCAATAAACCCACTTCAGATTTTCGTGTTGGGTCTACTACACTCGTAATATCAGGGCTCAACCTAATTGCGACTAAGGGGAGAATCGGTAGGGTGGGGTACGAGTACCACTTGTAGAGGCACTACACAATCGGCAGTATTTTCCACGATACCGTCTCCGACGGATTCAGTGGTTTCGGGTGATGCTTAGTCGCCCAAGGTTCGACCCATTTCCGATCAGCAGCTCTGGCAGTGCCCTCCAGTGACACTTCATTGGACGGAATGATGCACGTGATCCCTCGCCAGTTTCACTCATAGATATCAGCCACAGGAGGCCTAAACCCGGTGGACCCAGCTCACCAGCTCAGTCTGTTGTGAGAGGCACCTCACCTGGAAATCGATACCAAAATGCCAGATCTTCGTCAATGAGGCAGGACTACGACCCGCGATATCCCGACTCATCAACACAGCACGACGCTTCGCGAACACATTAATTGAAATGTCAGATGGAACAGGAGGTGATCATGTTTTGGCAGGAGACACCCCTCTGGCAACTAGGTTAAGAAAATTTATAGGAGTGGAAGGATAAGTAGAACAATGCACTGTACCAGAATTCGATACCAAAGCAAACACAACAGTATTCATTCTGGAAATGAAGTAGGCCCTCAAGCAAGTGCATTCAGGGAGGAGGGACTTATCCTTTGGACGGGTGGATCAAGATTAGAAGATGAGAGAGTAGATAGCACAGTGGTGTGGCAGGAAGTGTAGTAGTATGAAATAACAATAGTCTATTTGGACTTGTCATAGCACGTTCCCTATCCATCCCAGTTACCCGGCTACCGGCTCGGCCAATCAGGTTGCCTAAGTCGAACGGAGACACGGACGCAAGTGATGCCGTTGGCCACGTCTCACTCCACATTACATGCGCACCGTCAAACCACAATTCCCATGCCACAACACCGCGGCATAAGGACCAATAGCAAAACATAAAAGCTCGACAACAAAAGAATAAACCAACTTGTCATCAAGTCCACAACAAAGTATAACCAATGGCCCTTGACTCCATGGCTTTACCCCTTACTTTTGCTGTTAAACTTTGATTTTCCCAATCTGTATTGTCTTTTGTACTTGTCAAGCATTTGCTTTGCCTTTGAAAGGTTGGAAGCTGGCACCAATGTCATATCAGCTTCATCATAGCCTTTCCGCTTGGGTAGATATTTGTAGCTGTGTTTGGACCAAGGTGCCAACCTATGCGAGACGATAGCTTCTATGATTTATGAATAGTCGGCGGCGCCATATCTGTTTAGTATTGCACATACCGGCGGAGGATGTGTCATTTCCTGCGCTGTGTTGTAGTTGGCGACATTCTTCTTGAGTCTGCTGATGTTTACTACAACATTAAGTGCCATATCTGTCAGCAACAGAAATTCGATTGCACACTGTCCTCAGAACTTAATGGTTCTGTACGGTCCAGTCCATAGATACTGTGACATCCAACAAAAAGGATCTTCATTGATGTATGTAATCAGTAGATCTTTAAAGTTTAACATTAAGAGGTCTCCAACCTCCAGGGTACATGGCTGTTGGGTCTTATTTGCTTCCACTGGCTGGCTGTCTTGTACTTTACTGAGGCAGTCCTGGGGATCTATCAAGGAAGGTTTCAACAGTTCAACAAATAGTGTATCTTCCAGGCTCCATATTTTGTTATAATGATGCTGGCCCTCAATCAAGGCTAAGGCAATAGATGTTGTGTACGCTAGGGTCAATTGAAATTGGCTTCAATCTGCGCATGAGTGGATTGACTTGTTCTATGTGAATTCCACTAGACGGAGCATGGTATCCCACTGGTCTTGGTAGCGAATAGGCAAAGGTTGAAGATACAACATGATATGCTTGTTTGATATCTCTGACTGTCTGTCTGTCCGGGGGTAAAATGCTGTTGAAATCAGCCGCTTTGTTATCTGGATGCCAATCACTTCTGCCCAGGAATCTGATGAAAAGACAAGGTCTCTGTCACTGATCATGTCTGGTGGGACACCATCATGTCGTATGAGATCTTCCAAATATTGCTCTTTAAATTGTGTCGTGTCAACAATGTTTTTGCAGGGTATGCAGTGAATTGGTTGGAAAACGTGAGCCACGACTGTCATGATACAATTGTTTCCTTTCCATGATGCTTGTAAATCAGGAATATAATCTACCCCGATATGGTTTCAGCGGCCTAATGGATCTGCAGTTGGTTCAAAGCAATGATTCCACCAGTCCGGACGGACCCATTCTGGAGTAGGGGCCCGTCCAGTGCTGTTGGATTGGATGGTTGGACTGGACTCGACCGCAGACTGGACCGCAGACTGCCAGTCTTGGACTAGACGGGCTTGGTCTGGACCAGTCCACTCAGGCTTACAATTTCGACATTGTGTCATACCTAAGTACCACTGAAAACACAACAGATTGTCGCATTTAATAACCACTCACCTCTGAATGGCCACTCTGGGTGAATCTATGATAGTTCTGTCCGTATAGTAGGACCTATTAAAATATATCTCTCCAATCCAAATACCGATCCAGTGCGCAACATACCCTAACCCTGGACACAGCGCTGGACTGATCCACTCCAGTGCAGTTCAGTCCAGTCCTGGTCCAACAAAATTGGGGATTGGTCCGATCCCTGTCCAACATTTCCTTGGAGTGGACTGGACTGGACTTGGATGGACCCTGTCCGGACTGGTCCATTGCTGGACTGGTGGAATCATTGGTTTACACAAGCCCACTACTTTCCCAGCCTGTGGATTGATCTGAGCACACATCTCACAGCCTTTTGTATGACCTTGAACTTCTATCCTTACCCCTGGCCACAAGAAATACTGTTTGACCATCAAATATATTTTCCTGCTTTGAAATACTTTCCTACTGTAGCATCTCGTTGTTTTGGAAGGATTTGGTCGCTCAGCGGTATTGGAATGTGGGTCAGATGAAATTCATCGTTGCACAATGCCCGGTGTACATTCAGTTTTGTAGGACGGTCATTGTCAAAGATACAATGCATGGGGTTATACGGGATAGAAAAACCAAACTAAGTTATTGGAATTGGAAGTGTCTCAAATCAGACGAGAGAGTGGAAGGTCAGAATCATGGTAGTCAACCTAGGCTGGAGCAAAACACGATAGATTGTTTTGTAGACTAGAGTACAAGTGAGCAGTAACGAAATTGTCTGCAAAATTGTTGTTATATACTACAAACATCACTGTCATCAGCAGAACCCACTCATTCTGAAAAACATCCACACTTTACCAGAGTGTGTACACCACCTACCCATTCTGGTTTGGTAGCATTCTTATATTTCTAATCCAACATAAAACATGTCTTCAAAACAGGGAAACCTGTTTCCACATTCGAAAACCTGTTGGTTATTCTCGCAATGCATAACCCAGTGTTTTGCTCCAAAAATGTAGGCAGACTTCAACGATCATTAGTCAATCATGGATCCACAGTTTTGATAACCGTACATGTAGGTCACCCTCCGACATGCCATGTTTCTATGAGATTCAGATTCCAGCTTCACTAGGTTGTTTTGCATGAAAAATGTGAATATCTTGAAGTCTGGTCAAGATTGCCATGGGTTCCCAGCTGTGTTCATTGTATTCTTTCAACTTATTTGGTATTGATGGTGTGACCTGAACTGGCTTGAATTGTCGACTATCTCGATTTCCCAATCTACGTAAACATACACAATCACCAGGGGTGGTACTTCAATTTCTCGTTCAGCAATGTGGGCTTCTGGTGCTTTCAATAGTCATGATGTTGGTTGAACCTGGTCTCGGTTCAGATCCTTAGAAATTGGCAAAGAACAAGCCCATGGCCTGATCACTTCGAAGATTTTGAGTTATCCTATTCTCTTCCAGTCCAGCTTTTTACTTGGTTTCTCTATTGAGATATTTCCTGTGTCCATACATATAATGTCCCATACCTCTAACGTTTGCCACTTGTTGTGTGGTTCATCTGCATGTTCCGTATCGACTGTGATCTTGTCACCACAGCCTCCTTTTGATTAAAAACTTTGTTCAGTTTTCAGGCCATATTGGTTGCATTTACTTCCCCACTGTCATTGCCATTCTGTATCAGGTATTAGCTAAAGGTCATGTTGAGGTGAAAGCCGGATTTGCCAAAGGACAGTGAACATCAAATAGACTCTGAAGTGCTGATGTTGGTTGCAAACTCTGCTAGGGGAAGATTTTGGATTGAATAGTCCTATTTGTTATTGACAAACCATCCAAAATCCTATTGCATGACCACATTGGTTTTTTCCTTCACGCCATCCATCAGCAAACTGTATTATAGCCAGATTTGCAGTGGCTGGGTTGAGGTTAAGGCTACACTTCCGACCTGAAAGTTGGAACTTTTGACACTAGAACTACATCCTCCGACCAGAAGATGAGAGTCTGTGAATCCTCCGGCCGGAAGTTGAAAATTTCTCCCAAAAAATTGCATCGTTCTCCGACCGGAAGATGAGAATTTCTTCTAGGCAGAGAGTATTTAATTTTCCGGCCAGGAGATAATAGTTTCTACCAGCGTTGAACTAAGCCTTTCGAGTAGATAGCTCCCAGGTTCTGCAAGGTAGATCTCACTTCTCCGCTCGAAAAGTTGAAACTTTCGCAACAAGAATTGCGTTTTCCGACCGGAGGTTGACAATTTCGCCCAACCAGGTAGTATTGAATCTTCCGGCCGGAAGATGATAGTTTCTACCAGCGTTGAACTCAGTCCTCCGAATAGACACTTTCGAGCTTCTGCTAGGTACATCTCAATTCTCCGGCCGGAAGTTGGAACTGTCAAATGAGCACAACATCCTCCGACCAGATGTTGTGAGTCCATCTAGGCCCAAAATTAAAGTTCCGGCCGGATATTGAAACTTTCCCACAAAGAATTGCATTCTCCGACCGGATGTTGAGAATTTCTCCCAGGTAAGTCTTATTTAATCCTCCAGCCGGAGGATGATGGTTTCTACAAGCATTTAACTCAGTCGTCCGATTAGAAAGTTCCCAGCGTCTGCAAGTTAGATCTCAATTCTCCGGCCGGAAGTTGAAACTTCCCCACAAAGAATTGCATTCTCCGACTGGATGTTGAGAATTTCTCCCAGGTAGGTCTGATATAATCCTCCGGCCGGAGGATGATGGTTTCTACCTGCGTTTAACTCAGTCGTCCGACTAGAAAGTTCCGAGC
>Ga0307515_10017757_pt1 | contig 12938 bp, 9 predicted proteins | sample 17_EM_MG_FD_194513 | JGI IMG/M metagenome (GOLD analysis project Ga0307515, IMG submission 194513) | Populus trichocarpa ectomycorrhiza microbial communities from riparian zone in the Pacific Northwest, United States - 17_EM | ecosystem: Host-associated > Plants > Roots > Unclassified | place...
GCCGGCGCCCTGGCCGTGCTGCGCGCGATCGAGCTGGACCGGATCGGCCTGGTCGCCGAGCTGGCCGGCGAGCCGGAGACGGCCGTCGCGGCCGCGTTCGATCAGCTGGTCGGCGCCGCGGTGGTGATCCGCGACGCTCAGCGCCGGTACCGGTTCGCGCACAGCATCGTGGCCGACGCGCTGTACGAGGAGATCGGCCCGGCCCGGCGCCGCCAGCTGCACGCTCGGGCGGCCCGGCTGATGCTGGCGGCCCGGGACCGGGGCGAGCCGGCCGACCTGCTCGAACTGGCCCGGCACCTGGCCGCATCGGCCGCGCGGGGCGACCAGCAGGCGGTCGCGGTGCTCACCGAGGCCGCCCGGCACGCGCTGCACCCGGCGCCGGACGCCGCCGCCGGCTTCTGCGAGCGGGCGCTGGCGCTGCTCGGCCCGGACGCGGCCGAACGGCCCGGCCTGCTCGCGTTGCAGAGCCGCGCGCTGGCCCGGGCCGGCCGGCCGGAGCCCGCGGTGGCGCCGGGCCGGGCGGCACTGACGCAGCTGCCCGCGGGGGCGGAGCGCTACCGCACCGCCACCACCGTCATCACCAGCCTGTACCTGCTGGACCGGATCGACGAGGCGATCGAGGTGGCGGACGGGGAGATCGCGGTGGGCGACCCGCCGGCCGCCCTGCAGGCGCAGCGGGCGGTGATGCTCGCGTTCGCCGGCCGGCCGCAGGAGGCGGCGCGGCAGGGCGAGCGCGCCGCCGGGGCCGTGCCCGCGTCGCCGGCCGAGGAGGTGGTGGTCTGCGAGCAGCTGGCGATCCTCGCCTCGATCCTGGGCCGGCACGCCGACACCATCGCGCTGGGCGACCGGGCGCTGCGCGCGAGCGGCGATTCGGTCCCGCTGCGGCTGCAGGCGCTGGCGGTGTGCGCCTCCACCGAGGCACTCGCCGGCCTGGTGGCCCAGGCGAGCGGCCGGCTGCGCGAGGCGACGGAGCTGGTCGACGACTCGGCGGCGCACCGTTTCGTCGGCGAGCTGGCGCTGACCCGGGTGGTGCTGGACTGGCTGGGCGGGCGCTGGGACGCCGCGCTCGAGGGCTTGCGGAGCACGACGGCGGAGCTGAGCGTACGCCGCCAGGCCGTGCTCGCCGCCGCCCTGAGCGCGGTCGAGCTGGAGATGCGCACCTGGCGTGGCGAGTTCGCGGCCGCCGCGCCGCTGGCCGCGCTCCCGCCCCCGCGGATGCCGAACCTCGCCGAGCTGCACGCCTGGGCGCTGGCCGGTTACCAGGCGGCGACCGGCGATCGGGTGGCGCCGGCGGTCACCCTGCGGGCCGCGCTGGACCAGCCCGGCGGCGCCCCGTACGGATGCCTGCTGTTGTCCCGGCTGATCGAGCTGGCACCGCCCGCGCTCGAGCTGGACGCGCTGGTCAAGGACCTGGTCGAGGTGGCGACGCCGCAGGTCACGCCGTGGGCGCAGACGACGCTGCAGCGCACCCTGGGCGTGGTGCACCACGACCCCGCGGCCCTGCGCGAGGCGGTGGCGCACGCCGACACGGGTGGGCTGCCCTTCGAGCGGGCGCGGGCCCAGCTGGCACTCGGCGAGCTGGTAGACAGCGAGGTGCCGGCGCTGCTTGAGGCGTACCGGCTGTTCGCCCGGCTGGGCGCGCACGGCCTGCGCCGGCGGGCCGGGCGGCGCCTGCACGAGCTCGGCGCGAAGGTGCCGCGGGCCCGGTCGGGCGCGGCCGGCCTGCTGACCGAGTCGGAGGAGAGGGTGGCCCGGCTGGTCCAGCAGGGCATGCGCAACCGCGAGATCGCCACCGCCCTGCACTACAGCCCGCGCAGCATCGAGGTCTACCTGTCGCGCATCTACGCCAAGCTGCGCGTCTCCTCCCGGCTCGAGCTCGCCCGGGCCCTCGACCGGATGGACATCCGGGTATGACTGCGGTGAACTCGCCGCTTAGCTGTTGTGGTTCCCGCACTGCCCGCCGGGCGCGGGTGCCGCTTGCATGAATGCCGAGGAGGCACATCGATGGTCCGGACCGCGTACACCACCTGCCCGCTCTGCGAGGCCACCTGTGGGCTGGAGCTGACCGTGGACGGCGACCGGATCACCGGGGTGCGCGGCGACCGCGAGGATCCGCTCAGCCGCGGCTACCTGTGCCCGAAGGGTGCCAGCCTCGGGGCGCTGGAGGACGATCCCGACCGGGTCCGCGGGCCGCGCATCCGCCGGGACGGCAAGCTGGTGCCGGCCGGCTGGGACGAGGCGTTCGCCGCCGTGCACGACGGGCTGACCCGGGTGATCGAGGCGCACGGCCGCGACGCCGTGGCCATGTACCTGGGCAATCCGAACGTGCACACCCTCGCCGGCGGGATGTACGCCGGGACGCTGCGCAAGGCGCTCGGCTCCCGCAACGTCTACACCGCGTCGACCGTGGACCAGATGCCCAAGCACGTGTCCTGCGGATACTTGTTCGGCCATCCGATGGCGATCCCGGTGCCCGACGTGGACCGCACCGACTTCCTGCTGGTGCTGGGCGCCGACCCGTATTCGTCGAACGGCTCGCTGTGGACGGTGCCGGACCTGCCGGCCCGCCTGGCGGAGCTGCGCAGGCGGGGCGGTCGGCTGGTGGTGGTCGATCCGCGCCGGACCCGGACCGCCCGCGCCGCCGACCGCCACCTGCCGATCCGGCCCGGAACGGACGTGTACCTGCTGCTCGGCATGGTGCACGAGCTGTTCGCCCGGGACCTGGTGGCGCTGGGCGAGCTGGCACCGCACGTCGCCGGCGTCGAGGAGGTACGCCAACTGACCGCCCCGTACTCGCCGGAGACCGTCGCCCCGTGGTGCGGGGTCGCCCCGGCGGCCATCCGGGAGCTGGCCGCCGACCTGGCCGCCGCGCCGCGCGCCGCCGTGTACGGCCGGATCGGCACCACCACGGTCCGGCACGGCACCCTGACCAGCTGGCTCGTCGACGTCCTCAACGTGCTGACCGGCAACCTGGACCGGCCCGGCGGCGCGATGTTCCCGCTGCCGGCGCACGGGCGGCGGGGCAGCGGGAGCGGGCCCGGTTTCCGCACCGGGCGCTGGGCCAGCCGGGTGCGCGGCCTGAGCGAGGTGCTCGGCGAACTGCCCGCCGTCACGTTGGCCGACGAGATCCTGACCCCGGGCGCCGGGCAGGTACGGGCGCTGATCACCGTCGCCGGCAACCCCGCGCTGTCGGTGCCGAACGCGGGCCGGCTGGACGCCGCGATCGCCGGGCTCGACTTCGTGGTCTGCGTCGACCCGTACGTCAACGCCACCACCCGGCACGCCGACGTGCTGCTGCCTCCGCCGCCGCACAGCCAGCAGGCGCACTACGACCTGTCCTTCTATCACTTCGCGGTGCGCAACGTGGCCCGCTTCTCGCCGCCGGTTACCCCGCTGGCCGAGGGCGCGCTGGACGAGAGCGACATCCTGCTGCGGCTGATCGCGATCCTGTCCGGCCGTGGTCCGCAGGCGGCGACCGACGGGCCGGCCGAGATGCGCCGGCGGCTGGACAACCGGCTCAGCCAGGGTCCGTACGGGCTGTCGCTGGACAAGCTCGAGGCCGCCGAGCACGGGGTCGACCTGGGCCCGCTGCTCCCGCGGATCCCGGAGATCCTGCGTACCGCGTCCGGGCGGATCGAGCTGTGCCCGGCCCCGATCGCGGCCGCGCTGGCCGAGCTGCGGGCGCCGGAGCCGGTGCCGGCGAACTCGTTCGTGGTCGTCGGCCGGCGCCACGTACGCACCAACAACTCCTGGATGCACAACGTGCCGGCGCTGGTCAAAGGCAAGCCGCTGTGCACGATCCAGGTCAACGCGCTCGACGCCGAGCGGCTCGGCCTGGTGCCGGGCGGCCGGGCCCGGGTCACCTCCCGGGTCGGCGAGGTCGAGCTGCCGGTGGAGATCACCGACGAGATCGCGCCGGGCGTGGTGAGCATCCCGCACGGCTTCGGCCACGACCTGCCCGGCGTCGAGATGTCCGTGGCGCGGCGCTCGGCCGGGGTCAACACCAACCTGCTGACCGACGACCTCAGCATCGACCCGTTGTCCGGAACAGCGGTCCTCAATGGCGTACCGGTGGAGGTGGCCCCCGCATGATCTCCCGAACCATCGCGGACCTTCCGTTCGACGCGGCCCGCAGGCACGGTGACCGGCCGGCGTTGCGTTACCTGCACGACGGGGCCACCTGGCGCGATCAGTCCTTCGCCGAGCTGGCCGCGACGGTGGACGCCATCGCGCGCGGGCTGGTCGATTCCGGCGTGGCGCCCGGCGACCGGGTCTGCATCCTCGGCCAGACGTGTCCGGAGTGGACCCAGCTGGCCCTCGGCGTGACGGCCGCCGGCGGCGTCGTGGTGCCGATCTATCCGACCAGCTCCGACTCCGAGCGGGAGTGGATCGTCAGCAACTCCGGTGCGAAGACCACCTTGCACCCGGACGCGTCCACCGTGGAGGCACTGGTGGCGGCCGGCCGCGCCGGCGACTTCGACGAGGAGTTGCGGCGGCGCCGGGCGGCGGTCGACCCGGCCGATCCCTGCCTGATCATCTACACCTCGGGCACCACCGGGCCACCCAAGGGCTGCGTGCTGACCCACGGCAACTGGCTGGCTGTGTGCCGGTTCACCGAGGAGCTTTCCTACCTCACCGCCCAGGACGTGGTATACCTCTTCCTCCCGCTGGCCCACGTCTTCGCCCAACTGGTCCAGTTCGGCTGTCTGTACGCGGGCTCGACGCTCGCCTACTTCGGCGGCGACGTGCGCCGGGTGATCCCGGAGCTGGCCGAGGTGCGCCCGACGTTCCTGCCGTCGGTGCCGAGGATCTTCGAGAAGCTGTACACCGCGCTCGCCGGCCGGGCCGACGCCGCGACGGTGCGGGCCGTGCTGGGCGGCCGGCTGCGGCTGGCGTTGTCCGGCGCGGCCCCGATCGCGCCCGACGTGCTGGAGTTCTTCCGGGACGCGGGGGCGCCGGTGGTCGAGGGATTCGGGATGACCGAGAGCACCGGCTGCGGGACGGTCAGCACCATCGCGCGGCACCGGATCGGCACGGTCGGCGTCGCGGCCCCGGGCACCTCGATCCGGATCGCCGAGGACGGCGAGATCCTGATGGCCGGCCCGCACGTCTTCGCCGGCTACTGGCAGGACCCGCAGGCCACCCGGGAGACCCTGGTGGACGGCTGGCTGCACACCGGCGACCTCGGCACGATCGACGCCGACGGGTTCGTCACGATCACCGGCCGCAAGAAGGACATCATCATCACCTCGACCGGCAAGAACATCGCGCCGGCCGAGCTGGAGAACCAGCTGCGCCAGTCCCGGTGGATCTCGCAGGCCCTCCTGCACGGGGACCGGCGCCCCTACCCGGTCGCGCTGATCACCCTGGACCTGGAGGAGATCCTGCCCTGGGCGCGCGAGCTGGGGCTGCCCGAGGACCCCGCGGCGCTGGCGGGGCATCCGCGGGTCCGCGAGCTCGTGCAGTCCGTCGTGGACGAGGCCAACACCCGGGTCTCCCGGCCGGCCCGGATCAAACGGTTCGCCGTGCTGGCGCAGGACTTCACCGTGGAGTCCGGAGAGTTGACCCCGACCTTGAAGATCAAGCGCGCTTTCGCGTACGCGAACCACGCCGCCGTTCTCGAGGAGTTGTATGCACCCCGATGAACTGGCGGCGCGAACCCGCGACTTCCTGACCGCGCACGATCCCGCGGCGCTGTCCCGGCCGGACTTCCTGCGCGCCCGCTTCGACGCCGGCCTGGCCTGGGTGAACTTCCCGCGCGGGCTGGGCGGGCTGGACCTGCCGCGGGCCCTGCAGCCGGTCGTCGACGCGGTGCTCGCCGAGGCCGGCGCGCCGGACAACCAGCCGCTGCGGATCGGCATCGGGCTGGGGATGGCGGCGCCGACCATCCTGCGGCACGGCACCGACGAGCAGCGGCACCGCTGGCTGCGCCCGCTGTGGACCGGCGAGGAGCTGTGGTGCCAGCTGTTCAGCGAGCCGGGCGCCGGATCCGACCTGGCGGCGCTGGCCACCCGGGCGGTGCGCGAGGGCGACGGCTGGGTGGTGACCGGGCAGAAGGTCTGGACCTCGATGGCGCACGAGGCACGCTGGGCGATCCTGATCGCTCGCAGCGAGCCGGCGGCGGCCAAGCACGCCGGGCTGACCTACTTCGCCTGCGACATGACGGCGCCGGGCGTCGAGGTGCGGCCGCTGCGCCAGCTCACCGGCGAGGCCGAGTTCAACGAGGTGTTCCTGGACGGCGTGCGGATCCCCGACGCGCACCGGATCGGCGCGGCCGGCGAGGGCTGGCAGATCGCGCGGACCACGCTGATGAACGAGCGGGTGGCGATCGGCGGCGGCCCGGTCCCGCGCGAGGACGGCATGATCGGTGTGGTGGCCCGGGACTGGCGGGAGCGGCCCGAGGTGCGCACCGCGGCCGGGCGGGACACGCTGCTGCGGCTGTGGGTCGCGGCCGAGGCGGCCCGGCTGTCCGCCCAGCGGCTGCGTGAACAGCTCGCCGCGGGGCAGCCCGGTGCCGAGGGCTCGGCGGTCAAATACGCGTACGCGCTGCTCAACCAGGAGATCGCCGGCTTCGGGCTGGAGTTGCTGGGCGAGCAGGGGCTGCGCTACGACGACTGGACCATGCGCCGGCCGGCCATCGTCGACTGGGAACGGCGTACGCCCGGATACCGCTATCTGCGGGCCAAGGGGAACTCGATCGAGGGCGGCACCTCGGAGATCCTCTGCAACATCATCGCCGAGCGGGTGCTCGGCCTGCCCCGCGAGGTGAGCACGTGACCAGCCTGCTCTACTCCGATGTCGAGGACGAGCTGCGCGCCGCCGTGCGCAAGGTGCTCGCCGACCGCAGCCCGTGGCAAGCGGTGCTGGCCCGGGTGGAGGGTGCCGAGCCGTACGACACCGGGCTGTGGCGCACGCTCGCCGCCGAGGTCGGCTGCGCCGGGCTTCCCGTGCCGCAGGAGCGCGGCGGTGCGGGCGCCGGCTGGCGGGAGGCGGCCGTGGTGGCCGAGGAGTTCGGCCGCGCGGTGGCGCCGGTGCCGTGGCTGGGCTGCGCCCAGGTCACCGCGGCGCTGCTGGCCTGCGAGGACACCGCCCTGCTGGGCCAGGTCTGCGCCGGCGAGCTGGTCGCGGCGTTCGCGGTCCCGCTGTCCACCCCGCTCGGTGCCCCGCCGCCGGCCGGGGTGCGGGCCGACGGCGACACGATCACCGGGACGGTGACCAGCGTGGCGGACGCGCTGAGCGCCGATGTCCTGCTGGTGCCGACGCCGGACGGTCTGTGGCAGGTGTCCGCCGCCGACGCCCGGCTCGCGGCGGTCACGTCGCTGGATCTGACCCGGCCGCTGGCCGACATCTCGTTCGACTCCGCGCCCGCCACCCGGCTGGCCGGTGTGGAGCGCGCCTGGACCGCCTCGCTCACCGCAGGCGCTGTCTTGCTGGCCGCCGAGCAGCTGGGCCTGGCCGAATGGTGCCTTCAGACCACGGTCGCGTACGTCAAGCAGCGGCACCAGTTCGGCCGGGCGATCGGGTCGTTCCAGGCGGTCAAGCACCGGCTGGCGCAGCTGTGGGTGGAGGTGACCCAGGCCCGCGCGGTGGCCCGGTACGCGGCGACCTGCCTGACCACGGACGATCCGGACACGACGGTGGCCGCCCACCTCGCCCAGGCGCACTGCGGCCAGGTAGCGGTCCGCGCGGCGGAGGAGTGCGTGCAGTTGCACGGCGGGATCGGCTTCACCTGGGAGCACCCCGCACACCTCTATCTGAAACGCGCGAAGAGCGACGCCATCGCGTTCGGCACCGCTGCTTGGCACCGCGCGGAACTGGGCGACATATTGGATCTCCCCGCTCCTGATTAGGTGACAGTGGAGCGGGGCCGCGCCTCCGGTCGCGGTTCGGGGTGGGCGCGAATGCCGTATGTTTGCAGCCGTCAGGCCGATGGCGGCAGCCGACAGCGAGGAGCAGGCCGATGACCAACTCCGAGGATGTCGAGCGCGGCCCCGCGCCGAAGATCGATAACACCGTCCCGCATTCGGCTCGGGTCTGGAACTACTGGCTCGGCGGCAAGGACAACTTCCAGTCCGACCGCGAGGTGGGCGACCAGTTCGCCGGTCTCTACCCCGACATCACCGTGGTCGCGCGCAGCTCCCGGGCGTTCCTGACCCGGGCGGTGACCTATCTGGCCGCCGAGGTCGGCGTCCGGCAGTTCCTCGACATCGGCACGGGTCTGCCCACGGTCGACAACACGCACGAGGTCGCGCAGGCCGCGGCGCCGGAGTCCCGGATCGTCTATGTCGACAACGATCCGCTGGTGCTCGCGCACGCCCGGGCGCTGCTGACCAGCAACCCGCAGGGCGCGACCGAGTACATGGACGCCGACCTGCACGACCCGGGCACCATCCTCAAGATGGCCACCCGCACCACGTTGGATCTTTCCCAGCCGGTCGGGCTGATCCTGATGAACATCCTCGGCCACGTCGGCGACCTGGCCGAGGCGGGCGGCATCGTGCGGCAGCTGATGGCCGCGTTGCCCTCGGGCAGCTATCTGGTCACCGCGGACGGCACCAACGTCCTCGACGGCCCGGCCTTCGAGGAAGCGATCGGGGTCTGGAACGCGAACGCGCCGCTGTCGTACCACCTGCGCAGCCCCGAGCAGCTGAGCACGTTCCTGACCGGGCTGGAGGTCGTCGAGCCCGGCCTCGTCCCGTGCAACCGGTGGCGGCCCCGGCCCGGCACCGAGCCGGCCGACCTGCGCGAGGTCGACGAGTTCGGGGCCGTGGCCCGCAAGCCGTAGCGGTCCGGCGGCGGTTACCTGACGTTCCGCAGGGCGGTCAGCCCGTCGACCGCCGCCCGGCCCCGCAGCGCGCCCGAGGCGGCGTCGAGCCAGACGATCTCGTCGGAGACTCCGGCGTACACCCGGGTGGCGTCGCCGCTCAGGCCCAGCCCGCGGACCGGGCCGGGCACGGACCAGCGGGCTGTCACCGCGTCGGCCCCGCTGCTCAGCACGGTCACTGTCGGACCGGCGCCGACGAAGGCCCGCCCGTCCGGAGCGAACGCCAGGCTGGTCGCGCCGGCCGCCGCCGGGATGGTGGCGACGCGCTCGATGGTGAGCGTGGTCGTGTCGGCGTACGCGAGCGACCCAGACGTCATGTCGACCACGGCGAGTCGCCGCCCGCCGGAGCCGAGGGCGACGGCGTGCCCCTCGGCCGGGCCTTCGCCGAACGGGTGCGGCAGATCCAGGCAGTACGCCCACCGCTCGACCAGGTTCAGGACGTGCACGAACGCGTGCACGTTGCCCGGCCGGCCCGCGATCAGGTCGCGGGTGTGCTGGTGGCCCGGCTGGTGGGTGTACAGGGTGTAGAGCAGCTTCCGGTCGGCCGAGAGCACCGCTTGGCGTCCCTCGCCCCGCATCTGCTCCTCGGCGCCCGCCGGCACCGGCGTTTTGTTCCGGGTGAGCAGCGGCTGCACCACCCCGGACGCCAGGTCGAGCAGCCGCACCCGGTACTGCTCCGGCGCCTCCTTGGGCAGCCACTCCAGGATGAACAGTCCCGAGTTGTCCAGGGTGAACGCGTCCGGTTCGACGACGCCGTCGAGGTCGTACTCCCGCTGGGGTTGCCCGTCGATGATCACGAGCAGCGGGCTGCGGGCGCGCGCGGCCGGCCGGACCGAGGCCCCGGTCCGGCTCAGCACGCACCCCCGGCCGTCCGCGGCGACCACGCGCGGCAACCACCCGTCCCCGATCGTGCTGCTTCGGGTGGGTGCCCCCGTCGCGGGGTCGAGCCGCACCAGGACCGGCCCGCCGGACTCGCCGCGTTGCACCGCACAGGCGACGCCCCCGTCGAGGCTGACGGCCGCCGCGGCGCCGAGTCCGTGCGGGCGGGCGCCGCCGAGCACGACCAGGCCGTGGCGGCTTTCGGCCACCAGCACATCCGGTACGGCCGGGGCAGCGCCGGACTGCTCGCGGCAGCCGGCCAGAAAAGCGGTGCCGCCCGCGATGATGAGAAGGTCCCGCCGGGTTGTCATGCCCAGTCGACACCGCTCGGGGTCCGCGGGTTCCCTGGCGCTTCCCGCCGGTGTGCCGATTCGCGGGCGGTGCGGCCGGGAACCTATCCGGGTTGGGCGGTGTCATTGAGGTGCTGGTGCCGATTCGCGGGCGGAGGTGTCGAGGCTGGACAGGGCCACCGAACTGGACGATGCGGCAGCCGTGGCGCGGGCGCGAAGTGGCGACCTGGACGCCTACGAGGTCCTGGTCGCGCGCTACACCGCGCCCGCGCACCGGGCCGCCGTCCTGCTCGGCGCCGGTGCCGACGCCGACGACGTGGTCCAGGAGGCGCTGGTGAAGGCGTACCGGCAGATCTCGCGATATCGGGGCGAGTCCGGATTCCGGCCCTGGCTGCTGGCGATCGTCGCGAACGAGACCCGCAACCTGCACCGCTCCCGGCACCGCCGGGACGGCCTGGTGCTGCGCGCCGCCGCCCGCGAGGACGCCGAGGCGACCAGCCCCGATCCCGCCGAGTCGGCGGTGGCGCTCGAGCGCCGGCAACAGCTCGTCGACCAGATGCGGCAGCTCGATCCCCGCGACCGCGAGGTGCTGGTCTGCCGGTTCCTGCTGGATCTGTCGGAAGCGGAGACCGCGACGGCGCTGGGCGTGCCGAAGGGCACCGTCAAGTCGCGTACCGCCCGGGCGCTGGCGAAGCTGCGCGGCCGGCTCGTCGCCGGGGAGGTGCCCAGTGCCTGAGCACCAGGATCTCGGCGCGGAGCTGCGCGAGCTGGCCGGCTGGCTCGAGGTGGCCGAACCGGCCGATCAGCGCGCCGCGGTGCGGGCCCGCCTCGTTCGGCCGAGCCCCGCACGGCACCGGGTGCGCCGGTGGATCCTCGCCGGCGTCGCGGCGGTCGTGGGCACGGTCGCGGTGGTCGCGCCGGCCCGGGCGGCGGTGGTCGAGGTGGTGGGCTCGATCCTGCGGGTGGCCGGGATCGAGGTACGCCAGGAGCCCGTCCCCGGCGGCCTGCCGGAGCGGCCCAGCCCGTTGCCGTCGGTGCGGACCGCGGCGCTGGACGAGGCCCGCCGCGTCGCGCTGTTCCCGGTGCGGGCGCCGGCCGCCCTCGGAACGCCCGAGCAGGTGGTGCTCGCCGACCCCGACGACGCCGGTGCGCCGCGGGTGGTCACGTTGACCTACCGCGGGGGAGCGGTGCGGCTGGATGAATTCGACGGCACCGTGTCGCCGGCGTTCTTCAAGTCCGCGAGCGACGCGCAGTGGGTCGAGATCGGCTCGGGCCCGGGCATCTGGCTGCCGGGGCCACACGCGGTTACGTACATCGATCGCGACGGCGTCGAACGCACCCAGACCGCCAGGCTGGCCGGGCCGACCCTGATCTGGACCGACGGCGCGGTGACCTACCGCCTGGAGGGCTTGCCGAGTCTGGCGGAGGCCAAGGCGGCGGCGCTCTCGGCGGGGTGAGCCCGACGGGCGGCACCGGCCGGGTACCTTCGTCGGCGTGACTGCGCGGCGCCTGCGGATCGCTGGGTTCAACGTGGAGAATCTCTTCAACCGGGCCAAGGCCCTCGATCAACGGACCTGGTCGATCGGCCGGCCGGTGCTGGAGGCGTACCAGAGGGTCTGTGCCCTGCTCGAGGAGCCCGTCTACACCGACGGGGTCAAACATGACATCCTGCGCGAGTTGCACCGGCTCGGCTTGCGCAACGGCGACACGGCCAAGTTCGCGCGGCTCCGGCAGAACCGCGGGCGGCTGGTGCGGCGTTCGCGCGACGGCCGGGTCCTGGTGGTCGCCGACGGCCGCGCGGACTGGATCGGCTGGGTGGAGCTGACCACCGACCGGGTCGACGAGCTGGCCTTGTTCAACACCGCGCGGGTGCTGCTGGACGTCGGCGCGGACATCGTGGGCGTGGTGGAGGCGGAGAGCCGGCTGGCGCTCAAGCGTTTCGCCGACGCGGGCGTGGTGGAGCACGGCCGTCCCCGATATCCGCACGTGATGGTGGTGGACGGCAACGACGAACGCGGCATTGACGTCGGCGTCATGTCGACCCGCGATTTTCCCCTGATCAGCCAGCGTACGCATGTGGACGACGTCGACTCGGTGGGGCGCGTCTTCAGCCGCGACTGCGCCGAATACCACTTCCGGTCGCCCGGCGGCCAGCGGATCGCGGTCCTGGTCAACCACTTCAAGAGCAAGGGCTACGGCGGAAAGGTCCAGTCCGACACGATCCGCCGCCGGCAGGCGGTGCGGGTCGCGGAGATTTACCGTGACCTGGTGGCCAACCGGACCGAAAACGTCGTGGTCCTCGGCGACCTCAACGACACCCCGGAGAGCGAACCCCTGGCCCCGCTGCTGACCCACACCGACCTGCGCGACATATCCGAGCATCCGGGCTTCGACGACGACGGCCGGCCGGGCACCTACGGATACTGCACGGCCCGCAACAAGCTGGACTACGTCCTGCTCTCACCGGCGCTCTTCGCGACGGCGACCGGCGGCGGCATCGCGCGCCGCGGCGTCTGGGGCGGCCGCCGCGGCACGCTCTGGCCGATCTACGACACCATGACGAAGGCGGTACACGCCGGATCCGACCACGCCGCCATCTACGCCGACCTGAATCTCGACTAGCGCGGCTTCGAGCAGACCACGGTCCCCGCCATCGCCGAGCGGGCCGGCGTCGACAAGCGCACCTTCCACCGGCTCTTCGGCGATAAGCGCGAGGCGCTCTTCAGCGGCGGCGGGCAGCTGGAGGACTTCCTGGTCAAGGCGGTGACCGAGACGGACGCCGCCCCCTTCGAGGCGGTCGTCGCCGCCTTCCGCCAGGTGGCGGACGAGTTCTTCGCCGACCGCCGTGAGCTGGTCCGGGTGCGTCACTCCATCATTGCGAGCAGCACCGAGCTGCAGGAGCGCGAGCTGCGCAAGATGGGCTGGTTGCGTTCGCCCGCTGGGTC
>Ga0307515_10017758_pt1 | contig 12938 bp, 3 predicted proteins | sample 17_EM_MG_FD_194513 | JGI IMG/M metagenome (GOLD analysis project Ga0307515, IMG submission 194513) | Populus trichocarpa ectomycorrhiza microbial communities from riparian zone in the Pacific Northwest, United States - 17_EM | ecosystem: Host-associated > Plants > Roots > Unclassified | place...
AAACTACTGCTATAAAGCTAGATAATAAGCTATTAGTGGCCCTTGTTAAGCTTTATTATTCTTATAATATAAAGTAAGAGGCTGCTAATGCTTAACAGTATGCTTTTAACTTTCGTCTTACTGCGTCTGCTTAATTAATCCGTCTTAAGAAAGTATATAAGAAGGTGCGGTTTAAGGAGTGGAAACTTATAGAATAAGGTCTGTAGGAACTTAGTAATAAGAGGACTGGTTTTCCCTTAACTAAACAGGGAACAACTCTAAGTAGCTCAGTAGCTACTCCTCTTAGGTCCCCCTTAAGGAACTTATTTTTTAACAATCCTTCCTTATTAATATTGCCCGACTTAATCTCTTCTAATACTCCTATATCTTTCCTATAATATTTTTTAAAATTTCTAGTGGTTTCTAGGTAGTCTTATTATAGCCTATCCACTTAACCTTATACCATATTTTATCGTCAATATCCTTATAATTAACGATCTTTAAAACTTGCTATTTATCCTCTTCCTGTCCTCTATACGTATCTACTTTATAAATTAGTAACTTAATATTCCTATATACTGGCTCTAGCATTGCAATATACTATATAGGATAGATCTTTATTCTTACTAGTAGGTTTAACTTAAATGTAATTAGTAAAATCCTTTACGTAATTTCAAAAGGTCCTAGTCTAATATAGTCTAACTTTTTACTTAGTCGTTAACTTTTGAAAATTTTATATAGTAGCTATACTTTATCTCCCTCCTTAGGATCTAGTCCTTTAGATCTCCTAGCGTCGTAATACTTTTTCATCCTTTGCTATACCACTTTTACTATTTCTATAAGGTCTATATAAAGATTTATTAACGTCTTTATTCTTTCTTTAGCTGTACTACTCGTTTTCTTTACTTAACGTAGCAATAACGATGTTCTTAATTCGTATCCATAATTCGCCTTAAATAGTAATATGCCTATTTCTTCCTATGGTATTGCATTATATATAAACTATATAACTAGTAATAACAATATCTAATTATTCTGTACGTAATTAATATAATATCTTAGATACTGTTCTAGTGTCTAATTTAATCTTTTTATTTAACTATCTGTTTGCGGGTAATATGCGGTAAAAGTTACTACTTAAACTCCTTATTCCGCCAAGAATACCTCCTAAAATACTACTATAAATCTTAGATCTCTATCTAATATAATCTTGCTTAGTACTCTATATCTTATAAATACTTCCTTAATATAAATTCTAGCAACATCTTCCGCTAAGATTTCTTCTATATATGCTATAAAGTATCCCCACTTTATAAGCTTGTCTATTATTACTAAGATTACGTTATAATCTTATCCGGTAATAGGGTCTTTTAATTTTTATAACTTTACGATAAAGTCCTATAATATAACCTCCTATAGTCTTTCTAGTATTTTAACTGGTTATAGCCCTCTATATAGCTTATACTTTATTAGTTTATTTCTTTAGCAATCTAGATATTCTTTAGTAATTTTTCTAGCAATCCCCTAGATTTTATTAATAATATATTCTTTCTAAAGTCTTAATACTAAACCTATAGCTCCGTTGTGTCCTTAAGTTATTCCCCTATAGAAATCTTCCACAAAATGCTCTGCTATGCTTTTTAGGATGTATATAGCTTCTCGGTTCTTATATATATCCACCTATAAATCTTCTAGCTATGCTTTTAGAATTCTTTATACCTAAAAGCTTTCTAGTATCTTATAGACTCTTTCTAACTTCTCTTCTTAAGTTACTATAATCTTTAGATGATTATACCTAATTAATCCATCTGTATCTTTTTATAGTAAAGCCCCTAATAGCTTCTTATTATTTTATAGTTTAGCTTTTCTACTTAGAGCATCTGCTCGCGCGTTGTCTATACCCTTAGTATACTAAATCTTAAAATAGTAGTCTGTAAGTATTTCCGCCCATCTAACCTATCTTTAGTTAAGTTCTTTTATTATTAGGAATCCTGTTAGGTTCTTATAGTCTATTTTAACTATAAATAGTTTCTCTATTCCTTATAAGAATGCTCTCTATTTCTTAAGTACTATAACTATACCTAATAACTCCTTATTATAGATGTTATAGTTTAACTTTAGTAGTATTATCTTCCGACTATAGTATACTACTAGATACTATCCATCTTTATATTTTTATATAAAGCATTCTCTTAGTATAAAGTCCGATATATTTATCTTAACAACCATTTCTAACTTTAGTTAATAAATTTTAAGGATTAGTTTCTAAGTAAACAACTCCTTAAGCTCTATAAATAACTTCTTTTATTTATCTCCCTATATCTATAGTTCCTCTTTCTTTATTAATTAAGTAAATAGCTTAATATTCTTTAACCATTATACTATAAACCTCCTATAGTAGTTGCAAAACCCTAGGAACAATCTTAGCTGTATAATATTCTTTAGTTTTTACCAATTAACTATAGCTTCGATTTTCTTTAAGTCTATATTTAATTTACCTAGTTTAATAATAAATCTAACAAAATTAGTCTTCCTTATAAAGAACTCGCATTTTTTAATTACTACTAGCATATATTCTTCTTATAGTCTTTTTAAAACCCATTTAACGTGTCCTTCGTGTTCTTCCTTACTTATTAAGTAGATAATAATATCGTCAAGGTATACCATAATAAACTTATTAAGGTATTCTCCTAATATACTATTAATTCGCTTTTAGAACATTATTAGTACGTTTATAAGCTTAAATTGCATAACTAATAGTTTATATAGTCCTTCTTTTAACCTAAAGGCTGCCTTCTATTTATCGCCTTCCTTAATTCTAATATAATAGTACGCCCATCTTAGATCTATCTTCGTAAAGATTTACACATTGCCTATCCTATCTTAGATTTCGCTAATTAAGGGTAAAGGGTATTTATCATTTCTTATAATGCTATTTAACTATCTATAGTTAATATATAGCCTTAGTTTTCTATTTTTCTTTAGTATAAACAGTACCAGATATCCTACTAATAACTATAATGGTCTAATATATCCTTTTTATAAATTTTCTTAGACAAACTTTTTAAGTGCCTATAACTCTTTTTCCGTAAGTTTATAGGTTGGAAAGAACCTTAGACTTATTCTTAGTTCTAACTCTATCTTATAGTCCTATACTGCGTATTTTAATAGTTTTTTACTTTCTGGTAACTATAGCTTTTTGCTATACTTATAGTATCTCTTTAGTATATAATCTAACCCGTTCTTAGTTTCTTTATATATTACTCTAACTTAGTACTATACTAACTTAGTTTATTATTATATCTTATAGCGTTAAGTATCTCTAATATTAACCTAACCTATAATCTAATTAATTTTTAGATTATATTCCTGTAACTAAGGTATTCTTAGTACTGCCTTATTGTTTCCTAATAGTAATATATCAAAAGGCATCTCAATTTATCTCCCTTTAATAGTTAACTAAATAGGTCCTATTTTAAGATTAATAATACCTCCTCTATAGGCTATTAGATCTCCTAAAATTATAACTAATAGGTAAGGATACTCCTTCTTTTTATACGGTAGTCCCTTTTTTTTTTAACTACTGCTAGTAAGATATAGTTCCTTATTACTTTACTATCTATTAATGCTTTAAACTGCTAATCTTACTATTTAACTTATAAGTTTAGGTATTATCCTTAAATTCCTTTAAGGGTCTAAGGTTCTACCACTAGTTCCCTTTAGTCTTATAGGCCTCCACTTTTCCTAATTATTAGCTGCTAAATCCTATTTATACTTAGTCCTCTTTTAGCCAATACTTAGTTCGCTTTTTGTCTTTAATATACTATAGACATATATTTTCTAGGCATTCCCACCACTATTATCTATTTAGATATTCTTCTATAAGGAATCTTTCTAGTTAAAGTATTAAATCCCTTTATCCTTAAACTTCTATAGGGTACCAACCATATATATACTTAGCGTTTTTATATTTTACCTCATCTAGTGCCTAATATATCCTTACTAAGTAATTCTGGTTTTTATCTTTTAGTACTCTATATATATTGCACGTGTTATCTATATATATAATCTATATTAATATATAATACGCTTAGTGTCTTAGGTTAACTCTTAGCTTATCTTTATTCTTAAATTTAAACCTCTCTTATATTAATCTAAGCGTTATAACTTTATTTGCTAGTACTAAGATTTACCTTTTACTTCTCTAGTTCTCTAATTACTCCTCTAGATCTTTTAATGTTATAATTAAGGCCCCTTTAATATAAGTTATAGCCTTTTCTATAATTAGGTGGTCTTAGACAACTTTTTTTTATCTAGCTATATATAGAAATCTTCCCACTTATCGTTGTGTCACGGGCCCGGATATCGTACTAGTAGGTAGGGTTAGCCTTTACGGCTAGTATCTTATAATTAGTTTAGATTTCCCTAATAAATAAGGGTAGTTTTAGTCTATCCTCCGGCTAGACAAATTATCTTTATTATATATTTAGCTAAATATTAAAATAGAATATCTATTTTCGGCTAAGAATTATATTATAGGACCCTAGGTCTAGGATATAGAAAGGGATACTATATTAGAGTCATCCGTTAAGAGTAATATATAACTTTAAGACGTAGGTAACCGGCCGACTGGCTTAGCTGTTATAGCCCTTTACCTAAATAAGCTTCTCTAATCAGGTGGCTTTTATATTTAGAAATTTAGCAACATTATTTATATAGGTAGTATTTATAAAGGCGAAGCTATTTACTCTAGTGTTAATAAGGGCAGTTATATTTACTCTATATCTATTTTAAGATACTATATATAGAACGGTAAAATGCTTTCCACCTATTAACTAACTAAGATTAATCTCTTTAAGATCAATAGGGTACCCTAGGGGGGAGTCTTTCCCTAGGGCTCTTCTTTTCCCAACTTATTAGATATTTCTCCTTCCTTTATCTCCTTAATATCGCCTATATCTTTTAGCTCTGGGCAAGATAAGGTAAAGTAACCCTCCTTATTACAGTTGTAGCAAGTAGCTAAGGTAGAGTCGATTGGGGTATTGCGATAAGTACTAGTTAGGGGTATAGTACGTAGCTAGTTAGGCGAGGCCCGCCGGTGCGTAGATATAACCGCTTTTAGTATAAGAGCGGTTATGGCTTATCTTCCTACTTTAGCTCCTATTGTTACGGACGCTTTAAGTACAATGTTACGACTACTTGGGGAAGAGTCGGAAGAAGCTAGTTGGTTAATTTAAGCACGGTCTAAGATGGAGCCGATAGAACTATGTAACGAGGAATAGTAACTAAGGTTATATAATGTGCTACGTATTAAATAAGAGGAATGGGAAGAACTTACGTACCTTACGTATAAGACGTATATTATGTATAAGAAGGATTTTATAGGAGTACGGTTGTGTATTTAAGGACCCTTAATCCCTACCTAGATAGTTCCTTCCTTATAGTAATTCTTAGAATACAATTAGAGTTAATCTGTTGGGCAACCACTCCACTAGTTATTATTACTTATTGACTTCTATACTTGTATTACCTATATACCTAGCCCAACAACGAGCCTATTGTAGTTCTTGCTACAAGGTTCCATTACATAATTACTATCTAGTTACGGTATTAATATAGAAAGTCGAACAATATGCCACTAAAAGCAGCTACTACAACGCCATTAACGGCGGCAACTACGTTAGGGTTAGGGGGTAATACTAGTATGGCGGACACCGACTCGCAATAACCTATAATAGTAGGACAGTTATAAGAAATAGTTAACTAGTTAATAGAGAATAATATAGCACTTAAAAATAGGATTAACGGGATAGGTATAGTAAAGGTTAAGTTACTATTAATTAAAAGATTCTTAGGAGAGAGATTAAAGCTTAAAGAATTCCTTACGTAAATACACTTTAAGGTTACGCAAGAGGGAGCAAAGCTAGCAATACCTATAGATCAAATAGCGTACGTAGGGTTATTCTTAACAGGAAGAGCACTTAAATAGTTTAAGCCTTACCTTATAGAAATATAAGTAAATGGAATAACAACTATAAACTAAGAGGTACGGTTTATATTTTTAAGCTGGAACGGATTCGTAGAACAACTTACGCAAATATTTGGAGACCTAGAGGCAGTAACTACGGCGGAAAGAAAACTCTAAGATATTACGCAATAAACCTTAGCAATTAAGTATACAACGCAGTTTTAAACATTAGTAATATAAGTTAAGTGGAATAATAAGGCGCTTATAGTATAGTATAAGCAAGGACTTAAGGCTAAAGTTTAAGACGTAATTATTCTAATAGAAGATGCGGACACCCTAAGGGAACTAATAGATTAGGTGATTAAGATTAATAATTAGATCTACCAGAGGGAACAGACTAAGAGAGGTTAGGATAGAGTTCTATAGTTGTATAAAACGCAGAGCACGTAACGACCAAAGCTAAGTTAGAAATTATAGTATGGCGCAGAGCTAATAGACCTAAGCGGTACTAAAGAAGCTTATAAGAGATAGAGTAAGAAACTATAAAAACCTAGAGGTTAAGGATCTAGTGATTATAGGACTAAGGAGCAGAGGCTAAACTAGGGATCTTAGTAGTAGAAGATATTTAGGCGGACTCTATAACAAAGTTAATAGTTTAGAGAAGGAGCTTATATAAATTATGGGAAATAAGGTTACTTCGCGAGGGATTATAAGAATGGTTAGAGTTACTATATAATAAAGGGAACTAGACTAGCGGTAGAAGATATATATATATAAAGGGATAATAGTATACTGCGAGGAACAAAGGAATGTTTAATTAGAAGTTTCGCGTTTTGTTATAATAACGCATACTAAATTTATAAGGACGCTAAGTATGGCGCAAGCTATTAGCCATAGGAGCCAAAATCTATAGAGTGTAGAGGAATTAATGAACTAGTTTGCAGATCGGACATTAAGGACAATAAGTTTAACATAGGCAAAATATTTCGTGACGATAAGGTAATAGAAGCGGTTTACTAGGAATATATAGCCATTGGAGATATTATACTAGAGGTAGAGGATAATTCTACTACGGAATAGGGAACATTAGTAGGGATTAAGACCCCACTAGATATAATGTCTATCGCTTTACGAGATATAAGAGAAGTAGGATAGTAAACCGCTTCGGCACTTAATAAAGGCAAAAGGCTAAAGGCTTAAGATTCTTAAGATAAGATAAGAGATAACTAAGATTCTTAAGATAAGATAAGGTAAGCTTAAGGACTTATAATAGACAATAACCGATAGAGCAAAGTAATAGCTTAGTTTAGCAATATACGAATAAGCTTAGGACGAAGTTTCCTATAGGTATAAGACTCTTAAGACAAGATAAGTGAGATTTAAGACTTTTAAAATAAGATAAGAACACTAAGCAAGCCTAGTTAAACTAAGGCTAGAGCTAGGCTTAAGATAGAAGTAAGCTTAGGATTAAAGAATCTAAGGGACTAAGAGTTTAGAGTACGAATTAAAACACCTATAGGTAAGAAGCAAGGAGCTTCTTTATAGATTAGAGAATCTATAATATAAACAGTAGTTAGACTAGGAGACAGGTATATAGACCTAGAAGACTTACTAGGAGAACGTAGTGTTTAGCCTAAAGATTAAAAAGTTAATACTAAGATTAAGAAGCAAGAAGACTTTAAGGATTTGTTAGTAAGACAAAAACAAAAAAAAAACTATAGAAGAATTTAGACAAAGAATTATTATATAGCAAGAATAGAAACTAGAGAAGAGATTTAGTATATTAGGATATATAAAGGACAGAGCGCTAGTATAAAGAATTACTAATAGGCCTAGAGTAGGCATACTAAGAGCTAAGTAGCTTACTAAACTAAAAGATAAAGAGGATCTAGGAATTCCTACTAGGTTCGAGGAATAATATATAAAGGGCTATTATAATATAGTAATAAGAAGATACTTCCTTACGGACAAGCCGTATATACTCTAGCAGCTGTACTAAAAGTGGTATAGATAGCGATATAATAACAAGTGGGAAGATTTCTATATATAGTTAGATAAAAAAGTTATTTAGGACCACCCAATTATAGAAAAAGCTATAACTTATATTAAAGGAGCCTTAATTATAATGTTAAAGGATCTAGAGGAGCGTTTAGAGGACTAGAGAAGCAAAAGGCGTATTTTAATACCTGTAAATAAAGTCGTAATGTTCAGATTAGCACGATAAAGGTTTAAACTTAAGGATAAAGATGAGCTAAGAGTTAACCTAAAGCACCTAGCACACTACACGCTATCATAGATTGCATGCGTGGACGATATATATAAAATGTATAAGAATCTAAAAGAAAAGAATTGGAAATACCTTATAAGGATATATTGGATAATAGATAAGCAATAATATAGGAATGCTAAGTATATACACAGCTGGCATTTAGTAGAAGTTTAGGAGTTAGGCGACTTAATACTTTAATTAGGAAGATTCCTTATAGAAGAATGCTTAGATAGATAATAGTAGTAGGAGTACCTAGAGAATATGTATCTATAGTATATTAAAGACAAAAAGTAAACTAGGCATTGGCTAAAGAGCAAGCTAAGTATAATAGGATTAAGTAGCTAATAGTTAGGAAAAGTAGAGGCCTATAGGACCAAAGGGAGCTAGTAGTAGAGCCTTAGACCCTTAAAGGAATTTAAGGACAATACCTAAATTTACAAGTTAAATAGCAAGATTAGCAGTTTAAGGCGCTAATAGATAGTGGAGTAATAAGGAACTATATCTTGCTAGCAGCAGTTAAAAGAATAGGTTTACTACATAGGCAGAAGGAGCAACTTTACCTATTAGTTATAATTTTAGGAGATCTAATAGCCTATAGAGGGGGGATTATTAATCTTAAAACAGGACCTATTTAGATAACTATTAAAGGGAGACAAATTAAGATGTCTTTTAATATCCTACTATTAGGACAGGATAAGGCAGTACTAGGGATGCCTTAGTTATAGGAATACAATCTAAGGATTAATTGGATTACAGGTTAGGTTAATATTAGAGATACTTAATACCGTAAGATACAACAATAAGCTAAGTTGGTATAGTACTAAGTTAGAGTAATATACGAGGAAACCGAGCGAGGTTTAGGCCATATACCAAAGAAATACTATAAGTACGGCAAAAAACTATAGTCACCGGAAAGTAAGAAGCTGTTAGAGTATATAGTATAGGACTATAAAATAGAATTGGAACTAGGAATAAGTCTAAGGTTCTTTCCAATCTATAAGCTTACTAAAGAAGAAAGTAGAGCATTAAAAGAGTTTGTCTAAAAAAACTTATAAAAGGGATATATTAAACCATTATAGTTATCAGCGGGTTATCCAGTACTATTCGTACTAAAGAAGAATAGTAAACTAAGGCTGTATATTAATTATAGATAGTTAAATAGCATTACTAGAAAGGATAGGTATCCTTTACCCTTAATTAGCGAAATCTAAAACAGGATAGGTAATGCGCAAATATTTACGAAAATAGATCTAAGATAGGCGTACCACTAAATTAGGATTAAGGAAGGCGACGAATAAAAGGCAGCCTTTAGGTTAAAGGAAGGACTATATAAACCATTAGTTATGCAATTTGGGCTTATAAACGCACTAGCAACGTTTTAGAAACGTATTAATAATATATTAGGAGAACACTTAGATAAATTTGTTATGGTATACCTTAACGACATTATTATCTACTTAATAACTAAGAAAGAATACGGAGAATACATTAAATAGGTCTTAAAGAGACTATAAGAAGAACAGATACTAGTAGCAATTAAAAAATATAAGTTCTTTACTAAAAAAACTAATTTTATAGGATTTATTATCAAACTAGGCTAACTTAGTATAGATCTAAAGAAGATTAAGGCTATAGTGAATTAGTAAGAACTAGAGAACGTCACATAATTAAGATCGTTCCTAGGGTTTTACAATTACTATAGAAGGTTTATAGCATAGTAGTTAAAAGATATTAAACCACTTATACGATTAACGAAGAAAGAAGAACTATAGGCATGGGGAGAGGAATAGTAGGGACTCTTTAAGAAAATTAAAGAGTTATTTACTTAGGAGCCAGTTTTTAAGATCTATTAACTAGGACTAGAGACGGTTGTAGAAATAGATGCATTAGACTTTATACTAGGGGTATACTTTATATAAAAGCATCTAGATAGATAGCACTTAGTAGTATACTATAGTCGGAAGATAATACTATTAGAGTTAAACTATGACATCTATAACAAAGAGTTATTAGGTATAGTTGCAGCACTAAAAAAATAGAGAGCATTCTTATAAGGTATAGAAAAACCATTTATAGTTAAGACGGATTATAAGAACCTAACGGGATTCTTAATAATAAAGGAACTTAACTAAAGATAGGTTAGATGGGCAGAGATTCTTATAGAATACTATTTTAAGATTTAGTATATTAAGGGAATAGATAATACGCGGGCTGATGCGTTAAGTTAAAAGGCTAAATTATAAAACGATAAGAAGCTATTAGGGGCTTTACTGCGAAGAAATATAGACGGATTAATTAGATACAATCATCCAAAAATCGCAGTAACTTAAGAAGATAAACTAAAAGGAGTTTATAAGTTACTAGAAAGCTTTTAAGTATAAAGAATTTTAGAAGCATAGCTAGAAGATCTATAATTGGATATATATAAAAACTAAGAAGTAAAGTATATCCCAAGAAGCATAGCAGAATAGTTTGTAGAGGACTTCTATAAGGGATTAACTTAAGGACACAATGGAGCTACGGGCTTAGTATTAAGACTCTAAGAGGAGTATATTATTAACGGAATCTAAAGAATAGCTAGGAAGGTTACTAAGGAGTATTTAAATTGCTAAAGGAATAAATTAACGAGATATAAGCCATATAGAGGGCTATAACCTATTAAAATACCAGAAAAACTATAGGAGGTTATATTATAGGACTTTATTATTAAGCTACTAAAGTTAAGAGACCCTATTACCGGATAGGATTATAACGCGATCTTAGTGATAGTAGATAAGCTTATAAAGTGGGGATACTTTATAGCCTATATGGAAGAAATCTTAGCAGAAGATATTGCTAGAATCTATATTAAAGAAGTGTTTATAAGATATAGAGCATTAAGCAAGATTATATTGGATAGAGATTTAAGATTTATAGCAGTATTCTAGGAGGTATTCTTAGCGGAGCAAGGAGTTAGAGTAGTAACTTCTATTATATATTATCCGCAGACAGACGGTTAAACGGAAAGATTAAATTAGATACTAGAGTAGTATTTAAGGCACTATATTAATTATATACAGAATAATTAGGTATTACTATTACTAGTTACACAGTTTATATACAATGTAATACCTTAAGAAGGAATAGGCATATTACTATTTAAGGCAAATTATAGATATAAGCTAAGGACATTATTGTTACTATAATAAGCGAAGAAAATAAGTAGTATAGCTAAAGAGAGAATAAAGACGTTAATAAATCTTTATATAAACCTTATAGAATTAGCAAAGAAAGTATAAAAAAGAATAAAAAGGTACTATAATGCTAAGAGATCTAAGGGACCAGATCTTAAGGAGGGAGATAAAGTATAGCTACTATATAAAAATTTCAAGAGTTAACGACTAAGTAAGAAGTTGGACTACGTTAGACTAAGACCTTTTAAAATTACGTAGAGAATTTTACTAGTTACGTTTAAGTTAAACCTACTAGCTAAAATAAAAATCTACCCTATATAGTATATTGTAATGCTAGAGCCAGTATATAGGAATATTAAATTACTAGTTTACGAGGCAGATATATATAGAGGACAAGAAGAAGACAAATGGCAAGTTTTAAAGATCGTTAGCTATAAGGATATTGACAATAAAATATAGTACGAGGTAAAGTGGATAGGCTATAACAAGACTACCTAGGAGCTACTAGAGAATTTAAAGAATGCTATAAGAAAGGTATAGGAGTATCGGAAGAAATTAGGTTAGGTAGTATTAATAAAGAAGGATCGCTAAAGAACGAGTCACCTAAGGGGGACCTAAGAAGAGTAGTTACCGAACTACTTAGACCTGTTTCCTTCTCTATTAAAAGAGAATCTATTCTTTTATTACTAAGTTCCTGCAAACCCTATTTTATAAGTTTCTACTCCTTAAAACGGACCTTCTTATAAACCTTCTTAAGACGGAGTAAATAAGTAGATGCCGTAATATAAGCATCTAGGGCCTTCTATTTAGTATCCCGAGAACATTCTAACTTAGTAAGGGCTTAAGATAGTTTACTATCTAGCCGCGCAGCAGTAGATTAAACATAAGACCCTAAGATAAATCAATTAGGGAACTAGACGACTATTAAAAGTAATAGGTCGCGTATATTTAGTATTAGAGGTAAAGCGAACGTTACAGAATAAACAAATATTTGCTTTAGTGTACTCTGAGCAAGAGGACAGTTATCGCGAAAATAGGTTCGCTAACGCAATATAAACTAACCCCTCTTTTAAACAGCGAGAATATAGAGACGGTATAATCTTACTAAGAGATAATATCGTAGCAATAGTGCGAGCACGACGTTGGGCGTGTAAGGAAGAAATTGCTTTAGGTATAATAAGTAATAATATTAACCAAATTAATTAGACGGATATTATACCTCTAGTAAATAACTTAGAGATGTTTTAAATCTTTAAGGATAAAGATAAAGAGAAGGGAGATAGTATTACGGACGCTTTAAGTACGATATTACGACTACTTAGGGAAGAGTCGGAAGAAGCTAGTTGGTTAATTTAAGTACGGTCTAAGATAGAGCCGATAGAACTATGTGATGAGGAATAGTAACCGAGGTTATATAATATGCTATGTATTAAACAAGAGGAACGGGAGGAACTTATGTACCTTATATATAAGACGTATATTATATATAAGAAGGATTTTATAGGAGTACGGTTGTGTATTTAAGGACCCTTAGTCCCTACCTAGATAG
>Ga0307515_10017760_pt1 | contig 12937 bp, 3 predicted proteins | sample 17_EM_MG_FD_194513 | JGI IMG/M metagenome (GOLD analysis project Ga0307515, IMG submission 194513) | Populus trichocarpa ectomycorrhiza microbial communities from riparian zone in the Pacific Northwest, United States - 17_EM | ecosystem: Host-associated > Plants > Roots > Unclassified | place...
AGGCCTAAAAAGCCTTATAAACGCTAGGATATCGCCTAGATCCCGCCCTATAAGCCTATACCCTCCATAATTAATATACTTAAAATAGACTATAACCTATTTATGCCGTGCGAGAGATAGATATTATATGTCTATACATTACTTAGCCGAAAACCCTGCAACTTAGGTATTTAACTAGATGTTTAACACGGTTAACAATATTATCACTTATAACTGCACTTAATAGGTTATTCTTTTTACCTACCTACCCCCCTTACAATGTATATTAGATTAGATACTTATAGTCCTGTTTAGGTCTAGCGGCGGGCTACCCTATTAGGGGCACCGGGTAGGATTTAGGCCAGATCTCCGAAGTTTAGGCCTAAAAAGCCTTATAAACGCTAGGATATCGCCTAGATCCCGCCCTATCCCTTAGCACGTTAGGGTTTAACGAGTAGGTGGTCTGTGCGGGAACACCGTTTTTAAAACAACGCGTACATCTATATAAATTTCAGCAATCAAATACCCACCGCAATGTCTTCTAATCGTGCAAGAATTTCTATAGAAAGGATAAGAGCTAGTAGTCTTATATTTAGCGACTTAACTTTAAAGGATAAGCTTATATATTAAAATACTATAGGATTTGGCCTATATTAAAAGCATCGTATCCTTAAGTACGGGCGTTAAATGCAGCTTAATTGATTGGCTAGATCTTATCGATAACAGTTAGACCCGAATTGACGTGCTAAGGGATAAGCCTGCACCCTCCATAATCAATATACTTAAAATGGACTATAACCTATTTGTGCCGTGCGAGAGATAGATATACATTTAAACAGTATTCTAAAAACTCAAAAGTATCCTACTAGCCCTAGTGGCCTTTGTGGGAAACGGATACTTCCTATTTAAATTACTGTTACTTTACTTTTATTATTAATAAAGAGTCTCGCAGCCCTATCCTATATGGCAAATTGTAGCAAGTCTATAAAAATAATTCTAATTTTACGAGTTTACTAAGTCTCTTAATCCTCATTTTATCTATTACCGCAATCCTATAAGGGATATTATTGCGGTTACCTTAGGTTGCCCTTAGGATAACCCCCGGACACCCTTTAGAGTTATATAGGTTTCTAAAATACCCTAATAGCCTTAGTTAAGTAAATTTCTTAAGTATTTTAATAAGTATTTTAGAGCTAAAGAAAGAGACTTTTAGTAGTGTTTTTTTATAGTTTTATATTTAACTTCCTTTAGTATAATAATTGCTTACTACGAGTCTATTTCTAAGTGACTAGTTATAGCTTAGTTATAGTAATAATATATTTAAAATTTATTAAACACTAACTGTATACTTTATATAGGCAATCTAGTGCTAAAATATATAATAAATACTAGTAGAGTTCTGCGGCTTCAAAATCATGGTCTTAGCAAGTCTGATGTTGAGGTGGGCTCTACTCGTTGAGCTGGCCGGCACTTACCTCGGTAACGAGGTAAGTGGATCGCGACAGCGGCACGGGTACACTCTCCGAGCTTCAGACCCTTTAAAGGGGGGGTTGAGGTGGAACACTGACACGACCTGGTTGATCGATTCTGCCCCTTCGCGATATTTTCGACCCATTCTCCCATCACGTGATCCAATTCAACGTTAACCATGAAACCTCATTTATTGGCCACGGTATCGACAGGCTTTTCTAACGGATTATATAACTATTAGCCTTATCTAGCGACGCTCCTTTCTGGCGAATCGCCTACCGAACGAACGCCTTCTACTAGGTGGAAAGCACCCCTGCTTTGGCGTCTAGAACAGGCGCTTACACCCTGCAGATTGCGCCTAGGTGGGCCTTAAAAGTATCGACCTGGCTGCGCCTACCTGGTGGAGTCGACCTGGCTAAAAAAAGTTATCGAACATGCCCTTAGCTTGGGGGTTCTATTTTCTGGCCTTAGGTTGCTTTTCTAACTTAGGGTTCTATATTTGGCGCTTTTAGTCTAGGTATCTCCAAACTACACATAATATACCTGTGGACAGCCCGTTATAAACTAAGGGCTAAATCTAATGACGTCTTCGTTCTATACGAAGATACTCAAGTCTTGCTATCCAGCTGACACAATAGTATACCCAGTGAACTAGATAGGCTACCTCTGTCGCAATACACAGAGCACAAATTTCATTGCCGGACAACCGATCCTATATTACGGCAACGGCTAGTAGAATATTGAGGAAAATTGCTAATATTTGGTTGATGCTATCTTTTCATAAATCCGGTCAGATAAAGCTAAGAAGCCACAATAACATCAAAGCAACGCTGTCCGCATTTCTGGTCCCGCCCTCGACGGCCATATAAAGTTAGATTAAATTGTCTAGCATTCTGGAACCGAGCCTATGATGCCAGCCATTAGTAAACACACAAGAATATGGAAATGATTTCCGGGACATCCTACCGCTGCAGCTACCGATATAGTAACCTGAGACATACCATCCGGCTGAATTTTTATACCAGGTACTATGGACAGTCAGCCATGTTCTGGGTAGGGTTGGTGAAGTAAAGGAGAGGGTGGAGAACATACTCATCGCCGTTGACAGGGGTAGTATTGGTGTCAGTATAACATTTGAGAGTCACTTTTGTGCCCTTGGAATACTGCCCGATAGCGTCGCAGGATGTCTTTGGGCACCTCCGGTAGCGAACACCGTCGCCGGTGATCGTGCAGTGGAGGTCACGGCTTTCTAGCTCTGCGGGAGCCGGTTCCGGATTGCTCACCGGGCTTCCGTTGACAACAAGAGGTAGGAGAAGGGCGAGGAAGGCTGGAGAGAGCTTCATGTTTGTGAACTGTACAAATGTCTTTTAGCGGGGATCAGACAGATAAGCGACTGTATTAAGTTCAAAGGTAAATGTATAAGAGGAGGTTGAATCCAGCTTGAGATTGGAAAGCGGGACTAGAAGGCGATCTATATAATGTTTGCTAGCTACGTGACTACGTCACAAGACTAGACAACAAACTGAAACTGCAGAGTTTCCACCGCTTAAGGAAATATGCCCGCCGTATTATCTAATAGAAATCAAAGATATATGCAAAAATAGCAACGCTAAAGTTGAATGGGAACTTCTACGGGGTGCATCCGTCGTATTCTCTACTTATTGGCTACATAAAGTTTCGCCGGATACGAGCATTTAATTTAAGCTTGTACTCCCTAGAGCCGCTTCCGGAACAGATTTGTAAATATGATTGGCGACGCTAAAGGAGCGGCCGATCAACGATCTCGGCTCTACTTGATTCGATCCGGAGCTCCCACTACTAATAGCAAGCTATTTCGACTCACACACGTGATTGACTACGGCACGGCCTAAACTTGTTCGCTGTGGATATACGAGATTAATATCCTCTAATAACCTCCCCTTTCGAGAAATCATAGTGTAAATGGAAAATGCTGAGCTCGGAAAGGCGAATTGCAGCACTTCCTTGCCTTTCATTGCCGAGGCATAACTCGGGTCCCAAACGTTCCAGTTAAGACCTCGGGTGGATAATTATCCACCATCCATGGATATCCATCCATATGGATTGGATGCGTCGTAATATTAGCAGGAGACTTGAGTTCGTATTTTTTAAGGTCTAACGAGCTATATATATATGTCACGACTCTAGGCGAAACACTACTGAAGCACAACTAATACACGCCACTTAGGATAGGGCGTAGATACGAAAGAGCTTATCTATATAGATAGGAATTAGCTTAGCCGATATATAATCCTTATTTCTCGTCTATCTATCGCAGTCACGTAAGGGGATATTTAATTTTTGTATAATTGGGAGGCGTAGGGGTATAAGGTCGCTCTAGGGCTAGTTCTTAGCAGTTTTGCTAGTTCCTAGCACTTAAATCTACTAAGGATTTGCCCTAGAGCGGCCAGATGTCCCTGACCGCAAGCCTATGGCTGCAAGATTGTCTAACTATAGTAGTTGCACTAAGGCTGGTTCTTAGTGGTTTTGCTAGTTCCTAGCACCTGGTAAAGAATTGCCTTAAAGCGCTATATATAATGCATACTGAGTATAAGGAATAGCGGGTGGGAAAAGCAAATTAGCCACGTAGTAACTACGTTTAATATTCGCGAATATTACAGGAGGTCTTAGTATTATACATTACTAAAATAGATACTACTAAGCAATATATAGACGCTAGTATCTATCTATTGCAGTCATATAAGGGGATATTTAATTTTTGTATAATTAGGAGGCGCTAAACACTTTATTTACCTACTATAGGCACCCTTATTCGTTTTTTAAAATCTTAGGTCTTTAAGAACTCTCTCCCTATATTTAATCTTTTGCCTTTAAACTAAGCTACTGCTCTACTCTATTAATTTTTGTCTATTATAGGTCCTTAAGCATGTCTTATCTTATCTTTAGAATCTTAAGTCTTTAGCCTTTTACCTTTATTAAGTGCTGAAGTAGTTTACTATCCTACTTCTCTTATATCTTGCGAAGTAATAGATATTATATCTAATAGAGTTTTAATCCCTATTGCTGATCCTTCCTCTATAGTAGATTTAACTTCTACCTCTATTATAACATCTCTAAGGTCTATATTCTCCTAGTAAGCCGCCTTTATTGCCTTATTATTACTAAATATGTCACCTATATTAAATTTATCGTCATTAATGTCTAATCTAGGTAATAGTTTATTAGTTTCTCTAAACTCTATTAATTTTAGCTCCTATAGCTAATAGCTTACGTCATATTTAACTATCTTTATAAATTTAGTATGCGTTATTATAATAAAACGCAAAACTTTTAATTAAACACTCTTTGGTTCCTCGTAGTATACTATTGTTTCTCTATATATATATGTTATCTGCTAGTCTAGTTCCCTTTACTATATAGTTACTTTAACTATCTTTATAGTTCCTAGCGAAATAACCCTATTTTCTGCAATTTATATAAGCTCCTTTTTTAAACTATTTCTCTTATTATAGAGTCCGCCTAAATATCTTCTACTGCTAAGATCCCTAGTTTGGCCTCTACTTCTTAGACCTTTAATTACTTAATCCTTATCCTCTAGGTTTCTATAGTCGTTTACCCCTATACTTTTTAGTACTACTTAGGTTTATTAGCTCTAGTCCGCTATTCTATAGTTTCTAACTTAGTTAATATATACTTTATACCTTATACAATTATAAAACTCTATTTTAACCCTTTTTGGTTTGTTCTTATTAATAGATCCTATTATTAATCTTAATTACTTAATCTATTAGTTCCCTAAGTATATCCGCATCTTTTATTAGGATAATTACGTCCTAAACTTTTACCTTAATTCCCTATTTATACTATACCATAAGCGCCTTATAATAAAGCCTTGTAGTAGGAACTACGGTAGACTTATTAATAGGCTAGGTGTATAGGTAAACAGGAAGTCAACAATGTAATAATAACTAGTAGAGTAGTTGCCTAATAGATTAACTCTAATTATATTCTAAGATTTACTACAAAGAAGAGAACTATCTAGGTAGGGACTATAGTCCTTTAAATACACAATACTACGCCTAAGAAATGTACTGAGTATGCCGGTACGTTAGTATGTTAGTACGTCGCGTTCCCACGTTCTTACGTTCCCACGTTCCGAACTTGTAACGTGACTGGTCACGTGACTCGGCTACCCCTTGTCCTATGGCTCGATCGGTTCTAGCGCCTCCCGTACTATCTTAACTAACCTATTTATATCTCTTCTTAGTAGTCGTATTACTGCCGATATAAGGTCCGTAACAATTATAGCGCTAATAATAAGATATATCGCTCTATATCTATAAGCCTTTAAGAGAGAAAACTGCTATATAAGAATCCTATTTATAACCGAATTTAATATAGCGGTTATATTATTAACCTTACTTTTTAAGCCTTTCTCTACCTTAAAGACATAGACGCTATAGATAAGGCTATATAATAGATAGATCTTAATAAGAACTTAGTAATTAATAAGAAGCTCGCGTGGAGGATAAAGGAAGCTAAAGCTACTAGCTAAAGAGAGAGTGGTATACTAGGCAAAGTTTATAACCTTATTATTTATATCCGCTCCTTAAAGTCTTGCTAAAATAAGTTTAAAACTCTATCCGGAAGATCTATTCCTATAGATAATGATATATATTAGAACTTATGGTTTATAGTCTTTGGCGTTATTAAGTAGGAGAAGGTTTAATTAGTAATTAACGCCTATATAAGGACAGCGGTAGCGGGACACCCCCTAATTGATATACAGACACCCCCCACCGATTAAGTTTAGTTCCTTCCTAATCAAGTTAGAATATCACGTGAATTTATGTTGTTTATATCTGCACGAGCGCGCGACCGACGCGCGCCTATACCCAAAGCATTACCTCGCATTTGCCTTACCTATCCCCACCTCTACTATGGCCCTCAACCCACCCCCCTAAAAGGTGTACGACTTTCTAAAGCTTGTAATTAATAATATCAATAAGTTTGTAAAAGGCTAGGGCTATACAGTTACGACTTTCCGATCTAAAACCGATAAGCAGACACTACCGACTATACGAAAGATATAGCTTCGGTGTGCTAAAGGCCGCGCCTATACTAAAACCTCCAGAACGCGCCTTACTAGCTCTCGTATAACAGAATGTCCCTTTAAAGCTACCCTAACGCGTACACCAATTGGCTGGGGCTTAGAAGTAAAAGATCCTGCTTATAATTATACAGTAGCTATTAATCTAATTGCTCTACCGCAATACCGTTAGCGTACTTATAATATAAACAAAACGATTACTAATATATTAAGCAGTAGTATTAGGGCTAGTAAAATACTTACAACTCTACTAAAGAAGGACATTATAATTAGCATCTAGGATATCTATAACAAACGGAAGGTGCATAAAAAGAGAGCTCTCGGAGGCCTTACCTCAATTCAAGCATTAATTAAAGCTCTTAGCGACTACGGTGGCGATAATCCTGAATTAAAATACTACTTCGCGCATAAGGAAGACGATAGCAATCGCGTTAAGTACTTATTCTTTGCTCATCCAGATTTAATTAAGTTCTTCTAGAAGAATCCTAATGTTCTACTACTTAATTGCACCTATAAAACAAACAAGTTCAAGATGCCCTTCCTATATATAGTAGGGGTCAGTAATACTAAGCAGAACTTTAAACTTACTTACTACTTTCTACCGGGCGAAACGGAGGTTGACTACGGCTTCGCAATTTAACAGCTTTATCTTCTCTACTACCATTATAATTTAAAGCCTAAAGTTGTGATTATAGATAAGGAATAGGCGCTTAAGAATATACTACATACGTACTTTCCTGGTGTCCCTTAGCTCCTCTACTTATAGCACGTTGCTAAGAACGTCCTTATATACGTATAGAGTAACTAGGTAATATAAGGAGACTTATCTAATAAGGAGAAGGAAAAGATTTAAGAGCATTACGATAACTTTATAAAGCGCTAGGTAGATTGCTACAGCTAAAATACATTAGAGAAGTTTACTATAGCCTAGGACCAGCTTATAGAGGACTACAACAATTAGGAATAACTCATTAACTACTTTAAAGATAAGTAGTGGCCATATAAAAGAGAGTTCGCCACCTACTACATAGATCTGTTCATGCATTTCGGAAATTAGTAAGTTAAAAAGTGGTACTATATATTAGAGCATCTAGGCCATCAGCTAACTAGAAGTACTCTTCCTAGTATTATATTATAACTTAAGGGCGCGCACGCCAAATTAAAGCTGTTCCTTTAAGTTTCTACCGGCAATCTATTTAACGTTATCTTAAATATTAAGAACCTTATTAAGAACAACCTAAACAAGTATAGAGTAACCCTAACTTCCTACTAAGACAAGCCACCGCATAATATTCGCGAGCTAGAGTTTAATAATATCCTATATAAAGTAACGCCTTAGTACCTCCGTCACCTTAAGACCCAACTAAAGCTTATAAAGTCTCCTAATTACCAGCTAATTTATAGTAGCGCATAGACTATAGTATACGGCCTCCCCTACTACTATATAATCTACTAGCAGTTACACCAAAGCGCTACCTTAGTACTAAAGATTCAGCTTACCGAAATCAATATACACTAGTAGTTTAATCGTCCTTAGTTAGATCCTCCTCCCGGCCTACCTATTAATCCTCTACTTCTAATCCAACAGCCTCTAACTATTAAGCGCCGCCGTGGCCACCCAGCTAGCTCTATTCGCGTTAATATATTAACTCGTTGTAAGCCATTAGCATTTAAACGGAATACTAGGCATACTACGCGTGGGCACAGACATAGGCGTAGACGCGGGCGCGGGCGTAGGCGCGGGCGTGCTCACAGAGGCAGTTTATAGGCATTAAGTAGAGGTAGCAGCACCTAAATAAGTTCGCCCGGCGCCTTATAGGGTACTGCGCAATCTAATTAATCAACTTAGGAGTAGGTAGGAGAGATTACAGGTGGTGCAAACAGGGTGATATTGGAGGTGCCTTACCCAATATTGGCGGTAATATTTATAGGCTTTTAGAGGCCTAGGAGCTCTGCCCTTTTATAAGGGCTTTGCTGAGGGCTCCTTTAGTGTATTCCAACTTTAATTTAAACTCTACTAGTTATACTATAGTTAAAATTAAGACTTGATCGAGGTGTTACAGTTACAAAAGTTATATTTTAACAATTTGATTTTCGCGATGCAGATGTAAACAATATAAATTCACGTGATATTCTAACTTGATCAGGAAGGAACTAAACTTAATCAGTAGGGGGTGTCCCGCTACCGCTGTCCCTATATAACCAACTAGTATAAGGAAGTAAAAGATAACTACCTTACACTAGAGGATTAGAAAATTATTAATGAAACACACTCCTTCCTGCAGCCGTTTTATAAGCTTACTTTAATAAATTAGAGTAATTTCTTATTAATCGACTAAACGCTATATACGATAGATCTATTAAATACTACAAGCGTTTAACGGTAAGTTTTTTAACACCTTAAAGGCCTTGCTAAAATCCGATATTATAGAAACGATTTTAACTAAACGCATACTTTCTCTCTGCCGTTATTACAAGCTGGTACGCCTTTAATAAATATTATAAGCTTACTAACAAGACTCCTATATACGCCGCGTTAGTCCTTCTTTATCTATTGCGTTAGAAACTCTATATTACAAAGCACTGGAGGAAGGATTAGTATAAGCCTATATTTAATACAGTTAGGAAGCGTTAGGAGGATAAGAATTTAAATTGCCTAGTTGCCTTAGCATCTACTTCCTTAATTAATTAAGTCAATAAGCCTTTTAATACTAAGCTCTATATATACCTGCTTAACAGTACTAGTGGTATTAAAGAAGGATTTAAAGACTTTATTAATACGAAGCCTATATTAATCTAAGGAATAGCGCTTAATTAGTAGCTTAATCCGACACATTGTAGTAACTACCTACAACTTTCTTATATGGCGATTAATATACTATCTATACCCTCTATATAGGCAGAGGCAGAGCGAATTATCTTAGGTACTCGGCGAATAATATTATAGGACCGTATATTACTAGGAAGTATAAATATTAAGTATATAGAATGTTTAAAGAGCTAGCTACGCAGTAACATTATTACAGGTAGTAAAATAGTAGCTATTAAAGTTGTAAACAATTAAACTAATTACAATTAGATAAGATTATCAATTGGATTATAATTGGATTATCGGTTCGCAATCTAATTATAATCTAATTCCAAATATTAGATTAGCGGCTTAGCATTCCTATATTAATAATTATAAGCTAAAGCTCTCTTTTTATATTATATAAAAAATAAGCTCTAAAGCAGATTTATCCTAGATTATAAATACTCTTTAATTAATTAAGCTTTCTTCTTAGAATAAGGGGAAATATTAAAGCCTAATCCTTTTATATATCTAAAACAAATCTATTATCGCAAGTTTATAGACTGTAAGTATAGTATAATAGTTACTATAAATTTCTAAAGGCATCTTAAACACAATTATTTAATTAGTATTAGCCTTTTAGGAATAAGTTATATAAATACTAAAGTAAATACTATACTTAAGGATCTTCAGGGGTAGGCTAGATCTAAAAGTAATTTATTAAAGTTTAAATCTATTATTTTAAGGTCCTCTTTTAATCGCGAAGTTGTTAATTAAGCCCTTATTAAATTAATTATTATATAAAACTTTCTATTTAATATAGTTAAATAGCCGGAATTCTATACTTTTTATTAGGCTTTAATTTAGGAGTCCTAGAGCTTTATTATTGTTTGTATCAATTTAATAATATAGTTAAGTCATATCCCGGGGCACGAAATACGTATAGTATTATATGCTCTTTAGGATAGTGGTAACTGTCTCTTGTATTAAAGCAGACTACGTGGTCTATATACTAATACGACCTCCCCCTAATTAGTTAGTGCTTTAGGAGTGCACTAAACGCGTAAGCAAGTGGTTAGTACACCGAACGCGTAAACGCGTACCTAGCGTACCAAACGCGTAGGCACGCGGTCAGTACGACAGGTGCTGTAATTATACACTAGCGGTACTTAAAAAATAAAACCACCTGTATATAGCCTCCGTAATTACTTTAGTGGAACCGTAAAATATAAAAGAAATATATAAGAAATCCATAGGGGATCCCTCCCGAGGTGTCTTCTGGGCTGCCTTCTAAATAGTACTTTAAGCGGGCCGTAAGTCCTGCCTATGGTCCGTAAAGTAAACCATACAACCTTCTAACGGGCCGTAAATAAACCATAGTACTCCATTAGTCTCGTTCCACCCATTTTATAACCTTTACATTAAGCTTATTTGTGTTAATTAGGGTTTTAAGGGCTTGACACGGCTTTGCCTTAGTTATGGCGTCCGCTAGGTTGTCTCCGCTGGTAATCTATTTAACCTCCGTAATCTCACGTCGTTTATAGGCCTAATATAAGCATATTAGGTCGACTATAAGCCTCTTCTCCTATATTGTACCTAGTTTAACTAGGTAGTTATAAAGGGACTTTAAATTGGTGCATAAAACTAGGGGTAACTGCTCCAGTTATAGAATCTTCTGGACCGTTAATTTGATTGCGGCTGCTATATCAAATCTATAAGCTAGTATATATAGTTTAGAAGCTAGTACACTACGGGTTACTCGTTTATACTTAATTAAAGACTAGTGCAGTATATTTGCGTCCTAATTACGGTCCGTAAGTATAATTATAAAGCTGATTTGTAATAATAGGTCTTTGTTATTAGTAAAGGAGGCGTCTATAAATGCCAGTAAGCTAAGGGAACTTAGGTCTAGTAGTACAAAAGTAAGTCCCCTTGCTGTATTGTTAATTTGCCACTAAATACGCTTATTAAGCTGCTTAATATTTTCTTCTTGCGGATCTACTGCCTGGGCCGCAAAGAATAAGTTGTAGGCAGATTTGGGTTAGCAGACTGTGGCAATATAGGCGCCTCTTACACGCTATGCAGTATATTAGTCCTTTATATTTATAGTCTTATAGGTCTCTCCGCGGGAACTAGTAAGGTCCGTAGGCTTTACTATAACGGGCTTTAGGTTTTAAGCTTAGTGTTCCTAGGTTAGCTAAATTAAGTTACCCCTTTATGTAATTAAGCCTCCGTTAAACTTAATTAGAGTCTACTTAGTTAACTGCTCTTGCGGCTTTACTAGAAACTTAGCTTCTTATAGTTTAGTCTCTTTAGCATCCGTAAATGTCTAGTCCGCTAAAAAGAGGGTATTATCTGTTTGGAGTTTAATAATACTAAGGCCGTTTAATAGGGTGTATAGGAGGCAGGGGTTATAGGTTAACTGCTCTATCTTAAGTTTACGGACGTGGTGCTGGTAATATGTCTTAAACTAGTGGTTTCTAGCTTCTGGCACTCCGTAAAGTGGTTTTATAACCTATAAAATTGTTCCTAGTTATAAATTAAGCTCCAGTGGTGGTTATATAAAGATATCCCTACTTAGGTAGGTATTGGATTGTACGTAGGCTTATGAGATATCCCGTAGGTAAAGAGCTACGGGTTTACTTTGTTATAGGCCGGGTATAAGTGCAAGTATAATCTATTAGCTAACTCGTTAGATTATAGGCGATTATATAAGGACTAAGTTCTTTCCCTAGTCGTTATAAGCTTATATAACGAGCCTTAACTTTTTAAAGGCTTTATTAGTACTAGGGTGCTTAATTTCGTTAATAAAGCGCGAGTTAAATATACGGACGCCTTGCGGAATATCTCTCTCCATTATAACCGCAAAGACGCCCTTTTTAAGTAATCCGTTAATCTCTTTGCGTTATAAGTCCGTAAAAGGGGTTTCCTATACTAGAACTAATATATCCGCAGACGGAGATTGCCTTGCGGATATACCTGCGGAGGTTAGATAATTCTCCGTTATAGGGTTCTTACGGGGGCGTCCTTAACCACGCTTTATGGTAGGTTTAGTAGGTTTAGTGGGTTTCTAGGGGACCTCTAGGGTAGGTAAGGGTGCTTTTAGTTTATTTAATTCGGCGGGTGTTTCTGGTTTATCTAGCTTGGTAGGTGCTTCTAGTTTGTCTAACTTAATGTTATAGGTGTTTTCGGACCAAAAATAGGGTTTTACGGATATGCTTCTAAAGCTTATTAGTCCGCTAGGGAGCTATATATAGCAGGTCTCGTCTTTTACGGCTAGTAGACGGTAAGGTCTAGTCTAATTGCCGCTTTTACGCCATATAAGGACTTTAGAATTAAGCGGGAGGTTGTATACTAAGGTTATATTAGGTCCGTTGCGGTAGTATAGGGCATTATTAACAGTTTGTTTGGCCCGTAATTTAACTATTTCGGCCATTGCCTTCCGTATTATAGCTGCTTGATCCGTAACGGACGGGGTAGGGGGGTCCAGTTTGCTCATCCTTAGGTAGGCTCCGTAGACTAAGAGGGTAGGTACCAGTCCGTTAAGGCCAGCGGTATTATTAACGGCTTTTACGGCCATCTATAAAGCCAGTTACATTTAGAAATAC
>Ga0307515_10017761_pt1 | contig 12937 bp, 11 predicted proteins | sample 17_EM_MG_FD_194513 | JGI IMG/M metagenome (GOLD analysis project Ga0307515, IMG submission 194513) | Populus trichocarpa ectomycorrhiza microbial communities from riparian zone in the Pacific Northwest, United States - 17_EM | ecosystem: Host-associated > Plants > Roots > Unclassified | place...
GTTCGCCCGCGCCGGCCTGACCCTCGGCCGCGTCGTGCCCGGCGGCCTGTGCAGCGTCGTCGAGGCGTTCCGGTCCGAGCCCGCAAAGGAGACCCCCTCGTGCTGACCACCGTTCCCTCGACCGATCTGGACCTCTACAGCGAGGAGTCGATCCTCGCCCCCTACCAGCCCTACCGCGTGCTGCGCGACCTCGGTCCCGCGGTGCGGCTGGAGCGCTACGGCGTCTGGGCGATGGCCCGGTACCAGGACGTCTACGCCGCTCTGCACGACCACGAGACGTTCTCCTCCGGGTCGGGCGTCGCGCTCAACGACACCATCAACCAACGGATGCGCGGCACCACGCTGGCGAGCGACCCGCCCTACCACGACCACGTGCGGGGCCTGCTCAACGGGCCGCTGACGCCCAAGGCCCTGCGCCGGCACCGCGACCTGTTCCAGCGGGTCGCCGACGAGCTGGTGGACCGGCTCCTGACCGCCGGCACGTTCGACGCGGTCACCGACTTCGCCCAGGTGCTGCCGCTGTCCGTGGTCCCCGACCTGCTGGGTTGGCCGACCGAGGGGCGCGAGGACTTCCTGGGCTGGGCATCGGCCGCGTTCAACACGATCGGCCCGCTCAACGAGCGGGCCGTCGCGGAGGTACCGGCGATGAAGGGCATGTGGCAGTACATCGCCGAGATGGCCCGGCCCGGGCGGCTGCGCGACGGGAGCTGGGGTGCGGACCTGGTCGCCAAGGCGAGCGCCGGGGAGATCGCCCCGGAGCTGGTGCCGTCGCTCATCGGCGACTATCTGGTGCCCTCGCTGGACACCACGATCTCCGCCCTGTCCAGCATGCTGTGGCTGCTGGCCCGGCATCCCGAGCAGTGGCAGGCGATCCGCGCGGACCGCTCGCTCATCCCGAACGCGTTCAACGAGATCGTCCGGTACGAGTCGCCGGCCCGCGGCTTCTCCCGGCTGCTCACCCGCGACCAGGACATCGACGGCGTACGCCTGAGCGCCGGCACCCGGGTGCTGATGCTCTACGCGTCGGCGAACCGCGACGAACGGCGCTGGGCCGACGCCGGGGTCTTCGACGTGACCCGCCCGGACGCGAGCAACCACGTCGCGTTCGGGCACGGCATTCACGGCTGCGTCGGGCAGGGCCTGGCGCGGCTCGAGGGCACCGCACTGCTCACCGCGCTCGCCGGCCGGGTCGCCCGGATCGAGACGGGCGAGCCGGTCTGGCGGGTCAACAACCACATCCGCGCCATGTCCGCGCTCCCGGCGACCCTGCACGCCGGATGACCGGCGACCGGCACCGGCCCGCGAGTGAATCGGGAGACCACCATGAAGATGTCCGTCGACCTGCTCCGGTGCGAGGGGCACGGCCTCTGCGAGGAGGCCGCACCCCGGTTGTTCCGGCTCGACGACGAGGGCGACCTGCTGGTTCTGTTCGAGAACGGCGAGGTGCCGCCGGGCCAGGACGGGCCGGCCGCCGGGGCCGCCCGGGCCTGTCCGGTCGGCGCCCTGCGTACCGAGCAGGCCGGGGCCTGACCGCCGTGCCCGGCATCCGGCCCGGCATCCAGCCCGGCATCCGGGCCGGCATCCAGCCCGGCATCCGGGCCGGCATCCGGGCCGGCATCCAGCCCGGAGCCCGGCGATGATCCGCGGACCGCTGGTCGTCGTCGGTGCGTCGCTCGCCGGGCTGCGGGCGGTGGAATCCGCGCGGCAGGCGGGCTTCGACGGGCCGGTCACCCTGATCGGCGCCGAGCCGTACCTGCCGTACGACCGGCCGCCGCTGTCCAAGGCGTTCCTGGATCCGGGCGCCGGCGATGTTCCGCCGGTCTTCCCGGAAGCCGCGACGCTGTGCGAGGACCCTCGCACCACGCTGCGGCTGGGGGCGCCGGCGACCGCGCTCGACCCGGACGCGCGGACGGTCACCGTCGGCGGTGACACCATCGAGTACGGCGCTCTCGTCGTCGCGACGGGGGCGCGGGCGCGGACGCTGCCGGGCGCTCATCGGCTCGCCGGCGTGCATTCGCTGCGGACCGTGGAGGACGCGCTGGCGATCCGCCGCTTGCTCGACTGCGGCGCGCGCACCGTCGTGGTCGGTGGCGGTTTCATCGGCGCCGAGGTGGCCTCCGCGGCCCGGCGGCGGGGCGTACCCGTCACCGTCGTCGAGGCCCAGCCGGTGCCGATGGCGCGGGCGATCGGCCCGCTGATGGGGCGGATCTGTGCCGGGCTGCACGCCGCGCACGGCACCGACCTGCGCTGCGGGGTCTCCGTGACCGGGTTCGAGGGCGGCACCCGGATCCGCCGGGTGCTGCTGTCCGACGGCTCCGAACTGGACGCCGACCTGGTCGTCGTCGGTGCGGGCGTGACACCGGCCACGGACTGGCTGGCCGGCAGCGGGATGCCCCTCGACGACGGGGTGCTCTGCGACGAGACGCTCGCGACCGGGTTGCCGGACGTCTATGCGGCCGGCGACGTGGCCCGCTGGCGGCATCCCGGGTTCGGCCGCCGGCTGCGTCTGGAGCACTGGACGAACGCCGCCGAGCAGGGTGCGATCGCCGGCCGCAACGCGGTCGGCGCCGGTCCGGCCGAGGTGTGCGAGACCGTCCCCTACTTCTGGAGCGACTGGTACGGGCAGCGCCTGCAGTTCGTCGGCGTCCCGGACAGCTCGCACGTCGAGGTGGTCGGCGACCCCGGCGGGCGTCGGTTCGCGGCGTTCTACCGGGAGGGCGACCGGCTGGCCGGGGCCCTCGTGCTGGACCGGCGCCCCCTCGTGCGGGTGCTGCGCAAGCTCATCCGGGAGCGGGCACCGTGGTCCGCGGCGATGGACCTGGCCGCCGGGCTGGGCGCCCGCACATCGATCGACCGGGCCGCATGACGGCGGCCCGGGGCTATCCGAAGGGAACACCATGAAGGTCGAGGTCTACCGGGACTTCGCGTGCGCCTGGTGCAGGCTGGGCACGCGCCGGTTCGAGGCGGCGGTCCAGGCGGCGGGCGGGGAACCCGTCGAGCTGGTGCACCGCCCGTACCAGTTGAATCCGGACGCCCCGGAGGGGGAATCGCATCCGCTGATGCAGGTGATGGCCGCCATGTTCGGCCCGGAACGGGCGGGTTCGATGTTCGACAACGTCGTCCGGCTGGGCGCCGCCGAGGGGGTGGAGTACCACTTCGACCGCGCGATCGCGACCAGCACCCTGACCGCGCACCGGCTGATGTGGCTCGCCGAACGCGACGCGGACGCCGAGGCCCGGTCCCGGCTCGCCGACGCCGTCTACGACGCGTACTTCCGCGACGGCCGCGACATCGGCGACCACGAGACGCTGGCCTCGCTCGCCGAGGACGCGGGCCTGGACGGCGTCGCCGTGCGGGCCTTCCTCGCCTCCGGCGACGGCACCGCGGAGGTGCGCGACCAGGCGGCGACGGCCCGCAAGGAGGGGATCACCACAGTGCCCACCTACGTCTTCCCCGGCGGCGAGACCCTGACCGGCGCCGCCAGCACCGAGGAGCTCACCGCGGCCCTGGAGCGCGCCCGGAGCTGACCGCAGCACGATCCCGCCGGCCTGCTGGCCGGCCTCCACCCGACCGCACCGGCCGGGTACTCGGCATGCGCTTTTCCCGACAGGAGTCCCATGACCGCCAGCCCACCCCCCGATGAGCGGACGCACTACGTGCTCGCCCTGCTCGCCGCGCTCGACCGGCGCGGCGCCGAGGCCGTGCTGCGCCGTCCGGCCGGCCCCATCGGGGGCCGCGAGCTGGGCGACCGGGTCCGGCGTACCGCCGAGGGCCTGCGCCGGTGCGGTGTCACCGCCGACACGACCGTGGCCGTCCTCACCGAGGCGAACGCCGCCGAGACACTGGTTGCCCGGTACGCCGCGCACCTGCTGGGCGCGACCGTGGTGCACGTCCGCTCGCCGCACCCCGGGCAGCTCGCCGTGCAGTCACCGGTCGCCGTGCAGGCCGGCATCCTGGCCGATACCGGTGCCGGGGTGCTGGTCGTCGACCCGGCGTGCGCGGCCCAGGGCACCGAGGTCGCGGCGCTCGCCGGCGGCGCGGTGACGCTCGCCGGCCTCGGGGACTGCGGTGCCGCCGCCCCGGACCTGACCGCCGGCGGGGATCCCACTCCCGACTCCGGATACCTCGTTCCGCCGGAGTCCGCCCTGCTCGTGCACACCAGCGGCAGCACCGGCCGGCCGAAGGGTGTCCGTAAGCCATTCGGCGCGTGGAACCGCGCCGTCACGGCCACGTTCGCCGCCGCGGACGGCACCGATCCGGCCACGTTCCTGGTGGTCACCCCGCTGAGCCATTCGGTCGCGCTGATGGTGGACGTGACGCTCGCCGCCGGCGGCACGGTCGTGCTGCACGAGCGCTTCGAGGCGGGCGAGACGCTGCGCGCCATCGCCGTCGACCGGGTCACCGACACATTCATGGCCGTCGCCCAGTTGTACGCGTTGCTCGCCCATCCGGACCTGCCCGGCACCGACGTGTCCGCATTGCGCCGGCTCGTCTACGGCGGCGCGCCCGCGTCGCCGTCCCGGCTCGCCGAGGCGGTCACCTACTTCGGCCCGGCGCTGTCGCAGAGTTACGGCAGCACCGAGAGCGGCCGGATCACCCAGTTGAGCCCGGTGGACCACGGCAAGACCGAGTTCCTGGACAGCGTCGGGCGCCCGTTCCCCGAGGTGACGCTGCGCATCGCCGAGCCCGGCACCGGTCGCGAACTGCCGCCCGGCCGCACGGGCGAGGTGCTGGTGCGCTCGCCCGGCATGATGACCGGCTATCTCGCCGACCCCGGCCTGACCGCCGAGGCGCTGCGGGACGGGTGGCTGCACACCGGCGATCTGGGCCATCTCGACGACGCGGGTTACCTACGGCTCGCCGGGCGGATCGGCGACGTGATCAAGTGCCGCGACACCAAGGTCCATCCCGCGGCGGTCGAGCGGGTGCTCCTCTCGTTCCCGGGTGTCGCCGACGCCGCCGTGTACGGCATGCCCGGCGCGGACGGGCTCGAACAGGTCCACGCCGCGGTGGTCCTGCGCCCGGGCGCCACCTGCACCGCCGGCCCGCTGCGCGAGTACGTCCGGGCCGCCCTGACCCCCATGCACGTTCCCGCCCGGCTGGTCCGGCACGACGAGGTGCCGCGGACCGAGTCCGGGAAGTCCGACCGGCAGCGCCTGCGGTCACTGGACGCCACCGTCCCCGCCCTGCCGGAGTGAGCAAGCACCATCGCGCCCGTCGTCACGGGACGACGCCGATCAGAGAGCGAGCCGACACCGTGATCACACAGCACCTCGACTACTTCACCCGGGAGATGCGGGACTTCGCCGACCAGCGCCGCGAGTATTTGGCGATCGGGCGGCAGGCCGGCCGGTTCCCGCAGGCCACCGTCCGTCGCGGGGAGTCCGGCACCGACGCCGAGATCAGCGTCTGGTGCAGCAACGACTACCTCGGCATGGGCCAGCACCCCGCCGTGCTGGCCGCGATGCGGGGTGCCATCGACGACTTCGGCGCCGGTTCCGGGGGTTCCCGCAACATCGGTGGCACCCACCGGTACCACGTTCGGCTCGAGGAGGAACTGGCCGATCTGCACGGCAAGGAGGCGGCGTTGATCTTCTCCTCGGGATACACCGCCAACGACGGGTCGCTCACCGTCCTCGCCGGTCGCATGCCCGGCACGGTGGTCTTCTCCGACCAGCTCAACCACGCGTCCATCATCGACGGTCTGCGGCACAGCGGCGCGGAGAAGAAGATCTTCCGCCACAACGACGTGGACCACCTCGGGGAACTCCTCGCCGCCACGGCGCCGGAGCGTCCCAAACTCATCGTGCTGGAGTCGGTGTACTCCATGTCCGGCGACGTGGCGCCGCTCGCCGGCATCGCCGAACTGGCCCGCCGGTACGGGGCCACGACCTTCATCGACGAGGTCCACGCCGTCGGCATGTACGGCCCCCAGGGTGCCGGTATCGCCGCGCGGGAAGGCCTGGCCGACGAGTTCACCGTGGTCATGGGCACGCTGGCCAAGGGCTTCGGCACCGCCGGCGGCTACATCGCCGGCCCCGCGGGCCTGGTCGACGCGGTCCGCAGCTTCTCCCGCCCGTTCATCTTCACCACGTCGCTGCCGCCCGCGCTCGCGGCGGGCGCGCTCGCGGCCGTTCGACACCTGCGCTCCTCGGTGGACGAGCGGCAGCGGCTCGCCGCCAACGCGGGGGCACTGCACCGGCTGCTGACCACGTTGCGGATCCCGTTCGTCTCGGACGGCTCGCACATCGTCAGCGTCCAGGTCGGCGACGACGCCACCTGCCGCCGGGCGTCCGCCCTGCTGCTCGACAACTACGACATCTACGTGCAGGCGATCAACGCGCCGAGTGTGCGCGCCGGGGAGGAGATCCTGCGCGTCGCCCCGTCCGCGACCCATCGGCCCGCCGACGTCGAACGGTTCGCCGCGGCGCTCGACGAGGTGTGGCAGAAGCTCGACATCCCCCGTACCCAGGACTGACGAGCGGGCCGGCCGGGCGCCCTCGCGGGCACCCGGCCCCCGCTCCAGCAGCGAACGGAGGCACCATGACGCTCTCGCTCGCCGCCGTGCTCGCGGACACCGCGGCCCGGCGGCCCGGCCATCCGGCCCTCGTGCACGGCGGCACCTCCCTCACCTACGACGAGCTCTGGGACGGCGCCCGCCGGTACGCCGCGGTGCTGCGCGAGCACGGCGTCGGCCCGGGCGACCGGGTGGCGCTGCTGCTCGCCAACACCCCGGACTTCCCCCAGGTGTACTTCGGTGCCCTGGCCCTCGGCGCCGTCGTGGTCCCGATGCACGTGCTGCTCAAGGCCGACGAGATCGAGTACGTGCTCGCCGACTCGGCCAGCGCCCTGCTGGTCTGCGCCGCCGACCTGCTGCCGGAGGGCGAACGGGCGGCCCGGCGTACCGGCACCGCGGTCCTCGAGGCCGGTGTGCTCGCGACCGCGGCCGGCGCGGCGCCCCCGGTGCCCGGCGCCGTGCCCCGCGACCCCGGCGACCTGGCCGTGGTGCTCTACACCTCGGGGACCACCGGGCGCCCCAAGGGCGCGATGCTCACCCACCTGAACCTGGTCATGAACGTCACCGTGACCATGCAGAGCCCGTTCGACCTGGGCCCGGACGACGTCCTGCTGTGCTGTCTGCCGCTGTTCCACACGTTCGGCCAGATCTGCGCGATGGCCACATGCTTCCGGGCCGGCGGCACGCTCGAGCTGATGTCGCGGTTCGAGGCCGGCCCGGCGCTCGACCTGATGACCGCGCACCGGTGCACGGTGTTCATGGGGGTGCCGACGATGTATCTGGCGCTGCTCGACGCGGTCCGGGACGGTGCCCCGCCGCCCGTCCTGAACCGGGCGTTCTCGGGTGGGTCGGCGCTGCCCGTCGCGGTGCTGGAGGAGTTCGAGCGGACCTTCGGCTGCCCGATCTATGAGGGATACGGGCTGACCGAGACGTCGCCCGTGGTGGCGTACAACCAGCCGGCGTGGCCGCGCCGGCCCGGCACCGTCGGCCGCCCGATCTGGGGCGTCGAGGTGGAGATCGCCCGGGCGGACCGCGACGACCGGATCGAACTCCTGCCGGCGGGCAGCGTCGGCGAGATCGTGATCCGCGGCCACAACGTGATGGCGGGATACCTCAACCGTCCCGGTGACACCGCCGCCGCCATCGTGGACGGCTGGTTCCGCTCCGGCGATCTCGGCCGCAAGGACCACGACGGCTACCTGTCCATCGTCGACCGGAAGAAGGACATGGTGCTGCGCGGCGGCTACAACGTCTATCCACGCGAGGTAGAAGAGGTGCTGGTCCGGCACGCGGCGATCGCGCAGGTCGCGGTCATCGGGGTGCCGGACGACCGGTACGGCGAGGAGGTCTGCGCCGTCGTCGTGCCCCGCCCCGGGCGCGCCCCGGACGAGACACTCGCCGCGGACATCGTCGGCTGGGCCCGGGCGTCGCTGGCCGCGTACAAATATCCCCGCCGGGTGGAGTTCGTCGACCGGTTCCCGCTGGGTCCCAGCGGCAAGGTGCTCAAGCGCGAGTTGGCGGCCCGGTTCTCGGTGCGGGCGGGCGCATGACCGCCGCCCGGATCCTGATGATCGCCACGCCGGTGCCCACGCACTTCACGCCGCTGGTCCCGCTCGCCTGGGCGCTGCGTGCCCTGGGCCACGACGTGCTCGTCCTCGGCCAGCCGGACATCGTCCCCGCGGTCCGGTCGGCGGGCCTGCACGCGGTGACCGCCGGCGAACCGTTCGGCATCGAGGGCTACCTGCGCTCCCGGCTGCGCGGGGACCAACGCCCGCTGGCGTCGTTCCCGCGGCCCGCGCCCGAACGGATGGGCATGTTCGCCCGGGTGTGGGCCGCACATGCCCGGCAGATGCTGCCGGAATACCTGCGTCTCGCCGGCACACTACGCCCGGATCTCATCGTCGCCGACCAGATGGAGTACACCGCCCTGCTGGTGGGCGGCGCGCTCGGCGTGCCCGTCGTGCACCATCGGTGGGGCGTCGACGGCCTCTCCGGGCCCGCCCTCGCCGAGGCGCGCACCCTGCTCGCCGACCTCGCGGAGGACGGTCTGCCGGAGCCGGATCAGGTGCTCGATCCGTGTCCGGCGACCCTGCAGACCCCGACCGCCGCCGCTGGGACGCCGATCCGGTTCGTCGCGTTCAACGGATCCGGCGCGCTGCCCGGGTGGACGCTCGCCGGACGCCCACCGGACGGCACCCGGCGGGTCGCGGTCTCGCTCGGCAGCCGCACGCTGACCCTCAACGGGGTGCCGTTCGTCCGGGCACTGCTGCACGCCCTCGGCGGCGCGGCGGGAGTGGAGATCGTCGCGACGGTCGAGGCGGCCCACCGCGAAGCGCTCGGTACGCTGCCCGCCACAGTGCGGCTCGTCGACCCCACCCCGTTGCAGTCGTTCCTGGGTTCCTGCGATGCCGTGGTGCACCACGGCGGGGCGGGCACCACGATGACCGCCACCGCGTTCGGGCTGCCCCAGCTGGTCCTGCCGCAGCTGTCCGACACGTTCGTCACCGGCGACCGCCTGCGCGAGACCGGCGCGGGCCTCAGCCTCGACACGCTCGAGGCGCAGGACGACCCGGTCCGGATCCGGGCGGCACTGCGCGAGCTTCTCGACGATCCGGCCGCGCGCAAGGCCGCCGGGCTGCTCGCCACCGAGATCGCCGCCATGCCCCCGCCCGCCCGGGTGGCGGCGGACCTCATCCACACCCACGTCACGAGAGGCAGAAAACCATGACACTGAGTCACACCGAGCCGGCGGTCGCCACCGGCGATCCCGCTGCGCTCGTCGACCGCGTCGAGGTCGGCGCGCTATGCGACCGCTACGTCCGGCATCTCGACCTGAGCCGCGACGACGACTCGTGGCTGCCGACGGTGTTCGCCCCGGACGCCGTGGTGACCTTCCCGATGGGTGTCTACCGGGGGCTGGACGGGCTCGCGGACTTCCAGCGGATGGCCCGGACCACGTTCGAGCGGACGCACCACATGAGCAGCAACCACGACATCACGCTCGACGGCGACCGGGCCACCGTGCGGGCCCATCTGACGGCGGTGCACCTGCGCCGCGCCGCGAATCCGTCCGAGCACTTCTCGATCGGCGGGCACTACGCCGCCGAGGCCGTACGGACACCGGCCGGCTGGCGGCTGCGGCTCTTCACGTTCGACCTGGTCTGGACGGCCGGGACGGCACCGGCAGGGGGACCCGGCCACTGATGTCGTCACGCCGCCTCTATGTCATCGTCGGCTCGACGCTGCTGGCGATGCTGCTGGCCACCCTGGACAACCTGGTCCTGGGCGCCGCGATGCCCACGATCGTCGCCGAGTTGGGCGGGGTCGACCACATTTCGTGGGTCGTCACCGCGTACGCCCTGGCCACCGCGGTCTCCACCCCGGTGTGGGGCAAGTTCGGCGACATGTTCGGCCGCAAGGGCGTCTTCATGCTGGCGATCGTGGTATTCCTGGTGGGTTCCGTGCTCGCCGGGATGTCCCGTGACATGACCCAGCTGATCGCGTTCCGGGCGGTGCAGGGCCTGGGCGGGGGCGGGCTGATGGTCGGTGCGCTCGCCGTCATCGGCACCGTCGTCCCGCCCCGGGAGCAGGGTCGATACCAGGGGCTGATCGCCTCGGTGATGGGCCTGACAACGGTCGGCGGGCCGATCGCGGGCGGGTTCATCACCGACGGCCTCGGCTGGCGCTGGTGCTTCTACATCAACCTGCCCGCCGGCCTGCTCGCGCTGGTGATGATCGGGCTGGCGCTCAACGTCGCGCAGGAACGCACCCGGCCCCGGGTCGACGTCGCGGGCATGGCGCTGTGGGCAATCGCCATCTCCGCGATTGTGCTCGTCACCGCGTGGGGCGGCAGCACGTACGCCTGGACGTCGGCACCGATCCTCGGGCTGGCCGGAACCGCCGTCGTGACGGTGACCGCGCTCGTCGTCGTGGAACGCCGGGCCGCCGAGCCGATGCTGCCGCCGAGGCTGTTCACGAACCGGAACTTCTCCCGGATCACCGCTGTCGGGTTCGGCCTGGGGGCGCTCATGTACTCCCTGCTGACGTTCCTGCCCATCTTCATGCAGGAGGCGCAGGACCGCAGTGCCGCGGACGCGTCGCTGCTGCTGCTCCCGAACTCGCTGGCCATGATGATCACCAACATCGTGGTCGGCCGGACCATCACCCGCACCGGCAGCTACAAGATCTTCGTCGTCGGCGGGGCAGTGGCCGCCGGGCTGAGCACGCTGCTGCTGTCCCGGATGACGCCGGACACGTCGCTGGCGTACTCCTGGACGGCGATGGTGCTGGCCGGCGCGGGAATCGCCGGGCTCATGCAGACATCCATCCTGATCACCATGTCCAGTGTGGACAAACGCGACCTCGGCGTGGCCTCGGCAACCTCGACGCTGGCCCGGACCACCGGCGGCTCGATCGGCGTCTCCCTGATGGGCGTGCTGTTCGCCGCGCAGGTCACCGACGAACTGCAGCGCCGGGGCGGCCCGGAATATCAGCAGGCGGTCGCGGCCGGCACGGCGGGGGTGTTCCTCGCCGCGACCGGCGTGGCGGTGCTGACGCTGATCATCGCATGGACAATCCACGAGGTGCCGCTGGGCACATCGACCCCGCCGCAGCCGGTCGCGGACACCATCGGATCCGAATGACCTTGTTCGGTCCGGGTACCAAACCCTCCGCTGTCCCGCGTGGGTCAACACAGCGCGCTCACCACGGTCGTGGTCAATCACGGCTGGCTTCGGGGAATGGCTGTGCTGGATTGCTGAAATTGGCCGGTGGGTCGGAAATCGGACCGCCCTGCCCGCCCGCGGCGGGCATATCGTGGACCGATGCCAGGCCATCTCCGCCGTCACGCGGACCCGCTTCGCGAGCCGCCAGCCGTCGATCACGAAGCGCCCGCGCCGGCCCGGGGCGCGCCCGACTCTCTGCTCGGTCTGCAGCGCTCGGCCGGCAACGCCGCGGTCGCTAGGCTGCTCCGCTCCGGCGGCGGTGCGCCGCTGGACACGGCGACCCGCGAGGACATGGAGGCTCGGTTCGGCGGGGCGGACTTCGGCGCGGTCCGGGTGCACACCGGTTCGGCCGCGCGGACGTCGGCCGAGGCGGTGGGCGCCGAGGCGTACGCCGTCGGATCCGACATCGTGCTGCGGCGCAGTGTTCTCGACGTGGGTTCGGCGGACGGGCGTCATCTGCTCGCCCATGAGCTGACCCACGTGCTTCAGCAGCGTGGCGCACCCACTGGCGGGGAGTTGGCGGTCGGCGATCCGGAGGACCAGTTCGAGCGGCAGGCCGCGGCCACCGCCGACCGGGTGGTGGCTGGCGGCGTGGCAGCGCCGCCCGCCACGTCCGGCGCAGTCGTGCAGCGCGAGCCCACCAAGCCTCGCGCGGTGACCGGCGGCGCCTCGATCACTGACCTCGAGTCGCAGACCGCGAATCTCGGACCGGGTCAGGTGACCGCCGGCCGGCTCGCCAAGGCCGAGTGGGAGTCGCTGTTCAAACGGCACTTCGTCGAGCCCGACCAGGTCGAGGACGAGGTGGAGAGCGGCCACGCCCGTTATCTCTACTCGAAGATGTACGGCTGGATCGACGCGCAGCACTTCTTCGCGCACATCCAGTTCGCCGAGGACGCCGGTCCGGCCAAGGCCACCAGCGAGGGCCTCGCGATCGAAGGCCAGCAGGCCCGGGTCCGCGGCATGATCGGCCCGGACCCGAACGACACCTCGATCTATTCCGATCTGCTGGTGCACAACCTGATCAACGCGGACGACTTCCTGCACTACCGAGAGACCACGTTCATGGCCATCAGCGCGGCCATGTCGTTCTTCCTGAACCCACAGCAGCGGGCGCTGGTCGCCGGGTTCGACGACCGGCAGATCGCCAAGCTGATCCTGGACAACGCCATGTCCGCCTGGTCCTACGAGGACTTGGCGTCCAATCAGCTCGGCGTCCAGTTCTTCCGGCTGCACGGCGCCTTCGTCAACGCTGGCGCGGACCCGGCCGAGGTGCGCCGGCGGTTCGTCGAGCGGCTGCGGTTGTTCTTCGCCGACATCCAGGTGGTGGAGGATCCGGCGGCGGTGCGCCGGCTGGCCGCCGCGCTGCCCGGCAAGGAGCGGTGGACCTCGCCCAAAACCGATGAGACCGCGGCCCGCAAGAAGTTCCCCGAGCTCTTCGCACTCGGCGCCGGCACCCATCAGGTACGCGTCGCGACATACGACCTGGAGAAGGCCGCCGCGAGCGCACGCGACCAGCTCAAGAGCAAACTGCGCGCGCAGACGCTGCGGATCGAGCCGTACGGGAAGGGATTCGCCCTCTACCTGGGCCCGGTCAGCCACTTCGAGGCCGTCGTCGGAAAGAACCTGATCGACCGGGTCGCGCCGCCCGGGCCGGGCGGCGCGCTGGTCGAGGAGGTCAAGACTCGTACCCCCTGAC
>Ga0307515_10017762_pt1 | contig 12937 bp, 8 predicted proteins | sample 17_EM_MG_FD_194513 | JGI IMG/M metagenome (GOLD analysis project Ga0307515, IMG submission 194513) | Populus trichocarpa ectomycorrhiza microbial communities from riparian zone in the Pacific Northwest, United States - 17_EM | ecosystem: Host-associated > Plants > Roots > Unclassified | place...
CACCCAAAATAAGAAGTGCTTCTGTCCACCACACATCACAGTTCTACTAACCAAAACTTGGCACAGTGGTTGGCGATATACTCATTTTACCCTTCCGTGATGCTGTAGCTGGCTCGAGTTTGCCTTGCGCTATTGAACGAGAGATTGCACTTGCCATCTGTGACATTTTGGATGGCTTTGCAATTGGTGTATCCAACGTCTGTTCACGTTTTAGGTGCCGTGGTGGAAGTCCCACCTCCCGGGCACCCAACGTCTCCTTGATGTCGTCGACGAGAAGCTCCATAGGGGCGATGTACGTAAACTTGTTACAGTCATCTCGAGCAATAACGACGCCCACTACTCGGCCATCGGTATTTTCAATTACCCAAGAGCCCGAATCACCCGGAACTAACAGTTAAATGTCATCTACCCATACTTTGTGCTGATGGAATTAAGAAAGAAGCTCACATCCAAAATTTCCTATGACATGCCAGCTACGCGACCACGACACTCGTCCCGGGAGCATCAGACTGCCCATGCACCGGGACATCTCCCCGGTCTGCAAGCCAGTAGTTCGGCCAGATGCATGAACTTGGTTCATACCCAGTTCGGTCATAGGTACAATATCATTGGGATGCAGATCTTCGCATTCTTGTCCATGACAATATTTAGCGCCCCCACGGATTGTATTTCTGCGTTCCAGACGGTCTGGTTCGATTTCCACAAGGGCCCAGTCCACTTCATGCTTGTTGCCATTTTTCATTACTCGACGGAGTCCCGAAGAAGCGAGAATAGTGCCTAGCTTATGTTCTTCGCGAAGTGGATCGACACTCTCTTCCATGAAAAGGCAAGTAGAATTGTCTGGGAGATCAAAGATTGCCGGTTGGGTTACGAATATTTTCTCGTTGTGGTTCGTCTCGAGCCCACGAACGTCACCAGTCGTACTGACGGATTCATCGTCGGAGAAATCATCTTGCTCCTCGTCGCTACTGCTTTCCAGCGAGGACGCCTCACTAAAGAGGCTCATGTTGTCATCATATCCTTCGTCATCTTCATCGCTTTGCCATTCAATCTATGCAAAATGTGAGTGGATTGAGTAAGGAAATTTTTCTAATAGAGCTAACCTCGCCCTCCTCCTCATCCACACCGAGCCTCGTCTCCTCCATCCTTGTGAGTATATCCGATTCCCCATCGACGTCTTCGTAATCCTCCTCGGATAACGGGTCTAACAGATGGTGTACAGTCATTCCATACAATTTCCCATCTACTGAAATAACGCCCCCAAAGGTTCCTGGCGGTAAATCTTCCCCATCTCGACAGGCACCAATAGATGCACCACTTGTTGGTTTTTGCTGACGCTCTCTATTGACCGCAATAGAGGTTGAATACCGACTACCGGAAAATGACCGACTCGCAAGCCTTCTGCAACACCTCCGACCTGAAGATCGACGGACAGCGCCTTTCCGTACTTTAAGATCAAAGATGTCCACGTCATAGGTAAATTTCTTCTTCAGATATGTTCGGACTAGACTGGTGGCAGCCGAATCGCAAGTGATCACGATCGTGGGACGCGACGTCTCGCGAGACGTACCAACGCCTAGGAGATCTATGGTTGTGGGGCCAATAGGCTTTCTAGTGGTGGAGAGATGTTGGAGGAGAGACTCAAGGCGGGGGAGGATTGAAGTGTGCCAGGCATGAAGGACTTCCGGAGAGGCCTGAACTGCATAAATCATTCGCTTCTCAATCTGAATAGTTGGTGCATTAGCAGACTTCTGAATAGCAGGCTCCTGGATAGTAGGCTCTTGAATAGTAGGCTCCTGAATAGTAGGCTCCTGAATAACTGATTCCTGAGTAGCAGGATCCTTATCACCCTCTGATGGCGAATCAATTTCCTTCGGAATAGCATTACTGGGTGACTGGGGTTGTTGGAGTGGAGGTGGCATATCGTCCACGAGGGCTCCTGTAGCGGATTTCTGAGCTTCAGGATCAGAGCACTCAAATGCTGGAAGGAAGGATTGAGGGGTCGTTTCTGAGCCAGTGTTGGCGCTGGTAGTCTCGGGCTCCTGAACGGGCGACTTGGATAGCATGGCATCCAGTCTTTCGGGGATAATTCGAGAAAGTAGGCCAAATCGCGTCGTTGATGGACTCCTTTTATTTTTGTCGGGAATGTCATCCTGGGGAGAAACAACGCGTACTTGCTTCTGTTTACGCCTTTGTAAAACTCGACCTTCAGTGGCCTGACTGGAAGTCTTAATATGTGCTTCCGAAGGTTTCTCATTTTCACAGGCATTTATGGCATCAATTGCTTGATTTAGCGTTGCACACGCAGCGTCCTGGTATCGCTGACCTACACCATCTAAACTATCCATTCTCCAGAGCGGTATCAATTTCCCTTCGAGAATGGCCAAGCACTCTTCCAGAGGTCTCACTACTCTCCAATAAAGACCAGTTCTTGATTTCTCTGGATCATTTGTTGATTGAAAAAGCCCCTCATGAGCAGCAAGCCCAGTGACACAGTTGTAGAATGCCAATGCGAACTTTTGTCGGGCAATCAAGTTCCCAAACCAATCTGTAAGTGGCATAGTTGACTTTCGCTTGGGTCTCAGTTCTTGCCATATGTAAACTTCGAGAAGTAGCCAGCCTAAGGCTTCGATATCGCTAGCCGGACCATCATTTTCGGAGAAGTGTTCCTGGGCGATACCTACGGTTTGTGTGCCCCGATACCATGGAGAGTTGACACGCAAGCCACGGAAATATGGTTGAGGGATTCCCTGGTGTTCCCAGAATCCCCATGGTAATAGTATGTTCTCTGGTGAGATGTTTCCGTGTGTCCATCCTACAAGATGGAGATGTAATACAGCTTTTGCAAGCCCGAGTGACAGGGAAATCCTTTTGACCTCGTCAAGCGGTAGAGAAGACTGCAGATGCTTTGCAAGTGTATTGTTCAAAGGTTGTTCCTCCACACTATAGACAGGGTTTACACCCTCGAGGTTCCCGGGTGCTTTGCAAAATCCAACCAGTGGTAAGATCCCAAATTTTCCGGGATCCCTATGCATTTGTAACCTCTTGAGAAAAGTTGACACTCGGCGAGATTCAATCGTGCCGTGTAGGTTCTTCTCATCTGGAATAATGGTGCTCCTATCCCGAAAGCTTAGACCCCCATATGCACCGTTGGACTCGTTATAGAAGAGGTCAAAATCTCCTTCCCTGACAATATCTACTCCATCCAGATCTATTATCCCATCCGCTACTGACATAATCGTAGGTGCTTCATAATGTTCGTCGTTCAACCATAACAACGGGGCCACCATTGCAAGGTATGATATTATATCTGCATCTACAAACTCCTGTACCTCTTGGGCTCCAAGCAGACGTATAAACGTCATTTTCTTGACACACATTCCGTTATTTCCGAGAAGTCGAGCGGCAAGCACAGGCCAAGTAGTGTCCGGAATCGCCATTAAGTCGTATACCTTTAAAAATAACAGAAGTTCTTGCATCTCGTTACGAAAACGCTGGAATTCCTGCTGCAACTCGTATTCATCGAGGTTGTTGTCATTTATTCTTGCCCTCGAATACGACAGCTTGTGCAAATGTGACATAATAGTTTGAGCTTTTGATGTGAGACAGTTAACAGTACGAGCATCTAGTAACTGGATCCATAGTAAGAACCGGCCCGTACAAAGCCGAAAGACGAGCTCAAGAGCCTCATAGTGCTCAAAATTTGCCTGCCGTTCGGGGGTGATGATGCTTGGAGACTCTGCCCAGAAGAAAATGCTGCGGAAGAGAGCGTCCACGGTAACGGTATTGTGAAAATAGTGCTGAGGCTGGCAAAAGTTGATGTCGCCCACGCCTCTGAGGTCGTCGGCTTCATCTTCATTTACATAACGATTGTACCAGTGGTTATATTCATCTAGATCTCCTGGAATCGAAATTCTCCCGTGGAAGGCATTTATGCAAGTGTTGACATCAGTCAAGCTGTGAATTTCGCCGCTGGTAAAAGCATCTCTCAGGCTGGGACTTCTCAGTGAGGCGGAAGTACTCGTACTGGCACCGCTCCTCAGGCTAGGGGTTTTTATAGAGGTAGAGGCACTGGTAGAGGCATTACTCAAAGTTCTTCTCGTATAGCCACGCGATCGATATCGCTTAAGGTTGAGGTTGTCTGTGTCATCGTCACTGGTGACGGAGTCGTAGGATTCAGAATCAGCTCTCTTGGATGTCCCAAAGTCAAAGTCATCGTCTCTTGGGGCGTCATCGTCGCAAGCTATCATCCTAGATGCATCGAAGTCGACACCATCTTTATGGGAATGGATATCTTGGGAAGCGACACCATGCTCAAGGCCTTCCATGCGATTCTTTAGTTTGCTGTCTTGTGGTTATTAGTTTCCAAGCTGGAAATAAGTAGACAGTAGACAGTAGTACTTACGAATGTGCAGCGCGGGGCGATTCTGAATACGGCGTCGTTCGACCAGGTCGCTGAGAGTCTTCGAGTGATCATCGGTTTCAACTGGGACCTCGATTGCCCAATCCGCACAGGCGTCCCCCAGAAACTCTTGGCTGACAGACACTCCTCCCGCCGTACCGGGAAATACTGATGTAGCCATAAAGCGAGTTCAAAGAAAGTCGATTATCTGCTGGTGGACTGAAATCTGGAGAAATCGGATTTATGAACATCGCCAAAGTCATATAAGGGTGTGCAGTTATTAGGCAGCAGCCGCAACACAGCCTCCGCTACCCAGAACGCATGTCCAACATGAAGTGTGTACCACAATACAGACCCACCTATAGCTAGAGATTGAGATAAGATAGAGAACAATTCAGTGAGTATATCCAGCTCCATACAGTAGGTTTGAAGCCATATTCCAGCACTATGTGGAGCTACCTAGGTCGATTGTTTATTACTTGGTATTTCGAAAGGTAGCCGAAGCTGCACCCATGATTGGTGCTAGCGAGCTTGCCATCCCTGCAAGGCAGTGTTTCCCTGGCCCGCTTATATCTATGGCATTTCTGAAACATCCAGAGCTTGGAGTCAAGATCTGTCGCGAAATTCGCTAGGGTAGGTGAAAGACAATATAAGGAACGACAACAAGGAATCTCAGTCCCAGCACCCCTACCGTCGAAATACCAGGAAATTCTCATCCGAGCTGGCTGGTATGTCTGTCACGAAATAGATGCATGATGGGGCTGAGTGAGGATATAAAAATGGGGCGTTAAGATGATGGACTTAATATTAAGTCCAAAGTGTCCGAAGTTCAGATCCGCGTCAGTGCATAAGCCTGCTGTTCACAGCATTGCATGAACTCTGGATCCTTTATCTCCATCCTCGTCACTTTTCTCTCCTTCAATGCTTACCCTTTTGTGCTGCTAATAGCTTGTCAAAATATTGACTGTTGTAGTTGCTTCTTCTTTTCACTTATGGTCCACTAAAAGCTCTAATCTCCCCGGCACGTGCATATGTCTAACTGCATTAGGGGGTCGCCTTAATGAACTGATGTGTTTCGAAGTTTCAAGGGGACAACAAGTACATAGGAGGTACATATGCAGGTACCGACAAGATAAGTGATAGCTTGTGGAAGTCCAGAGGAAGAAGTCCAAAGGTGTTGTGTAGAGCAGTCGAGCTGGAAATATGCCCTCTCCTGCCCGCCGCTAGTGTACGTAAGGGTGCATTGTATTTAAAGAGATTTTTTTCTTAATTTATCTCTGCGCCGGGCTCCATGCATATCGTTTAGCTGCAGTCAGTTTAGTGTCACATATAGCAAACCCATCGTGCTGAGTCGTACATGTGCTATGTTCTCTCCGCCATCGTCTCTCCTTTCATCATCTCCCCTCTCCATTCCTTCCATGTTGTCAGTCGGTGGAATTCACACTCGTTTTTGTAATTCACATTCGTTTAAGACGCAAGGTTGAAAACACGGTTGAACTCGATTTTTCTTTTTGGACCTTCCGAATTCGCCTCGCCACTCACGTTCACTTTTTTTGCCGACGACATTGCTGCCCTACTGCGCATACAGACCACGACTCAGCTCGACGAATTGGCGGCGCAGCAACCCGCAAACATACAGAAACGCAGTAATTTATATGATATTCAAAGGAAAAAGGGAAGGGGGTACAGCTAGACCGTTACAGCCACCATTATTCTGTTCCGGTAAACGTTTCGGGCGCCATTCATTCATTATTCGCATCCAATAGCATCCGCGCGTTCACTTGTTACCTAGTGTACCTAGTCCTGGACAGCACAGTCGCCGGCGGTAATATCTAATTGTCAGTCGTCACCTAGAGAGCTCGAACGAAACATTTTCCCTCCTTATTTTCAATATATTATTAGCATGCCCGCCATCTTTGGCCGCCCAAAGTCGAAGCATCGAAAAGCTGGAGTAGGGAATTTAAAAGATAGGATTGGAAACCCTACACCTCTTGATCCCATCAAAATCAATGGCTCTTTTATTGATTTGAGGTCATCGCCACAGGAGGGCGGCCTCTCCGGCCAGGAGGCAAACGTGCCACCAATCCCTCAGCTGCCCACGGCAAACACGGCAGAACCTGAAGAAGGGGTGGAAGTGAGGAGTGACACAAATTTCGATCAGGAACACCAAACGAATCACGCGTGGAGGCCAAGCCAGTCTGACAGTGATACACAAGGCAATGAGTTCGACCTAGATGACTACTTCAGGGGTAATAGTGGTAGTGATAATAGTAATGGACACCAGGGTTCCAACGCATACGAAGCGGGGAGGGATCAAAAGTATGGCTGCCCTCTTCCTCCTCATCGCGGCATAACAGCGGTTGACGAAACTAGGCCGTACCAATCACAATCGCGGCCTTATTCACCTTACACCGCACGACTGAATTTCTCACGCCCGACTGCCAGTCCTACTCCGGACGATGAGCGTTCGATAGCGGCCTCCTTCACTTCTGTCTCTTCTGCTCCCCCCCCAGATCCGACAGTCGGAGGACGGACTCAAGATTCCTCGAGTTCAAAACCGACACAGAGGGGTACCACTACGCCTACAATCTACAGCCCAGCACGCTACCAACCGTACTCTGCCACTGCTGCTCCGCAGCAAGCCCGTGGCGGATCAGTTCGTAGAGACGAGCGAAGCAGTCCGCAAGTCGTTGTCGACCAAAGCTTGGTTACAGAGCAAGAGTTTCAAGAACGAGGCAGAACGACCGGCAGGTTTCTACAAACGCAGAGACGGAGATCGACCTCAAGCAACTATTCTACTGCCACATCCATTGATGTTTCCTCGCGGATAGTTCCCTCTCAACAGCAGCAGCGCCACCGCCCAGAGAGACTCGATATCCAACCGGCCAAGGCTCTCCAGCAAGCAGAAACGGCAAAGTACTTCGAGTCAGATTCTGTGCCTGCAGACCCTGTATCGCCATTATTACCGCCTCCTCGCAGAGATTATAATTCGGTACCACAAGCTACACCCGATCTCTCGCCCGAGCTTGACCCTACCACTGAACATTCATCCCCTGGATTACTTGATCTTAATCTTAATAAAGACACCTTAGGAACGCTGGACATATCCTTCTCCGATTTCTCTATGCCATCGCCGGCGATGGGTACGCAAAATCACCTCCAGAAGCCTATGATTTCAGGTCCTCAATCTCCTGAATTGCAAATCCTCCCAGCTCATCTTGGCCCGTTATTACCTGTACAGCGAGAACTTAATTATGGCGGAACACCAAACCCAGGCGACAAGGAGGCTTCTGCGATAATGAAGCGGTCTCTTAGCAGAAAGGTATCGACAAAGCTTCGAACCTTGGTAGGCGCCGGAACAAGACCCACCGTCGTTACAACTACTCCTACAACTACTCGGCAGCGGCAGAACTCGAAGGGGCGGTTCACCAAGCATATCATATCAAATCCCATTCCGATACCAGAAGAAGAGCAGCAGGTGGACCCGGAAATCGAAAAGATCATGGCACGGTTTGATATTGAGAAGCCTTCCCCGGCACGGAGAGTGGGGAAAATCCAGGATAAGGTTGAAGATTGGCATTATAACCCCTCAGCCGCGAGCTCGGCGAGTAATATTTCCTTGCATCCGAGTTATACGTCAGTCGACAATGCAATTGTGGGTACAGAATTGGAATCTTCGGGCGGGAACCCGGGGTTGTCTAGCCACCGGTCGTCAAGCAGGAGTTCACAAAGAAACGCTACACCAGATTCACCGGTCACTCCGGCTGACGATGGATATTCGTACCCATTTACAGCTCTTCGAGGGCACTTGAATGTTGGAGATGCCGTAAAGAGCATCCCGTCAGCGAGACAGCGAGATTATCACTTGCCAGCGGTAGTTACAAAGCATTCAGAGGAGGTTCCTATGTTTCTTGATACTACAAGCGAAGTTAGTGGCACAGTTCCCAGCTTCACCCATGAGCCTCCGACCCCAGAACCACATCAAACTACTTTTTCCCGTATGCACGACAGTATTCTCCCCGAGCCGGAGCACTTCATGAGGAGGAACGGGGTGAACAGAGTTGAAGAAGAGGAACTGCTCCAACCTGGGACGAATCGAAAGCTCTCCCGGGACTCCAACGCATCTACAGATAGTTCAAACAGGCCATCCCCAACGATAAGCACTGCACCGACTAGCGCTGCATCATCACCCCTGAGTCCGTTTCCCAAACGTTCACCAACAGCACGAAAGCCCCCGTTTGGCCCTGGGGGTCCCAAGATGCTCCTGCGGTCTGCAACTATGTCGTCTCGACAGGGTGGTGTCCCTCTCAAACTTCTCAAACCTGTAGGGACAATTGCAGAAGATGAGCCAAGCCAAGACCACCAAGATACGGGGACTCCTGTGTCTCAATATGATCGCCCCGATTCTGCATTCTCATTTGTGCGTGATGATGCCTCCGTCATTCGACCTGATGATAGTATCTCTCAATTCGGGTCCGTTCGGTCTCAACGCAGTCCATCACAGCGGTTAAATTCACCAACTCCATTTGATATCGACCGTTCTCTATCTCGACGACCTCAACTTCGGGACTCAAAATCACACTCCAATATACGGTCGGCTACCGCTTCCCGCTCCCAAAATAATCGCGTAGCCACCTTGTCCAAACTCGACACTGATCTCCCACTTCGACCATCAACTGGCACACCAGGCCGGGCACCATTACGGCTAAACACCGACGTTCCCCTTCCAGTCCCCGGTGCTTTCTCTGCCGTGGAAGGATCCTCTCAATCATCTACAGCACAAGGCCTACACCCTCCTGCTGTCGTAAAGAGGAGTAAATCTGTTGGCGAAGGGCTTCGGCGGGCCTTTTCTCGCCGCACACCAAACCCTCCGCGTATGCCATCAACGACACCCTCTCCCACGGAGTCTACTCCGGCCATTCCCGATACCATTGAAAGTGGGGGAAGCTCACCCATCACTGAGGTCTCCGGTCCTCTTGGGTGTGGTCCCAGTTCGGAATCCAGCATGGCAAGATGGAACACAGCGATCCGTGCGGCTTCCGTTTCTTCCGCCCTTCAGCGAGCGCGCGCTTCAAGCGGAGCCCAGTCCCCGACGTCCCGATTGGACCTTTCAGTTCCACCCAACAAAGCTAATCGTGCGTCCGTTATTTTAAAGGCGCAACCCCTTACTGCAGAAGATCGCAGAGGGATGTGCCATGCACCAGGAACGCTGTTCATTCGCACGTGTGAAGAGGGAGACGGTGTGGTGGGTGCATGCAGAGAGCATCGGATGAAACCGAGGAAGGGTGGGGTGATGCAGAGATGTGCGTTTTGCGACAAGGGTCCCTTTGCGAATATGTGGGTTTGCTTGGACTCGGGCCCTGTGGCTGAGACTCCGGCAGAGAAGACTACTGGGGAGAAGGGTGGCGTTGGAAACATGGGGGAAAGAGAAGTGAGGGGCGAACGATGTGGGTTTGTCGTGTGTCGGATGTGCTGCAATGAGAAGGTCCAAGAGGGGAGTGCGGAGATCTTTTAGTTGGGTATGGGAGGCTGTTCATTGACGGTGCATTTTTTCGCTTTCTTTGGAGTATCATTTCTTTCGGGTGGCATGGCGCGTGCATTCTTTAGCTTTTTTTTTTCTTCGATATGCGAGAAAGGAGGTGTGTATGGATGGAAAAGATTTTGGAGTGGGGTGTCAACGAATTGGACCCCGTTTTTTGGCATGAAGGGATATTGAAGACTGATGAGTACTCGATTGTGATCCACCTGGTACAGGATTTGTAATATGATCTATTATGAGAACTGGCGACGTCTTAATATGCAACCCAATGCGCACTGCCTGTTCTCGGACGGCTCCTGCCTCTGGTCGAGGGACCGGCGCGGGCCGTCAAGCGAGGGCTTATTTTTGTCTGTCCGTGTATCGGGCCGCCGTACTTCGGCTCTCTCCGGCGTCGGTGCACTCCGCGGGCGTCAGATATCTACACGACCTCTGAAAGATGTAATGAAACCTGAGCGGTCATCTAGCTATAAAGACCCCAATCCCACCCTCAGTCGCCTCGAATACCAACCAATCTAAACAGTACTTACAGCAAATCACTATGGGACTCGCCAGCATCATCGAAATCAAGCCGCACCCGCAGCTCCCAGGAAGCCGTCGACAGCTCGGCGCAGAAGTTTTCGGAATCGACCTCAATTCCCTGAGCGGTTGGTTCACACTGTCTCCCCCTCCCAACCCACCCCCCGCTGACGAAACGTAGACTCCGACTTCGAAACGCTCCACTCGGCGCTATACCATCACCACGTACTGGTGGTCAAGAACCAAAGCGCCACCACCCCAAGGGCCCAATACGAACTCACCAAACGCTTCGACCCAAGCGCAGAATCCTACGGCCACGGCCAGACAATCTCTGCGAAGCGTTCGATCCTGCACCCGGACCTGCGCACCATCCCGCACCAGCCCCAGGTCCAGGTCATCGGCAACGGGCCCGTCGCGGAATACGAAGGCCTCGAGAACATCACGCTCAAACACCCGCACCACAAAACGTTCCACAAGTTCCCCGTGGCCCCGGAGGAGCAGGACCACGTCACCAGGTTCTTCCGCTGGCACATCGATGCCGCCCTGTACGAGCTCCATCCCCCGCGCGTGACCACGCTGTTTGCGGTCACGGTGCCCAGCAGCGGTACCCAGACCCTGCGCTACGACGACGGCTCCGGTGACGAGCTGCGTGTGAGCCTCGGAACTACCGCGTTCGTGAGCGGCTACACTATGTACGACATCCTGTCGGACGAGGACAAGACGTTCGCGAGAACCACAAAGGTCCAGTACGCGCCGCACCCGTACATCTGGATGGCGAATGCCCGCTCCCGCTCGACGGGGCTGGGGATGTACTCGGATGGCTTGGAGCTGGCGCGGTCGGCGCTGCCCGAGGTTGACGAGGGGAAGATCCAGGTCCTGCCTATGGTGTGGAAGAACCCGGTTACTGGCCGTCTCGCGCTCCAGATCCATCCCTCTGCTGTTGAGAAGCTGCACTTGGGGGATGGGACGGTGGTGGAGGATCTGGAGGAGGTGCGAAAGATTTGCTACCGACTCCAGCGCCCCGGGATCGCGCCGGAGCTGGTGTATGCGCACGACTGGGAGGAGGGGGATATGGTGCTGTTCAACAACCATGGGGTTCTTCACTCGGTTGTGGGCGCTTTTGCCCCGGAGATGGTGAGGGTCTTTAGACAGTGCAATTTGGCGGCTAGCGATGAGCCGTTGGGGCCTGGGGATGAGGTTTGAGGTTTGTATGCTCCCCCCCGGAATGGGTTGTGATGGTTCTTGGGCTGATGGGGTGAGAAGTACCGGATACAACGGCCATGGCGACAGCATCATAATACCCCCTGCAAACGCTTCAGCACCACGAATACGAGTCGGAAGACGCTGCCCTGCTTCCTGTTGTAGAGACAGATGGCGGAGGTGAAATAGGGGATCATGGGAACTTAAGAAGTGTGGGGGGTTTTATGATGTTGGTTGGAGGCTGGATTGTAGTAGGGGAGAAGGTTTGGTTTGTTAATGAGATTCTTATATTTATAGCCCGAGTCGAGTGACATTGAGACGGTGACAGTTCTCATCATGCTCTAATGAATATGTTTGCGCATTCTGGAGAAGCCAATCCCATTTCCCCATAGGTATCGTCCGGTTAATGTAACACAATCCCCGATCTCCCCAGCTTCCATCCTGCTCATGATCAACTTTGCCCGATAATTATCTCTCGGCGTCGGCCGGGACGGGGTCTTGTAGGCTCCCGAGTAGTTGTAGGCGACGCCGACCCCCGGGTATCGGAAGACGGCATAAGCTGCTGCTCTGGGTGCTCAGCGATCTGCGTGCCGCGGGGGGACGTACGCAACTGGCAGGTCAATCCACTGCTTCTCGTCCACCATCAGCTCCCCCGAGCAGCGCGCACAATCTCCAGCTGATCCCTCGTCCCAATCCCGCTCTGCCACAATATCTTCGGCGACCCAAACGCGCCGCCAGCGAGCACAACCTTCCCCCCCGGCGCCAGACCCACCATCGCCTCACCCCAAACTCTGCGGGAACCAAACCCTCCCGTCGCGACTCGGCCTCTCCGTCCCCCCAATCCTCGCCCTCGCCCGCTCCCGCGCCCCCGCCTCCCCACCATATCCCCCCTCCACCCGCGCGGGAACCCCGCCCAGTCCCGCGCCGGCGCCAGGATATAGATGCCGGAGTTGACGGTGGCGGGGACGGGGATGTCAGGGCACTGGTGGGGGACGGCGGGGGTGCCAAAGAAGGCGGGGATGTCGAAGCGCGAGAGCGGCTGCGTTGAGGTTTGACCCAGGGGGGTGCTTCGCGGCCGCCCGAGGCGTGTGTGGACGCCGCGCCGGCTTCGAGCACGAGCGTGTGTTTTCCCGTGGCGGAGAGACGGTCAGCGAGGACGAGGCCCGCGGGTCCTGGGGCTGCGTGTGAGCGCGGGTGGGCGAGGGTGGGGGGGTGCTACGCACCCATGCCTACAAGATGTAATCCCAGGTTTTGGGGGGGGGAGTTAGGGGGGTCATGGA
>Ga0307515_10017763_pt1 | contig 12936 bp, 13 predicted proteins | sample 17_EM_MG_FD_194513 | JGI IMG/M metagenome (GOLD analysis project Ga0307515, IMG submission 194513) | Populus trichocarpa ectomycorrhiza microbial communities from riparian zone in the Pacific Northwest, United States - 17_EM | ecosystem: Host-associated > Plants > Roots > Unclassified | place...
ATCAAGGCATGATGTGGCCATCATTACTTATGACTAGTGTGCACCATTGTAGGTGCGTGCCACTGAAAGCATCAAATCACAACCCAAAAATATTTTTAATAAATAATATTTATTTTTATGTTTTAAAAACATTTTTAAAAGAATTTAAAATTTTTTTAACTTTAAATTAATATATTTTTGATTTTTTTAAATATTTTGATGCACTGAGATAAAATATAAATTTTTTTAATATATTTTTTAATAAAAAACATTTTAAAAACAAAAACAAGTTCTAGATAAAATTCTCGAGATCAATGTTACATGTGGGTTAGTCTCAAAGTTGTTAGCGTCTTGTTTGGACGTCCGTTTTGAAATGTACAAAACAATAGTTCATGAGCGCTCCCTGGTTTCTCCCAAAGCTTTTGGTTCATAAATTGTTAAGGAGACATGAACTTTTAGTGAGTGTTGAATTGGAAATGGTGAGATTATTTTTTCTTTCTTAAGAATATTTTTTGACAATTAAAAATGCCATGAGATGGATTTTTTGAGCTTGTACTATGTAACACACAGTTATGCCATAGCAGCTTAGCCAAACGAGAAAGATATGGGAAAAAGAGACCAACGCCTCAAGAAAAGAATGACTGAGCATGAAAAGTCATTTTAATTAAAATAAATGACATCAATATAATGTGAATGCTTTTCAAAAATATTTGTACTAATAAAATATTAAAGACGTGTTAAAACTTAAAAAATCGACACCCATGGATTCGGAAGGGCCTAGCCAATAAATTTATGATATATAATTTAAAGATTATTTCTTCCATAAAATACATATGAGTAATTAAAAAAGTTCATTAATAACAATCTATCAAATAGAGTGCACAATTTACCAGAATATTTTTGTACCCGTGAAAACAAAAAAAGCTATGGAAAAGCTCTGAAATATTTACTTTCAACATGGCCTTCGGCACAAATGAACCAGCCCCATCGAAATTGAAGTATTTTAATTACTTTTTTAAGAACACACTCAATTTGATGGAAAAAAATATATAAGTCTGTTTGCTTATTGCTGGTTCTAAGCCCAAAACTTCTTTTGGTCTAATTGTAACCTCAAAACTAAAACCTATAAAACTAGATATAAAAAAACTAAATTTATACATAATACAAGGAATCGACAAATAAGATGGTTCGCCATTGAAGAATTGGCACATATTTCCATTTCCATACAGCAGAAAGTTAAAATGCTCGGACTAGACTTTTACCTGATATTTACATATTGCTTGGCAAATTATACTGTGACTGCAAGGCCATTCAACTGCACCCACCCATAAGCACATCTGTCCCTGATCTTCTTAACTGTTGAAAGTGCCATATCAACCATTGGCCGGATTTTCATCAACTCCTTCTCTACCTGTATTCTAGTGCCTGCGTCCGCCTGCAACTAGATCAACCATGAAACGTCAAGCTTAAATCAGCACCAGAGCATGGCAACTTATCATGACAAATCAACAACTAAATAAAGAGACCAACCTTTTCAATGCAGCGAGCAGTGTCGAGCAAGTGACAGAAATACGACAGTTGCTTGTACAAATCTGCTTCCGTATACTGGCGAAAACACATTTAGAACCAAATTTCTCAGTAACCAAATACAATCAATGGAATAAATTTCTTTAAAGTTCAGTATGCGATGTAAACCTTTCTCACTAGACGCCCATTGCAGCGTGGATAGCTTGGACAAACTGTTCCTCTCTCGGAATCACCAACCAGCCTCAGGTTGAGACTCCTAGTGGTATGCTTACAAGTTTCATCATCACACTGAAAGCAGACTAGATTTAATTATTATCACAGTCCATGTATGTTGATCTTGAATTCCTTGTAATGATGTGCAATAAGTAGATTACCATCATGACGCCTTTATAGTAGGTGGAAACAAACCCCTCTGCTTGCCTTTTGACCTGAAATAGAAAGGATCACACTCACCGCTCTAACTTAGAACTCAAAAGAGTCAAGTGTTTAATAAATAATTCATTCGCGGACCCAGTCCATCTCAATAAAACACTCCAGGAAACATCTTTCAATGTCTTGACAGCGAACCATGTAATATTTCTTTCTCCAAGTGCACAACATAGAAGAAGATTAAGACGTTTAATGATATGAAAGCAATTCCATAAAAACCTGATTGGCCATCGTTGCAGGAGATATTCTGCCCAAGTCACCTTCCTCTGGGCATTTAGGGCAACACAATCTATGCCAGAAATTGGATATAGATTCTTCGATTTGTGGGTTTTTTGATTTCTCAAGAATTGACGTACAAATGGAACTGAAGACAGGAGGACAGTGAAAAGTACCAGAGCAGCTGGGACATGACAAGATTAGCGGCTCACAACTCTGATATCTGCAATTCAATTCAAGGAAAACAAAATGGAGTGTAAAGGATTTCATATTACAGTTTCAAATATAATTGCATTTATACCCTACAATGTATTCCAAATTTTATTAATTAATTCTGGAAATGATGCCTTAGACACAAATAACAAAAGCTAAGCTATTGAAATTAAATTTAGGCACAGAAGATAGTTGAAAGCATTGGACCATAATGGCATTGCTAGGCATAATAATTACCTTTCCTCATCATCAGCAGCAAACAGGAGTGAGCTAGAAGGGACAGATTCACTTGATTTACTACGGAACTGTAAAAACAATTAATCATGGGTTAAGTGCTGCATACAAATTGGAAAATATCATAACTCTGAATCTGGCTAGGAAGAATACCTTGGATGAGTCAAGCCCCAAGCAATCAGCCAAACGCTCTGGGCTTGTACCCTGGATTGAAGCACATAAACGTGATACCACAGGATGAATTTGCTGTGACAAGTAGTACTCAATGTCAATAATCCATTTCCCATCATCACATTTCAATTCATCAGGATGTCTTGCACGCTGGGCTATCCCTGTTAAACTTACTGCAGAAGCACCCGCACCCTGCTCGATTGAAAAACAAGGGCAAAAAATAAAAGAACATTGAACAAGGTTACATTTTAAATACAAGGCTTGGAATGCTATACCCAAATTACATCAATCAATACCTGCTCACAGCAAATTATATACGGTACTGTATCACCAGCAGAGCAACCAGCTGTATAACCACTTTGCTTCAACCTTAGTGCTACCTGGAAAATGGTGCACGAAAGTAAGAATGGATTAGTCAAATGGTACAAACCATGAAAATATGGTTAAAGACCCGTTAAAGAACAATTCAAAAATGTTCAGACTCACCAGAGCATGGGGTTGATTTTTGGCATCAGGATAGGCTTCAGGTGGTTTAGTTAATGTCTTTGTGATGACATATTTCTCAAGGGCTACTTGTCCACTCCTCATATCTTCCTGGACCTGTTAAATTCACAAAACTGAACAATAAGACTCCAAATGGAAAGGCAAGTTTAAAGCACAGCCATCATTCAATGGCAACTCTAGTTTTCCAAAGAAGTTGAGATGATAACAACCTTTCTCTACCAGGATCCATAACCCCTTCAACTGCCTTTCATTTGTTCAACAATAACCATATTGAAATGGCCATATCTCTTTTACCATTTTCCTGACAATTTGCCTTTTCTTTTAAAAAAGAAAGGAAAGGAAAGGAATATTGACAATAATTCAACATTACCTTCATGAGGGAGTTATGTATTGATTCAATTACGTCCTCGCATGACCTGTGAGCACAAGAGCCAAAGGTGTGACAAGGTAAATGGGGACTCCAATCACTTTCTTTGAATCCCAGCCAAGTACAAAGTCAAAATGACTGTAAAAAAAAAAAGGACAGTATAGCATACCCTCCAGACAAAATTTGAGCCAGGCAGAAATCTCCCAATTCCTTTGATAGCAAGCTCCAGTCACGACGAACCATGTCAAGACCTTTACGTTCAATAACCTGCAGCAAAAAAGTTATTATACCGATCTTATTCAAGACAACAGTAACTGAAATGGCAAAAAATTATTTATTTTTACAAAAATTTACCTCATATGGTGTCCCATCCTTGAATTGCACCTTAACAGCTGCATATTTCTTCTTCTTTAGAAGAAGCATTCTTTTGTACAAGCCATCAAGATCAATTTCTAGACACCTGTACTTCTTGTTAACCTAGATACAGCTAAATGAAGTCACATCCAATGTAGAGCATGAAAAGAGAAGAGGAATCTAATGGTAGCAACATGACAAGGAGAAAACAAAGAAGACTTCATTTGATTTAAGTAAAGTGCATGCTGGCAAGTTGGAGTTAAATCATTAAATTTGGAACTTTATAGATGCCCAAGTCTTATGGATTTTGGATTTGTCAAAAAGTGCAGTAACTGTATCCCACTGTTATCTATTCACTAGGAATATGACAAGGTCAGTTCATTTAGACACTTCATTGCATTTTGAATTTTTTAGCATGGAATGCTGATAGGTCTCCATATAACTGTTTTTGCAACATAAGGTACATAGAATTTTTCCAGCAAGCACAAAGTACATGACCATAATTTTACCTCCTGGATGACTTTCCCTGCAATAGCTTTTGCTTTTGGAATATCATCTAGTCCACTATAAATCATAATTGAATCTGTATCACCATAGATCACCTGCAATTCAAAGTAAAAGGCACTCTTCAAGAGCTAACCACAGTGCTAGTCCTGTGAATTTATGAACATAAATACTACAAGAATTTGACAACAATTTCTATACATCAATGCAGAAGGTCTTACCTCCAAGTTCAAATTGTTCTGAACAAGATCAACAGTACTTTGTAAAATCTCCCTTCCCTAAATATCAGTCACTTGACTCGGTCAATACATCAGTTTTCGCTTGAGAGCAAGACATTCAGTTTCAGCAAAAGCAATGTTTATCTTACTTGTAGAGTTATTAGTTCTGCAAGTGGCTTTGCATAGAATCTTGAATTGGAAAACCCAAGGCATCCATACATACTGCATGACCAGCCATGTCAGAATGTATAAGAATAAAAAAGTAGGAATTATGAAATGAACAGCAGTGACATTGATTGAGAAAAAAAACCAAAATCTAGATGCCAAGAAAATAAATATAAACCTATTTGCAGTGAGCTTAAGTGCTTGTTGCTGAATGTCAAGCTGCTGGACTTTGAGACCAGATGCATTCTTCATCCATGACTTAACCATTCTTCTTCTCTCAACTAAATTTTTCAGCAACTGTCAAAGAACATGTAAAATAAATTCCTGGAAACCACTTTAGCTCAAAACAATGGAAAAGGAATGGTACACATAATTCCATATTTGAAAACAGAAATCTCAGATGCAATGCATTGAAGAGCATAAATGCAAATGATGAGGATAGATAGCATGCACTACAATTTTTAACAAGCCCTCTAACAATTATTTTTTACTGATTAAGCTAACAAGCAATGAGGTGATCATACCTCAGGCAGAACTCCAGTTGTTTTACTGGAAGGTAAACGAGGAACCAATCCATCCATAGACCTTTCAACTGTTGTGAAGCAGATATTGTATTCCTGTAAAATGAATTAAGTATTAGTGCCATGAAGTGGTAGATCAATGAGGTAATCAAGCAAGAGAGAGGGTGAGGAGGGAAAAAGATATTAACCTGAATAATTGAGGGGTAAAGACTATTGAAATCCAGAAGCAATACATATTTGTCATATAAACCTTTTTTAGGCTCCAAAACCAATCCACCTGCATAGGCAGGACCTTTTTTTCTTTTCCCATGATCACTCTGTTGATTGTCATTTTCGAAATTGGCAGCATCAGTGTCCAACTCATCAGCATTTCTATCCTCAATGCCATTATTAATTCTCCTCTTTGTTATTTTTGCTTCCTTTACACGAGAAGACATCTTGTCTGGGACAATATATTTCTTTGCATGGAATGCATGCAATAGAAGATACTCTACTCTCTGTGCCCTCGCACCCTGGAAAAACATATATTAGAAGTGTTTATACATTTGTAATGATGTTTTGGACACAACTTGCAGAAATAAATCATAAAAAAGGGAAAACCAATTCTGCGAGAACTCACTTGAAGAGTTTTCCCCCAGAGATTCCCACTGATATTGGTCAGCTGGCGTGTGAGAGGAAGAATGCTCAAATGAAACATGAGTTCCATAGATAACCATGCATCTGTCTCACCATATTCAACCTGAACGCATTACTGACACCATGAGAACCATAATAGGCCAGAAAAGAGGGGACCACTCATCATTTTCTTGTACCAGGTAAAGCTGACCACAAGCATCATCACATTACCTTTATGGGCTTAAAAGATGCCCTGATTGACAAGCGAAGACAATTTACCTAACTAAGCTAGTTTAGGCTGTCAGTTGGCTACTAAAATCACCATAGCCCAGATATATATGAAATACTAGGTTAAAATTATTTGCAAACTTTATTACAATGTTGCAAATTATATGTTTGAACCATCCGAGTTGTTAATCTTAGAGCAAATTAGTAAAGCCACAATTTTCACAACCACAAATTGTCTGTTATCACATAGAACACTCTGAATTATCAAAAAAGATGTGCACTTCTATAGAAATACAAAAAACATACTAATTTAACCACAATAAAAATTGTTTACCAGGACAAGAAAAGTTCAAACTCTAATTTCTACAAGGAATATATTACCTAGCATGATAATTCTGGTCAAGTAACTGAAGTTAGAATCAGAACTTACTAGTTCAATAAGGGACTTTGACGTCTGGAACATTGTGGGAATATCATGTGGTGCAATCTCCTTGCGGTCTTTGTTCAGCCGAGTCTTAGCAAGTTGCGTCAAGGAATAACTAACCTGGATGAATTGAAGTTAAACTGTGAGAAACTGAATTTTTTGTCCAGCGTTAACTGCATGATGTGATGCCATCAGGTGTGCACAATACCTCTTTTAATAAATCACGGGAAGCCAAATATGTATCGCATAAGAGCCGGCCAGCAATGCAAGACATGATCCCTGGACTTGCTCCAGAGCCAAAAATGGCATTTCCTTTTGTAAGTTTAGGCATCACAGAACGCTTGAGACGTCCTATTTTGGACCATGTGCTACTTGGCACCCGGCAAGCCTACATAAATGAGAACACAGATTTAACAAGAACTTTACCTCATATAATCTTTCTGTTAGAAAGCATCACAAAAATAATCCCACCTGTGTCCTATGGAGGAGAACATCCAGGTCAAAACCAGATATATTATGTCCAACAAGAAAATCACTGTCTAATTTGTGTAATGCAATCATCAGACGATTTAACAAAGCTCTTTCGCTGCAAAAAGATGTAAGAAATACTTTAACTACAGGTGCCAGAAATATGATTAGAAAGAACAAAGAAACAAGAAATTGAAAACAAGATACAAAAGAAAACTCACCTGCTTTCAATAGCTAAGACATTTGATCCAGCCATTGTGTTTCTGTCTGTAACCTCTTTGGAAAATCCCATTGGGAATATCCCTCCATCAAGCTTGCGAACAACAGTAAAATGGCTCAGCATGCCAGGTTTCTTCCACTCGGAGGCCAACATGGGAGTGTCAATCTGAAAAGTGAAGCAGTAGAAGTAGTAGCTTATCTTAGTAATGCACATAAACTTGTATGGCATAAAATGGGAAAGCACTTGTGAAATCAACTTTATCCCGGATTAGAGCTAGAAGCCTACATGGTAACAATGCCAAAACTTCAATTAGAGGTCACATAACGTAAGCCATAAAGTGGAGCATATTTATGAAAAATAATGGGAGTCAAGCTGATGTAAATATTTCCGTCCTGACCAAGATCACATTAAAAATGAACTTCAAACCCTTTTATGAATTACTTTGTAGTGCCATACCAACAAATTCAGGAAGAAAATTGTGGATAACATCCAACAAAACATAGTAACTTCAAAAGTTAGGACTCCAAGGCACAAAGTGAAGAATTTTTATTTGTATTGTATCATTACAAGAACATAACCTACATCTAACTCTACCAGTAAATAATATGTGATGCCTTTTCCAAGTGCCTTTTTACTCAAATTGACATGTAAACCAAGATCAGATGACATTGTCATTGCATATAAGTGCTGGAACCAACAACTTCAAAGGCAAAATGGATGACATCCAAATGAAAAATGCCTGAAATCAAAATGAAAGCAGAATGGGCCATGGGAGCTCTTAATCAAACCTTGGCCTTGTGACAGCAAATGACAGAAGCAGAGACTATTTCATTCACATTCTGCTTTTCATTTATGACAGTTTTCAGATTTATTGCAGCAACAACCACTGGAGGAATCTCTATTTTGCTATTTGATGAAGATGAAACTTGTATGTCCTTTGGAGATTCGACAATGATCTCAAACTTGCACCAGCTCACCTGACCAAGATTGGTACAGAGGAAACATAGAAGATATTATAAAGGAGTTCATGAGGGATAAGTGAACTGATAAAAGATGTGTTGATTGAAAACCTTACCTTTTGAGAAGCTGGGCAAGTTGCAAATTTTGAAACTGAAAGCCACGAAGGTCCCTTTACCTTCCTTTTAACGAGAAAAAGCTCTAAAGCACTGTAAATGATAACAATAATTATTTTCCACTTCCATAAAAGAATTTATTGTTCATTATGTATAACTGTCCACCCCTCGAAGCTAAATTGGAACTTGCCAGAACTAAAATTGCATAAAAGATGATCAAGTTGACTTTACTGGCCTCAATTCAATATTTATATCAGATTCAAACATGACTCTAAGTTAACACAATAAAGCTGTATCAGTGGACGTTGAGACTTGTATAGGTGATCAATAAGTGTATTGACTAATCAACTAACTAGCTAAAGCCATCTGATCTCTTTTTTACCTTAGTTATTGAGTTTTGAGAAGGCTAGGCTGTCTAGCTTGAGATTTGACAAGTCTAGGACAAATCAATCAAGCAGTAGAAGAGTTATGATGACAACTTCTGAATACATGCCAAAATATTGACAGCACTTGTAATAAAAAGAAAGAGATGGTCTGCTCATTAAAGCAAGTTTTCACATTGAATTTCTATCACACTCTTATGTAACTCGTACACATGGATTTATTTAAGAGGAAGTAATGTCTGGTTGGAATTTAAAAGTGCACCACACCCTTTAAGCCCGGATGTTAGCAAAACCCCCAGATCTATTACCTGCAATGAGTTCCGAGCAAAGCACAGAAAGTTTCCCCTTTCAGATCTGCTGGGAGCGGAGGTTCCTGCACTCAGAGAATCCAAAATATATAATTCAAAATAGAAAGGAGTTTAACAGAGCTTGATAGTATCAAAACAGTAACTTAAGAAACTCTAAGATGTACAAATATGACATCCGAGGGTCTCAAATATAGCTCAATGATTTAAACTGCGTTACTATGTTTAACAAATTTGGTGGAAACCTTAAATGGATAGTTGATCTTGAGTGCATAATTCTCTCCAGCTGGTATATCAGAGCGGTCAAATGCATATCTCCTCTGTTAGTTGGTCAACAAAATAAATAAAAAGAATATCAGGAAATATGAACAGCACAGCAGAATATAAGTAGTGCATTTTAAGAAATGCACTGTTTTTGACATTAGAATGAATGAATCTGCAAACCTTAACCGGAGCCATGCTGAAACTTGAAACATTGAGACTTAACAATTGGCTTGCAACTTCATTCTTTAGTTCATATGCCATGTCCTGCAGAAGAAAATTGCATAAAAGCATTAAAAGCAGCCAGAAAATAAAACACAGATATTTGTTCCATAATATAAGACATTTGTTCCATAATTTAAGCACGCATATGTAGATACATTTGTATATGAGAATGTACTTACTTGCAGCTTTTTATGGAAATCTGTGGAAGAAATCCGTGACTCTTCAACCTCTTTCTCTAGCATGCTCATCTCATCAGTACGAAATATAGAACTATTTGGAATTGCATAAACACATCTGTGCATATTCTTTACAACCACACAGCAACTATGATATGTATTTCCGGCTTTCACCTAAATACCAAAGTCAGATGTCAACATCACTACTAAAACCAGGATTTATACCAATAACACATAAGAAATAGATAAGTTTCGTTGCATGCCACTGTGCAAACTTGATTGTTGGACGGATTGGCTATCTATGAAATGAATGCCACCACCAGCTCAATAATGTACTAAATTTGTCAGGTTTCATGAAAAAAATGGAGAAATATCCAAACTGCATAAATATATTCCTGAATGTTTTTCAATAAGTAAAGCATCATCTTTGTTCATCACTAACCTCAACTTAAAGCCTTATAGAGTTTAATTATCACACATAGCTAACTAATTAAAAATTACCACTGGGAAATTAGTTATCTGATAGTGTCAATTAAGTGCAATCAGTCACCCTACTGCCACCTATTCTAATTTGTTAGTACAGCCCATTTTAATCACCCTTGAAGGAAAATTAATGAATCATCCAAGTTCTTGTAACAAGCATTGTTAACATTCTACAAAAAAAGTGTTACAGGATCACCAAAAAAAGACTTTTTTTAGGATTTTGGGCTAAAATATCAAACAAGTAACATTACCTTCCCAAACAAATAGATCGTGCCCGTGTTAGCACCAAAAATCTCTTCATGAGCATCAAGAATGTAAAAGGGTAATGACCCGTCACCATCCAGCTCAAACTCAGATTGCTCCTCACAATTTGCTCCACTTTTAACCTCCTCCACTACCCCAGCGCCACCAACAGCCTCACCCCCATTCTTACCATTCATCACTTCTTTCCACCCGGCTGTAGCACTCAAAGCTGGATCCCTCTCCTCATCACTAATCTTCGCATTAAGTGTACGTCCACCATCCTTCTTCACAACTGCCTCGTCTGCTTTCACTTCCAAAACACTTACAACCTCCTCTTTAACCAGATTAGACAATTTATCCTCTCCCTTCTCTTTCACTTCCACAATTCCCTCTTTTTTCTCATCAACACCACTCTTAAAATTAATAAAATCCCTATCCAAATCTGCTTTAACCATAAAATTAACATCATTACCGTTATCAAAAAATCGATTTTCACTCTTAATTGGTGTAGCATTCTTCACAATCAACTGTCCTCTTCTACGCCTTTCTCTATCAGCTTCATCAGGAGCAAACTCCGCGATAACATCATCAACAATATTGTCACAGTCAAAACTCTTTACCTTACCAACAGAATCCCTATTTTTAAAAACATTTGATGTAAACATAGCCGATATCTTCGTTTTCCCCATAATCGCCGCCGCAGCAGCCGTCAACGAAGCATTACCTTTCTTCACTTCTTTCTCTTTATCTTTCTCTTTCTTTTCACTTTTCTTCTTTCTAGATCTACTCTTATTCAAACCCTCGCCGTCCGATTCATCCGAAGACGGAGGTAATCCGGCCTGAGACCAGTCCTCTTCTTCACCTTCGTCGCCGTAACCTAGGCCGTCATCGTCAACGATGAAACCCTGAGCTTCCTCTCGGCGGCGAGCGACGAGACTGTTGTACTCGTCCTCGGGGACGGAATCATAGATTGGATCTTCCATTTTGATGGCGTACCCGCCGCCATTTTCAGATCTCCTGCCACCACGACGGAGCGCTTTGAGTCGCTCAAGGGCTTCGGATCTGGCCGTGGCTTCTGTTCCTCTTCTTCGCTTCCCACTTAACACCGCTGGCTGCTCGTCCGCCATTGATGGATCTCTCTGTGTGTGTGGATTGAGTTGCTAGGGTTCTAGAGAGTGAGGAAGAAGGGAAATGGATGTTTTTGGAGGTTGGTTTTTTATGGCGGGAAAATATATGGCTTTTGGCGCCAAAATAGATATATAAATAAGAATGAGGGATTATTTAAATTGTGCATTGCTATTTAATGAATTAAATATTTTTGCCGCCACATCTTCATTGGATGTTTTGTCATTGCCTAATGAATGAAAGATTTTTCCTTTCCCTTTGTAACCTCAAATCTCTAAAACATTTCACAAAAACAAACAAAACCTAACAGAGCAAGGAGTTTAAAGAAGATTTAGCCTTTAATCACCATCAGGTCTCCATGGTAGTCATGCATAAAATCTTTGAAACTCCTAGACTTTTACTGTATACTCTCTCTAATTTTATATATAGATTAGTAAAATAAAATTATTTTTTACTTTTTAGTTTTTATAACACAAAACTTATAACTTGCTTTTAGCGGTAAAATAACTTTTTTTCACGAGATTAAATTGTCGATTCAAAATTTATAGGGATATTGAGGGCTTTTCACTTTTTAGATGTATATTAGAATTATTAAACTTACCTTGAAAGCTAAATTAATTAAAATAAAAGGTGAAGGGTTTTTCAAAAATTTTAAACATTAAAATACAAAAATTATCCTTTGAATTAAGTTTTTTTAAAGTTTTTGAGTGTCTTCATCATTTTATATAGGTTTTTTTTATAATTAACAAGTTGACTTAGAAGCATTTAAGTTTTTTAATTAAAATATTATTTTATTTTAAATAAAATATTGATAGCGCATGCACGGGAGGTGCCAACGTCTTTTGAGCAGCACGTGTGACATCTCCTGTTAAGCTAAACACCACATTCTAGAGCAGCGTTTGAAGCATTTTGCCGTAACGTGAGGTGCATGTAGTCATACATGATGCAGGTTCACCAATTCTCCCCCCATCTCTTTTTTCTCTCTCATCAACCTTGAAAAATGTGTTGCCGTTGCAAAAAATTAGAAGAGTATGTTATTTATTAATTTTATTATATTTGGTCCTCATTTCTTAATTTTATCAAATTTGATTTATTTATTTTTTAATTTAATCATTTGGCATTTGACTTTTATATTAAACTTGTCCTCTTATTTTATGATGTTTCGAGTTTAACCTTAAATTTCTTGATTTTTAATTTTGATTCTTAGCTCTTTTATTAACTTTTAATTTGTTTTTAATTTTGTTCTTGGATCCATGATCTTTTTTAAAAAAAAAATTGATCTTCATTCTCTTGAGTTTTATTTTT
>Ga0307515_10017764_pt1 | contig 12936 bp, 13 predicted proteins | sample 17_EM_MG_FD_194513 | JGI IMG/M metagenome (GOLD analysis project Ga0307515, IMG submission 194513) | Populus trichocarpa ectomycorrhiza microbial communities from riparian zone in the Pacific Northwest, United States - 17_EM | ecosystem: Host-associated > Plants > Roots > Unclassified | place...
AGAAGGACGGCGAGCGCGTGCGCTTCACCGATGCCAAGGGCAAGAAGCGCCACTGGACTTGCACCACCGTCGACGGCGTCCTCGCCGCTCGCTCGGGTGTGGCTACGCCGGCGCTCAAGCCCAAGAAGCAGTAGAACAAGCAGAGCGCCCGCCATCGCTGGTCGATGACCCGGCGCCGGTGTCGTGCGGCGATCGCTTCAGCGATTCGCTGCACGACACGCGAGCCGCGTCTACCATTGCAGATCACTGGTCATCCGTCCGGAGGAATCGCCATGGCAACGGTGCGCGAAGGCAGCAAGGGCGTCCTGCTCGTGGTCGATGTGCAGGTCGGCGTGATGAACGATGCGTGGGACGCGCCTCGAGTCATCGAGAACGTGTCCCGCACCGTCGAGCGGGCGCGCGCCCAGCGTGTGCCGGTGATATGGGTGCAGCACGCGGACAAGGACCTGGCCTACGGAAGCCCGGAGTGGCAATGGGCGCCGGAACTGACGCCTGCGGCCAACGAGCCGCTGATCCACAAGCAATTCAATTCGTCGTTCGAGCAGACGGCGCTCGATGAAGAACTCGCCAAGCTCAGCGCGACCCACATCGTGCTGGCCGGCGCCGCCACCAACTGGTGCATTCGTGCCACCGCCTACGGCGCACTGGAACGCGGCTACGACCTGACCCTCGTCAAGGACGCACACACCACCAGCAGCATCGAGCTCGGCAACGGCGTCACCATCGCGGCGGCCAACGTCATCCACGAACTCAACATCGCGATGACCTGGTTGAGCTACCCCGGCCGCACGAACGCCACCGCGACCGCGGCCGAGGTCGACTTCGCCACCCCCGGCGGCGCGCACTAGGCGGGTGCCGTCATGGACGTCCGCATTCGTCTTCTGCTGGTCGCCGCAGTCGCGTTCACGTCTGTGCACGCCCAGGCCGAATCGCTTCGATGCAGCGGCGGCATCGTCGATGAGGGCGACTCGAGAATCTCGGTGCTGCACAAGTGCGGGCAGCCGCTGCTCAAAGACAGCTTCTGTGCGCCTGTGTACTACAACGGCACGTTGAATCCGGTGCCCGAGCCGTATGCGGGCATCGTCGTCCCGTGTCAACAGATCGACGAGTGGCTGTACGACCGGGGCGAGGGGAATCTGATGGCCACGGTACGCATACGCTCCGGAACCGTGCTGTCGATCAAGCACCGGCGCGAGCCGCAATGAGCCGACTCGTCACCGAGGCCAATCCATGTCCGACATCTTTGTGCCACCGCCGGTCGACGAGCTCTTTCGCGAGGATTCGCACTTGACCGAATGCGTCGCGCGCATCGTGGCCGTCGACGCACGCGGCGTGCGGCTCGACCGCACAGTGTTCTACCCGCAAGGCGGTGGGCAGGCCGGCGATGCCGGCGAGCTGCTGCGGGCCGACGGGACGCGCATCGCGATCGCCGACACGCGCAAGGGCGACACACCCGGCGAGATCGTGCACGTGCCTGCCGCGGAACAGGCCGACACGCTCGCCCAGCTGCGGCCGGGCGACACCGTGACCGCGCGGATCGACTGGGCGCGGCGTCAGCGCCACATGCGCTTTCACACCGCGACGCATCTGCTGTGCGCGCTGGTGCCGCACCCGGTGGACGGCTGCTCGATCACGGCGAGCTATGCGCGGCTCGACTTCCACATGAACGAAGCGCTCGACAAGGACGCGCTGACGGCCGGCATCGCCAGGCTGGTGGCCGAGGCGCACCCGGTGCGGCACCGCTGGATCGCCGACGCCGAGCTCGATGCCGACCCTACGCTGGTGCGCAGCATGAGCGTGCAACCGCCGCGCGGCAGCGGTCGCGTGCGGCTGCTCGAGATCGACGGCGTCGACCGGCAGCCGTGTGGCGGCACCCATGTGGCGAACACGTCCGAGGTGGGCGCGGTGGTCGTCACGAAGATCGAGAAGAAGTCCGCGATGACGCGGCGCGTCGTGCTCGGCTTCGCCGCCTAGCACCGGGCTGTCTTGACAGGGTGATCGGTCCGGCGCACGACCTCGCGCTGCCGGCCGCGAGAGAATGAACCGCTCGCCCCTCGGCGGACAAGCTCGTCTGCCGCGCGACCCGACCGCTCCTCTGTTCATGACCACCACCACACCCTTCACGCTGCGCCGCATCGCGGTATCGGCCTTCGGCCCGTCGCTGCTCTTCGGTGTGGGCGAAGGCGCGATCCTGCCGGTCGTCCCGCTCAGTGCCCGCGACCTGGGCGGCTCGGTGGCGATGGCCGCGCTCGTCGTCACGCTGATCGGCATCGGCTCATTGATCAGCAACATCCCGGCCTCGCTGATCACGATGCACCGCGGCGAGCGCTGGGCGATCGTCGCGGCTGCCGTCTGGAGCGCCCTCGCGATGGCGCTGTGTGCGTGGACCAATCACCTCGGCCTGTTTGCGCTCGGCTGCTTCATGGTCGGCATGTCGCAGGCCGTGTTCAGCCTCGCGCGGCAGAGCTATCTGGCCGAGGCGGTGCCGGTCGAGTACCGGGCGCGCGCCATGTCGACGCTGGGCGGCGCGATGCGCGTCGGCCTGTTCATCGGCCCGTTTGCCGCGGCGGCGGCGATCCATCGCTACGGCCTCATCGGGGCCTACGGCGTGGGCATCGCTGCGCTGGTCGTGGCGGCTGTGGTCGCCGCGCGCATCCCCGACCTCGAAGTGGACGCCGCCGAGGTCGACGCGGCAACGGCCGCTGCTGTGCCGCCGGCGCCGACCTGGCGCTCGATCCTGCGCGATCACCGCCACCTCTTCATCACGCTCGGCATCGGCGTGATGCTGGTCAGCGCGGTTCGCGCGACGCGGCAGGCGGTGATCCCGCTCTGGGCCGACCACCTCGCGCTCGCGCCGTCGGTCGCGGCACTGATCTACGGCTTGGCCGGTGGCGTCGAGATGCTCGTGTTCTATCCGGCGGGCAAGGTCATGGATCAGAAAGGACGCCGCTGGGTGGCCGTGCCGTCGATGATCCTGATGGGTCTGCCGCTGATGCTGATGCCCTTCACGCAAGGCGCGGCCACGCTGTTGATCGCCGCGGCGGTGATCGGCTTCGGCAACGGCATCGGGTCGGGCATGGTGATGACGCTGGGCGCCGATCATTCGCCTCGCCTGGGCCGTGTCCACTTCCTCGGCGTGTGGCGGCTGATGTCGGACCTTGGCTCATCGTGCGGGCCGGCGCTGCTGTCGTTCCTGGCGGCGACCTTGTCGCTCGGTGCGGGCATTGCCGCCACCGGCCTGATCGCCTTCGCGGCGGCGGCCCAGCTCGCCTATTGGATCCCGCGCGCACACCGGCGCCGGCCCGTGCGCTGACTTCGCCCTGATGGCCGTGCGGGCGAGCGATCTGTGAAAGGATTTCACTCCGTTCAGAAAGGCGCACACCCATGGACTTGAAACTCAAAGGCAAGCTCGCGTTGATCTCCGGCAGCACCGCGGGCATCGGGCACGCCATCGCGGCCGCGCTGGCGGCCGAAGGCGCGCGTGTGATCGTCAACGGTCGATTGCAGGCATCGGTCGACGCCGCGGTGGCGCGCATCCATGCGGCCGACGGCGGCGAGGTGCTGGGCTTCGCCGGCGACCTGAGCACCCCCGCGGCCGCCGAGGTGCTGACGGCGCGGTTCCCGAACATCGAGATCCTCGTCAACAACCTCGGCATCTTCGAACCCAAGCCCTTCGAGGACATCCCCGACGAAGACTGGATGCGCTTCTTCGACGTGAACGTGCTGAGCGGCGTGCGGCTCGCGCGCCTGTGCCTGCCCGCGATGAAGCGCGCGAACTGGGGCCGCATCATCTTCATCTCGAGCGAAAGCGCGGTGCAGATCCCGGCCGAGATGATTCACTACGGCATGACCAAGACCGCGCAGCTCGCGGTGGCGCGGGGCTTGGCCGAATCGCTGGCCGGCACCGACATCACGGTCAACAGCATCCTGCCCGGGCCGACAAAATCACGCGGCGTCAACGACTTCGTCGGCGCCCTCGCGAAGGCCGACGGCAAGTCCTTCGAGGCCTACGAAAAGCAGTTCTTCGAGACCGCCCGGCCGACCTCGCTGATCAAGCGCTTCGAAACACCAGAAGAGATCGCCGCGATGGTGGCCTACATCGCCAGCCCGCTGTCATCGGGGACGACGGGCGCGGCGCTGCGTGTCGACGGCGGGTGCACGAAGAGCGCGTTCTGAGTGCTGGCGGCTTCCGCGAGAGACCCGACCACCCGGGATCGAATGGCCTGGACCCAGCCGCGCAGCGCGACGCAGATGTCTTCGGGCGCAGTCGCTGCGTCGGCGGTCAGGTTGGCAACGAACTGCTCGGCAATGAGTTGCTCGGAGCGCTCGAGTTCTCCATTCCACATGGCAGCCCAGCGCGCGTACTGTGCGACGCACTGCGATCCCTGTCTTTCGATGTCGATGGTCATGATGTCGTCCTTTTCGAGTGCAGGCCATGCTATGGAGCGGCTACTGACAGCGCTGTGTCAGCAGCCACCACGCATCAGCACAGGGAAACGACGCGGACCACGGTTTCGCAATAGTCGCGAAAGCCCATTCGCTCGTAGAGCCGGTGCGCGCCGCTGTTGTCGCGCATGACGTGAAGAAACGGTGTCTCGCCGCGCTGCAGCTGGCGCCGGATCAGCTGGATCATCAGCCGGCGCGCGAGGCCCCGGCCTTGAAAGTCCGAATGCGTGCACACGCCGCTGATCTCTCGCAGCGAGCCCGCGTGCATGCGCTCGCCGGCCATCGCCACGAGCTTCTCGCCGTCGAAGCAGCCGAAGTAGTCGCCCAGCTCGATCGTCCGGGGCCCGAACGGGCCGGGGTGCGTCAAAGCCGTGAGCTCGAGCGTTTGCGGCACATGCTGGGGGCCGAGCGTCACGGCGTCGGGGATCTCATCGGCCGCAGGCATGGCAGCGTCCCACACCATCCTGAACATCGTGGCCTCAGCGTCGATGCGCCAGCCGGCCGGCGCCGGGCCGGTCCAGCCGCCGCAATAGAAGTGCTCGTCGGGATCGCAACAGGGCGCCAGCGCGGCGAAGTCAGGGTCTGCTGCGTCGGCGAAGCCGAGAATCGGCGAGAAGCCTCGGGCGTACCGGCGCGCACCGTCGCTGCCGGTCGCGTACCTGGCATGTGGGCCGGTGAGGGTGTGCCAGAAGATGTTGTCGAGCAGTTGATTCATCGCGGGTTTGCGCTGAACGGCTCACGACTGCGTGGCCTGCCACGGGCCGACCACCGGGACCGCCTCGCCCTCGCCAGGCCAGGGCGGCATCGTGACGGCGACGACAGCCACCGCCTCGGCGGCCGAAGCGCGGAATTGAAAGTGCGTGCCCAACGGAATGGTCAGGCAGATGCCGGGCTCCAGCGCGACGATCTCTTCGCGCTCGCCCTGCTTGCGCCACATCTCTCCGCGCCCGGCAAGCACGAACCAGACTTCCTCGACCGTGCGATGGGTGACGGCACTCGCCGCCTTTCCGGCCGCCAGCTCGAAGTGCGCCATTCCGCCCGACGCCAGGCCCAGCAAGACCCGCACGTCGGAGCCATCCGGCGCGACCACGGTTCGTTCAGCGGGGAGGCACAAGGTCTCGAACATGCTCATAGCGTGGCATCGAATGGGGCAGCGTTGGCTGCCATTCTGACCGCGAGCGCCGGAATGGCCCGCGCCGACTTGTCAGTGCCTGATGCGTCAGCGCTGCATGCGCATGAGCTGCTCCATCGGCATCATGCGGTGGTTCAGGTGGGTCATGATCCACAGCGAGCCGAACACCAGCAGCATCACGATCAGCAGCCCGAACGCGAGCGCGAGGGCGTTGTTGAACATGTGCAAGCGGCTGCCTCAAAGGCGAGCGAAATCGCTCACTCGTGCGCCGCGACTCGGCGTTCGGACAAAACCCGCTGCACCAGAGGTGTCAGCTCCTCGAACAGGTCCTGCTTTTGCAACAGGTGACGCACGCCCACCTGCTCGGCACCGCTCACCAATTCGTTGGACACGTAGCCCGAGATGATCACGACCGGCAGCGCAGGATGCGAGCGTGCCAATTGCACGGCGAGGTCCAACCCCGACAAGCTGGGCATGTTGAAGTCGGTCACGACGAGGTCGAACGGCGCCGCGGCCAGCGCCTCGAGGGCCTCGCTCGCGCTCGCCACGGAGCTGGTGCGCCAGCCGGCACGCTGCAGCAGGCGCTCCACCACCAGCCGCACCACGTCGTCGTCGTCGACATACAGCACATATTCGCCGCGACCTCGTGCAGACCCGGCCGCCGCCGCATCGACCCCGCCGGCAGTGGGTGGCTCGCAGATCGGGAAGTACAGATCGATCGTGCTTCCTTTGCCGACGACGCTCGAGACGCTGATGCCACCGCGGTGCGCCTTCACGATGCCGTGCACGACCGACATCCCCAGGCCCGTGCCATCACCGATGGCCTTGGTGGTGAAAAAGGGCTCGAAAATGCGCACACGCGTTGCTTCATCCATGCCGATACCGGTGTCGCTGACCCACAGGTGCGCGTAGCGCCCGGCAGGCAAGCCGCCGAGTGCCTGGCCCGCGGCCGCGTCGAGCAGTTGCTCGTCAAGTCCGATCTCGATGCGGCCGGGGTTCCCCGACAGCGCATGCCAGGCGTTGGTCCCCAGATTCATCAGCACCTGCTGCATCTGCGTGGCGTCGGCATTCACGTACAGAGGCTCTTTCGCCAGGTCGGCGTGGAGCTCGGTCATCGCCGGCAGGCCTGAGCGCAGCAGCGCCAGCGTCTCCTCCAGGACCGGCTGCAGCGGCTGGACGACGAGCACCTGCATCTGCCGGCGGCTGAATGCCAGGATCTGCTGCACCAGCGCACGCGCACGCCGACTGGCACGGTCGATCTGCTCCAGGCTTTGCAGCGCCGGATGCCCCGGGCCGACATCGTCGCGCGCCAGCACCAGGTTGCCGAGGATCGCGCCGAGGATGTTGTTGAAGTCGTGCGCGATGCCGCCAGCCAGCGTGCCGATCGACTCCATCTTCTGCGATTCGCGCAGCTGCGCTTCGAGCCTGGCGTGCACCACCTCGGCCTGCTTGCGCTCGTTGATGTCGCGCTGCGCACCCACGAAACCCGTCAGCACGCCCTGCTCGTCGCGCAGCGGCGAGATGTCCAGGGCCACCCACAGCACCGAGCCGTCCTTGTGGTAGTTGAGGATTTCGCCGTGGAAGCCTTGGCCAGCGCGCACCGCGCCGGAGATTTCAGCCAGCGTGTCTTGCGAGGTCGCGGCACCTTGCAGGAACTTTGCCGTTCGGCCCAGCACGTCGGTCTCGGCATAGCCGGTGAGGCGCTCGAAGCCCGGGTTGACGTAGGTGATGCGCGCCTGCGCGTCGGTCATCAGCACGCCTTGCGAAATCTCGGCCAGCGCGCGATCGCGCAAGCGCAGCACATCGGCATTCGCGCGCATGGTCTGCTCGGCGCGGTAGCGCTCGCTGATGTCGCTGAACACCAGCACCATGCCCACCATCTGGCCCGTCTGATCGCGGATGGGCGCGGCGCTGTCGGCGATCTGGTATTGCGCACCCTCTCGAGACAGCAAGACGGTGTCGTTGGCCAACGCGACAAGCGCGCCGCTGGCCAGCACTCGCAAGATCGGATCAAGAGCGGGCTCGCGCGACTCGCGGTTGACGATGCGAAACACCTCGGCCAGCGGGCGCCCCTGGGCCTGCGCGGCAGGCCAGCCGGTCAGGAGCTCGGCGGCAGGATTCATGCGCACCACGCAGCCGGCGAGATCGGTCGCGATCACGCCATCGCCGATCGACTGCAGCGTGATCGCCAGGCTGTTCTCGCTGTTGCGCAACGCAGCCTCGCTCTCGGCCTGCGCTTCGACCATGCGATTGAAATAGCGCGCCACCGACTGGATCTCGGCCGGCCCCGCCTCCGGTGCGCGCGCGCCGCCATCGCCATCGGCCACCCGTGTCGCCGCAAGCTGCAGCGCATCGATGGGGCGGACGATGCCGCGCGCAACTTGCCAGGCCGCCAGCAATGCCAGCAGCATCAGGCCAGCGCCGATCACGAGGCTGCGCCACAGCGTGTCGCGATGCCCCGAAAAGGCCTCGTCCTGCGGCACGCCAGCCACGACACGCCAGCCGGTGCCAGCCATCGTGACGAAGGCGTACAGCCGCGTCACGCCATCGGGGCCCTTGGCAGAGAGAAAGCCCTCACGCTGACCGCGCGTCTCTTGCATCACCTGGGGCGGCGTGGGCTTGCCCAGGTAGACCTCCGGGTCGATCGATCGAAGCACGATGCGGTCCGACCGGTCCGTGATGGTGACGACGGCATACGGCGGCACCGATCCGAGAATGCGTCGGTTCAATGTCAGCAGGTCTTGCGAGATGGACATCAGGCCGGCCACGTCGCCGCGTTGGTCGCGCACGGGGTGCGTCAGCACGGTCAGCCAGCGCCCGGTCACCGGCCCCTTGAACGCGTTGCTGACCACGAACTGCCCCGCGGCGATGCCTTCTTTGAACCAGGGCGTGCCGAACTGCTCCTGCGCGCTGGGGCTCGGGCCGGGGCGACTCATGAAGATCAACTTCGCATTGCGATCGCGCACCGTCAAGGTACTGAACTCGGGCAGCACGCGGATGTACTCGGCGACACCGGCGTCGAAGTGGTCGGCATCGAGCGCTCTGACCTGCGGGCGTTCGGCGAGCCGTGCCATCACGGCGCGCTGGTCGCTCAGGGTCAGCTGCAACGCGGCCACGGTGTTGTCGACCAGCAGCCTGACCTTGGCCTCGGCCGCCGCGCGCGCCTGATCCGCCTGGATGCTCAAGAACCACGCCAAGACGGCCGCGGCCGGGAGCAGCACCGCCAGCACCAGCGCAATCATCAGCGACCTGATCGACAGGCGACCCCACGCGGGTGCGGCCACTTCGTTGGAGAAGGTGCGGTCGTCCATCCAGGCTCCCCGAAAGGTCGAGCGGTTGGGTGCCCACCCGAAGCGGGGCCGGGCCTTGTCCGCGCCATTGTCACCGTTGCGACCCCGCGCATGTGGTCGAAGTTGGGCCGTCGCAAGCGCAACCGGCTGCCGACGCTGCCGCGGATCGACGCGTCAGGCGCCACCGCGGGATACCTGTAAACGTTGACACTATCCGGCACGGTCGCCACCGGCGCATAGTCAGATCAAACACCAAGGAGGTCGACATGGCGCCAAGAACGACAAAGGAGCGGGCGGTGGTGGCTGCACACGATTGGCCGGCGTCCGACGGCATCCCATGAACCTGCGCCTCTTCGGTGGACGTGACATCGCTCGCGCTCATCCGGGGATATCGCTCCATGCGTTCCTCATTCGGCTGATCTGGTGGTGCGTGGGGCCGCTCGTGCTGCTCGCTGCGTACCTGGCCGTCGACCATGTCGGGCAAGTGCACGACAGGCGCCGGCTCGAAACGACCAACCTGGCGAAGACCCTCGCCACCGCGGTCGACCAAGACTTGAACGCGCGCATCGCCGCGCTGAAGATGCTGGCGGAATCGCCGCTGGTGGACGATGCTTCGCGCTGGAAGGAGCTCTACCAGGAAGCCCAGGGCTTTCGCCAGAGTTTTGGCAGCCACGTCATTCTGGCCGACCCGCAGATGCACATGCTGTTCAACACGCGCGTGCCGTTCGGGTCGCCGCTGCCGATGCTGCCGCGGCCCAAGGGCCGCGCTGCCGCGCCGCTCGCCGCAGAAAGCGGACGACCCGCGGTCGGCGACACCTTCGAGGGGCCCATCGCCAAGCAGCCCTTGGTTGCGGTCGCCGTGCCGGTGCTGCGCGACGGCCGGACCGTCGCACTGCTGCTCACGGTGTTCGAGGCCCACCAGTTCCAGAAGCACCTCGACCAGATGACCTTGCCGACCGGCTGGTCGCTCGCCCTGTTCGACGGCAACGGCGTGACGATCGCCCGCCGTTCGCCGCCGGGTCTCGACCCTGCTGCCGATGTCGATACCAGCGGGCGCTTTGTCGTGGCATCGGCGGTATCGCCGTGGTCGGTGGCGCTCGAGATCCCGCGCGGCGTCTATCGCGCGCCGCTGCTGGAGGCGGCTGCGATGCTGGCGCTCGCCGTCTTCGGTGCGACCCTGGCCGGTGTCGTCGGCGGCACGCTGGCCGGACGCCGGCTCGGGCGATCGGTGGCATCGCTGGCGCAGATGCCCGGGCCCGGTAGCGCCACGCCCGGCATCACCGAGATCGACACCGTGCGGCGCCTGCTCGACGAGGCCGCGCAACGGCGCGATCTCGCCGAAGCCACCTCGCTGGCGAGCGAACAGCGCTTTCGGCGCCTCTTCGACGAGGCGCCGCTGCCCCAGGCGCTGATTGCCAAGGACGGCACATTCATGGGCCTCAATGCGCGCTTCACGCAGGTCTTCGGCTACGGCCTCGACGATGTGCCCACACTGGCCGACTGGTGGCCGCGCGCCTATCCCGACCCGGCCTATCGGGCCTCGGTGATCGACGCGTGGCATGTCGCCGTTGCGCGTGTCGAGCCAACAAGCTCACACGTCGAACCGACGGAACGCCGCGTCACGTGCAAGAGTGGCGCGGTGCGTGTCATGGTGGCGTCCGGCATCGGCATCGGCAACGACTTCCTTGCCACGTTCTTCGATGTCACGGAGCGCAAGCGAGTGGAAGAGGTCCGCCAGCGACTCGCGGCCATCGTCGAGTCCTCCGACGACGCGATCGTCAGCAGCACGACAGATGGCGTGATCACGAGCTGGAACCGGGGCGCCGAAGGCACCTTCGGATTCTCGGCAAGTGAGGCGATCGGCAAGCCGCTGCGCGAGGTCATTCGGCCCGAGGCGGATGAAACGACGCGGACACCGGAACGCAGGCTCTTCCACGCTCGCGGCAGTGCAGGCCAGGGTGGCGTCGAACAGGTGGTCAGGCGGCACAAGGATGGGCATGCGATCACCTTGTCGGTCGTCACCGGCGTGATTCGCGAGGCATCGGGCGCCGTCTCGGAAGTGGCCGCGATCATGCGCGACATCACCGCGGCTCAGCGCCGCGACGCCGAATTGCAAAGACTCGTGGCCGAGCAGGCCACCCGCGAACGCCTGTTGCGCGATCTGACGGCCAGGCTGCGAACCCTGCGCGAAGAAGAATGCACACGCATCTCGCGCGAGGTTCATGACGGCCTCGGGCAGCTGCTCACCTGCCTGAAGATGGACACTCGCTGGATGATCCGCAGGCTGACAGCGGGAGCAGCCCCCGAAGACCTGCTCGCCAAACTTGCCGAGACCGAAGCGCTGGTCGATCAGACCGTCGCTTCGGTGCAGCGCATCGCGGTCGAGCTGCGCCCCAGCGTACTGGATGCGCTCGGCTTGCCGGCGGCGATTCGCGACGAGGCACGCCGCTTCGAAGACCGCAGCGGGGTCACCACCGTCGTCGAGGCCAGCACATCGGCTCCGCCGGATCGAGCGGCCGCGACAACGCTGTTTCGCATCCTGCAGGAGCTGCTGACGAACGCCGCGCGCCATGCCCAGGCGTCGTCGCTCCACATCACGCTGGCGGACGAGCCGGCGGCCTGGGTCATGCAGGTGCGTGACAACGGGGTGGGCATCCCGGTCGAGATGACGGGCCGCGTGTCCTCGCTGGGGCTGCTGGGCATGATCGAGCGCGCCGAAGCCATCGGCGGCAGCTTCCGTGTCGAACGCCACCCGGACGGCGGCACGCTCGCGACCGTCACGATCCCTCGTCCACCCGATTCGGAGAGCCGGCATGCAGCACGTTCTGATCGCTGACGACCATGCCGTGACGCGCCACGGCATCCAGCAGCTCCTGCGCGATGCGTTCGACGGGGTGCAGGTCGTCGGCGTGGGGGACGGCGACGCCGCGCTGGCCGAGCTCCCGTCGCGACCGTGGGACCTGATCCTGCTCGACGTGATGATGCCGGGCCCGAACATCCTCGATTTGCTCAGCCAGATCCGCCTCGTGAACCCGAGCGTGCCGGTGCTGGTGCTGACGGCCAGCAGCGAGATCGAATACGTCATCGAGACCATGAAGGCCGGCGCCAACGGCCTGATCCACAAGCACCATGCGGTCGACGACCTGCTGCAAGCCGTGCAGCGCATTGCCGACGGCGGCACGTATCTGCACGCCGACACTGCCGCCGCGATTGCGAAGACGCTGCAGGCGCGCCAACCCACCTTGCCTCACCATGATTTGTCGGCACGCGAGCTCGACATCTTCCGGCGCATCGCCCTCGGCCGCGCGATCAAGGAGATCGGCTTCGATCTGGGCTTGAGCGAGAAGACGGTGGCGACTTATCTGGCCCGCATCCGAGAGAAGACGGGCCTCACCAGCCACGTGGAGATCGCCCGCTACGCGCTGAAGAACGGCCTCGTCGACTGAGCGACGCGCGCCGCTGCGTAGGCAAATTGCCTACAGCGGCCGGTGCAATTGCGCACAAACCCAGCGCGTGTGCAGTGGCACGATCTGCGCATGGATAAACAGCGCGCACGGCCCCGGTTTCTCGTTGCCGACGACATGCCGGCAATGGCCGCCCTGGTCGGCGCACTGCTGCGCGAAGCCGGCGCCGAGGTCGTCGCCACGGCCCGCGACGGCGCCGAGGCGCTGCAGCTGTTCGACGACACCGCGCCCGATGCCGTGGTGCTCGACATCGAGATGCCCGAGCTCAACGGCTTCCAGGTGCTGCAGGCCATTCGCGCGAAGGAAGGCAAGACGCGCTGCCTGGCGATCATCCTGACGGCCCACTCCGAGCATGCGATGCGCGACGAGGCGTTCGTGTCGGGGGCCGATCACTTTCTGCACAAGGGCACCGACCTCGAGCGCCTGCTGCAGATCGTGCCCGACTTTGTCGGCCGACGCGCCGTCTAGGTCGGCAAGACCATCCACTCAACGACTCCGGGAGACACGGCATGTACGGTCTGGTCAATCAGGCACTCGAGGACTTCGTCAGGCGAGGGTTTGGCGACGCTTCCTGGCAGCAGATCCGTGAGAACGCAGACATCAG
>Ga0307515_10017765_pt1 | contig 12935 bp, 9 predicted proteins | sample 17_EM_MG_FD_194513 | JGI IMG/M metagenome (GOLD analysis project Ga0307515, IMG submission 194513) | Populus trichocarpa ectomycorrhiza microbial communities from riparian zone in the Pacific Northwest, United States - 17_EM | ecosystem: Host-associated > Plants > Roots > Unclassified | place...
ACGAGATCAAGCCGGGCGAGGTCTGGGTAACGCACGGCCGCGAGGAAGCTCTGGTCCGCTGGTGCGAGTTACAGAGCATTGCTGCCCGGCCGCTGCATCTCGTCGGCTATGACGACGAAGGAGAGTAGTGGATGCGCGCCTTCGCCGAACTGCTCGACCGCCTGGTCCTGACTCCGCAGCGCAACGCCAAGATCAAGCTGATGGCAGACTATTTTCGCGCAGCGCCCGATCCGGACCGCGGCTATGCCTTGGCAGCCATTGCCGGCACGCTGACGCTGAAAGCCGTGAAACCGAATGTACTCCGGCAACTCGTGCTGGAGCGGATGGACGAGGTGCTGTTCCGCTATTCCTACGACTATATCGGCGACCTGGCCGAGACGATTTCGCTGGTCTGGGAAAGGCCAACCGATAGCGAGACAACCGCCGCCGACCTCTCGCTTGGCGCCATCGTGCATCAGCTCGAAACGGCAGGGCGGGCCAATGTGCACGGGCTGGTTCGCAACCTGCTCGATCAACTCCAAGGATCGAGTCGTTTCGCCCTCCTGAAGCTCATCACCGGCGGCCTGCGCATCGGCGTCTCTGCACGGCTGGTGAAACAGGCGCTCGCCGACATGGGCAATGTCGATATCACCGAAATCGAAACGCTCTGGCACGGCCTTTCACCGCCCTATACCGCGCTCTTTCGCTGGCTTGACGGCAAGGCCGACAAACCGGAGCTGGACATGCCGGCCGTTTTCCATGCGGTCATGCTGGCAACGCCGGTGGGCGACAACGATCTTGCCGCGCTTGACCCGAAGGACTTTGCCGCCGAATGGAAATGGGACGGCATTCGCGTGCAGCTTGCCAATCTGGCCGGCACGCGGCGGCTCTATTCGCGCAGCGGCGACGATATCTCGGGCGCTTTTCCGGACATTCTCGAAGCGGCCGATTTCGAGGGAATCATCGACGGCGAGCTTCTGGTCGGCGGCACGATGCGCACCAACAACGCCACTCGGACCTTTTCAGACCTGCAACAGCGCCTGAACAGGAAAACCGTGACGCGCAAGATGCTAGAGGACTATCCGGCCTTCATCCGCGGCTACGACCTGCTTTTTTCCGGCAGGAAGGATATCCGGCCGGAAAGTTTTCTCACACGACGCGCAGAACTTGCCGCCCTGATCGAGAAGGCGGCGCCTTCCCATTTCGACCTGTCGCCGCTGGTCCCCTTCTCAAGCTGGGAGGAGCTCGACCGCCTGCGCGCCGATCCGCCCGATCCGGTCATTGAAGGCATCATGCTGAAACGGCTGGATTCGCCCTATACCTCCGGCCGATCGAAGGGACCGTGGTTCAAGTGGAAGCGCGAGCCTTATAATATCGATGCCGTGCTGATGTATGCCCAGCGCGGACATGGCAAACGGTCGAGCTACTACTCCGATTTCACCTTCGGCGTCTGGACGCAAAGCGACGGCAGGCAAGTGCTGGTGCCCGTCGGTAAGGCCTATTTCGGCTTTACCGACGCGGAGCTTGAGGTGCTGGATCGCTATGTCCGCAACAACACCATCGAACGGTTCGGCCCGGTTCGCTCCGTCCGTGCCGAAGCCGACCACGGCTTCGTGGTTGAGGTTGCCTTCGAGGGGATCAACGTCTCCACCCGGCACAAATCCGGCGTCGCCATGCGCTTTCCACGCATATCGCGACTGCGCAGCGACAAGCTGCCGCGCGACGCGGACAGGCTGGAAACGCTGCTTGCAATGATCGGAGAGCCTGACGTTGACCGAACTGGAACTGGGGAACCAATCTAGGGAGCGATTGTTAATCTGCAGCATCCAACCGAAGGAGAAAGACGATGCCTGCAAAATCCCAGGCCCAACAAAAAGCCGCTGGTGCCGCCCTGTCGGCGAAGCGCGGCGACACGAAGAAATCCGATCTCAAGGGCGCTTCCAGGAACATGGAGAAATCCATGTCGGAGAAACAGCTGAAGGATCTGGCGGAAACAGACCGTAAGAAACTGCCGGAAAAGAAAGAATCCAAATAGGCACATGCCTGAATTCCCGGCTCTGCGCAGTACATATTGTTAAGACGACTTTGCGACAATGCCGACCGACTGCTGTCGAGTAAAAGAACGGCGTTGGAGATTTCGTGTTTTCGGGACTGTCGAGCGTACTCAGAAAATCAACAATAGTTCGGCTCATCAAGCCGAACTATCTGCCGACCTATGTTGCGCTGATGGTGGTGATCGCAACCGCTATATTTGCCGAACAGCAAAACCGCGTGGTCCATGCGGCAAAGATGCGTGCGGCAGTCGCAGCGGAACTCAATCCGATCCGCTCGAAGCTCGAAGCCAATATCAATGGCGACATTCAGCTCGTGCGCGGGTTGATCGCGACAATCTCCACCGAACCCGGCATGAACCAGAAGCGGTTCTCCGATCTGGTGCGCAATATCTTCACCGAGCGGTCACGGCTGCGTAACATTGCCGCCGCCCCGGACCTCGTCGTCTCCCTCGTCTATCCACTCCAAGGGAACGAAAAAGTTCTCGGCCTGGACTACCGCAAGAATGAGAACCAGCGCGCTGCCGCGCTGCGGGTTCGCAATCTCGGCAACATGGTGCTCGCCGGCCCTCTCGACTTGGTTCAGGGCGGAAAAGGTCTTATCGGCCGCTTTCCCGTCTCCCTTTCCAATGGTGGCGAATCCAATCGCTTCTGGGGTATCGTTTCCGCGGTCATCGACATCGATCGGCTCTATCAGGACAGTGGCCTTCTTTCGCAGGCCCTCGACATCGACGTGGCGATTTCCGGCCGCGATGGCCTGGGCGAAAACGGCGCGTTGTTTTACGGCGACAGCCGCGTCAAGGCGGCCGACCCTGTCGAAGTCAGCGTCTTCCTACCCGGCGGATCTTGGGTGATCAGCGCCATCCCGAAGGGAGGATGGATCGATACGCCACCAAATGCCTGGCTTGTTCGCACCCTCATCGTACTCGGGGGGCTTTTCATCATCGTGCCGATGTTCGTCAGCGGACAGCTGATGGAGGAGCGGAAGCGCAATATCCAGGTGCTCGAAAACAACAAGGATCAGTTGCAGGAGCTGTCCCACCGCCTGAAGATCGCACTCGACGCGTCGCAGATCGGCATCTGGGAACTCGATATTTCCTCCGGCAAGCTTCTGTGGGACGACCGCATGAAGGAACTCTACGGCCTGCGCAAGGACGCGCGCGAAGTCTATGAAGACTGGCGCGACGCGCTGCATCCGGACGACCTGCAAAGAGCCGAACAGGAGTTCAGCAGCGCCCTTCTCCACGGCGCGAGTTACGTCTCACAATTCCGCATCCGCCTTTCCGGCAACCGGACCCGGCATATTCGCACCGTCGGCTCGAAATATATCGGCGCGAGTGGCACGGAAAAAATCGTCGGCGTCAATTGGGATGTCACAGTCGATGTCGAAAAGAACGAGCGGCTTGAAGCAGCCAAGGGACAGGCCGAGGCACACAGCGCGGAACTCGAGGCCGCGCGGCACCGGATGGAATTCAACGCCCTGCACGATCCTTTGACGGCGCTGCCGAACAGGCGGTATCTTGACCAGATCCTGGCGCAGAATCATTCCAGCGCCGCGACACAGGGCCTCGCCAGCATTTTCCACATTGATCTCGACCGTTTCAAGGAAATCAACGACACTCTGGGCCACGCGGCGGGCGATGAAATCCTCCGGCACGCCGCCAAGATCCTTCGCGCCAATACCGGCGACGATGATTTCGTCGGCCGTATCGGTGGAGATGAGTTCGTTATCATTTCGGCGTCGAGGGCCATGACGCGGCACTTGCCCAGCGCATCATCGACGCGATGAGCATACCGGTTACATACAAGGAACAAGAGTGCCGTATCGGGGTCAGCATCGGTATCGCCCACCAGGCAAGACTGGAAGAGGAGCTGACCCAGGTTCTCGTCAATGCCGACATTGCTCTTTATGAAGCCAAGCGCCGCGGCCGCAACCGATGTGAGTTCTTCACCCATTCCCTGAAAACCGCGGTCTTCAAAACCAAGCAGACGGCGGATGAAATCCTGCGCGGGCTCGAACAGAACGAGTTCATCGCCCATTTCCAGCCGCAATTCTGTCCCGCCACGCTCGATATCATCGGGGTCGAAGCGCTGGCCCGCTGGGATCATCCGACCAAGGGATTGCTTGCACCCTACGCCTTCCTGAAGACGGCAGAAGACATCAATGTACTTGCCGAGATCGACCAGAGGATTTTCGAGCAGGCGCTTTTCCAGTCAACCCGCTGGGAAGCAAGCGGGATCGATATCCCGAAAATATCCGTCAATCTTTCCTATCACCGTTTGCACGACGAAAAGCTGATCGACCGCCTCAACCAGATGGTTATTCCAAGAGGCAAAGTTTCATTCGAGCTGCTGGAATCGATCTCCTTCGACGAGAGCGATATGACCGTGCTTTCGAATATCGAGCAGATCAAGAACCTCGGCATCGATATCGAGATCGACGACTTCGGCACCGGCTATGCCTCGATCATCAGCCTTTTGAAGCTCACCCCGCGTCGCCTCAAGATCGACAGGCAGCTGGTCATCCCGATTTTGACCTCCGAAAAGCAACGCCAACTGGTCGCCTCGATCATCGACATCGGCATTTCACTCGGCATCGAGGTCATCGCCGAGGGCGTCGAAACCATGGAACATGCGCGCATCCTGAAAGACCTGGGCTGCCACGGGCTCCAGGGTTACGCATTTGCCCGGCCGATGAGTGCCAACGACCTCGCAAACTTCGCACGAGAACGCCGGTGGCTCGCGGCCTGAACCGGAAAATATTCGATTGATTCGCCCGGACAGAGGCTGGCCGCAACGCCGCAAGCCCGATTTCCAGGGTCCGGCACGGGCAAATCCAACGCAGAGCGTGTATCGATTTGTTTCTTTGATCGGCATTTTTGTATTCTAGAGTTTCCCGTTCGTGTCTCGATGTCGATCGAATATGTCTGAAAAGCAGAACCCACCGGAACCTCCTGCAAATACGCCGCATTGGAATGCGGGAGCTTCGGTGCGCCTTAATGCCAATGTGTAGAATATTCTTCCGGAAACAGCAGAGATCACCGTCCACGATAGTCAAATCTTGCTCATGGCGAAAATGGATCGGCATTTCCGGAATGTTTCCAGCCCTGCTTTTCTCAGGAAAACAGAGGTGATTTCTTGAAGATTGAAGTCAGTTTTCGTTAGTGGATCGATGCGCTTCTCATATCTCCCGAAACGAAAACGCAAAGGATTTATAATGGTTGGAGCGATATCAAGCACCTCACTCCTGTCGACGTTGACCACCAGCAGTTCAAGCAGCAGCAGCAGTGCGCAGATAGCATCTCTGGAAGCGCAGATTCAGGCCAAGCAGACAGAACTGGAAGAAGCAAAAACCGACGACGACAAGGCGGAGGTAACCGAGGAGATCGCCGAACTGCAGGCAAAGCTCAAGGCTTTGGAAGCGGCGGAGGCTCGAAAAGCCCAGGCTCAGCAAGCGGCGGCATCGAATGGCCAAAGCGGCCAGGAAGAACCGGCATCGCTGATCGGCACCCGCAACTTCCAGGATGGCGAGCAGTTCGGAAACCGCGAAATCTGGGTCTGATCTCTTCACGACCTCGGGGAGCATGACGTCGCCCCGCGATCGATATCATGAGCAGCGTGACATCCTTCGGCAATGATTGCCAAGCACATGTTGCTCATGCACATTCGGCGCAAACACCCGTCGCCCTTCGTCCGCGCGGGAAACAATTCGACACCCGACCGACAAACGCCAGACATATGCAGCCTTTAAATGGGTCAGGCTGCCTGTCATTCTCGCGTTGGCGCGGTGGCTGGACGAAAGTGAATTGCGCGCCTGGAAATTTTCTACGCCACCCTTGAAATTACGGCCGGAATATCCAAAGCCGTGGCACTTGGGAAACACCAAAGCTGGGGATAGCCCTTTTAAACCCAATCTTTGCAATTGTTCCCTCGCAAGCGGCGCGGAAAATGTTAAAGACGAAAAATATGAATCGTTTGTTACCGGGACATCATGTTTCGGATGGGGACCCAGATGAAAATTGTAAAAGCGCTCCTTCCCTTGAGCCTGCTGCTTCTCTCCGGCTGCGTCGTTGGCCCTGACTATCAAGCTCCGAACGCAGCCCTGCCCGCGAAATTCTCGGAGGGCGGCCAAGCAACAGCTGATGACGTGACCCTCAAGCCATGGTGGGAAGCCTTCCGCGACAAGAAACTGAACAGCCTCGTTGCCCAGGGCTTGGGCGAGAACCTCGATGTCCAGCAATCGATCGAGCGAATCATTGAAGCCCGTGCCGATGTGATCGTTGCAGCGGCCGGCGGCCTGCCGGAGATCAGCGCCAGCGGATCGGGGAGTGTTGCCGGTCAGGACGGCTCATATCCTCGCAACAGCAGCGGCAATGACCACAGCGAAACCAAGACGATCGGCGGCGGCGGCGACGCATCCTGGCTGATCGATCTGTTCGGCCAGTATCGACGCGCCAAGGAATCGGCGAACGCATCGCTCGACGCCGCTTATGCCGACGTCAATGTCGCTCGCCTTGCCTACCTGTCCGACCTGACCTCGTCCTACATCGAAGCGCGCTACAATCAGGAAGCCTACGCTCTTCAGCAGAAGAGCCTTGCCTCACGGCGTGAAACGCTCAAGCTGACGAACGACATCAAGGCGGCCGGTGCGGCTTCCAGCCTCGACGTCGTTCAGGCTGAAGGTCTCGTGAACTCGACGCTGGCGGAACTGCCCGGTTATCAAACCGGATTCAATCAGGCGGCAAACCATATCGCTACACTGCTCGGTCTGCCGGCAACATCCGTCACCGCCGGCCTGAGAAACGGCTCCTCGCAGCCCTCACCGCGCTACAATACCAAAATCGGCGTTCCGGCCGATCTGGTGCGCAATCGCCCGGACATCCGCAAGGCGGAACGCTTGCTGGCGGCTGCAACGGCATCGATCGGCGTTGCCGAAGCCCAGCTCTATCCGAGCCTGAGCCTGAGCGGCACGATCGACGGTTCGCGAATCGTCGCTTCCGCTGCCAGCGGCGGCCTCAGCAGTTGGTCCTTCGGCCCGAGCCTGAGCCTCCCGATCTTCAACGGCGGCCGATTGAAGGCCAATGTCGATATCGCCAAGTCTGGAGCGCAGCAGCAGTACCTCGCCTGGAAGCAGACCGTTCTCAACGGTGTGGAAGAAGTCGAGAATGCCCTCGTCGCACTGCGCAACAACTACCAGACCGTCGCAGCGCTGCGTAAAGTGGTTGACTCCTATGAACAGGCATTGAGCCTGGCTCGTGAAAGCTACAAGGGCGGCGCGACCTCGCTGCTCGACGTTCTGGACGCGGAACGCTCGCTGGCGACCTCGCGTATCTCGCTCGCATCGGGCATTCGCAATCTGGCCAACAATTATGTCTCCCTCAATGTCGCCATCGGCGGCGGAGCGGGTATCGAAGCTGTCGGCCAATAAGCCGAAGGGCAATACGCCCGCCGGTATCGGCGGGCTCAAGGAAGAACAAAAAAGCGCGGTGGACTTCGATCCATCGCGCTTTTTCTTTGGGGACTACACTGTTTGCTGCATTTGAGACTATGGCGTGGAGACAGATGAAGCTGGATTGGCTTCTCACGTGCACATTGCGGCGCCAGCAAACAGCGTGATGACCTTCTACATCCAGTCTCGCAAACGAAAGGCCGGCGGCACTTTGCAGCCGACACGGAAATCACGGTTTCGCGACGCAGGACCGGCCTTTCCAGGCCGACGGAAAGCCACCCGGTTCGGTTCTCGATCAAACCTGCGCTGCCGCACACAGCGGCAAGCGTACGGTCTGGAGCAAACCACCCTCCTGGCGATTGACGATGGTGATCGTGCCGCCATGGTTCTCGATGATCTCGCGTGAAATGGCGAGCCCGAGTCCCGCACCCGGCACAAGCTGCCGGCGTGCCTGGTCGACGCGGAAGAACGGCTCGAATACACGATCGAGCAGGTTTTGCGGGATGCCGGGTCCGCTGTCCATAACCGTCAAAACAGCCTCGACACCATTGCTGGAAAGCGAAACACGAGCGCCCTGGCCGTGGGTCGCGGCATTCACCACCAGATTGCGCACGGCGCGCTTCAGCGCGAAAGGCGATCCTTTGACCAAGACCTGCGTGACCGGCCCCTGCTCGACCGGCATATCCGTTTCGCGGACCTCCTCGGCAACTGACCGCAGAACCGTGTCCAGCGAAACCTGTTCCTGCGCGGCGGGGCTGACCTCCTCGCGCACCAGCCGGATGGCGCTGTCGGCGATATGATCAAGTTCGTCGAGATCTTTCAGCCAGGACTGCCGGTCGTCTCCGTCACCGACGAATTCGGCGCGAAGGCGCATGCGCGTCATCGGCGTGCGCATATCGTGCCCCGCGGCCGCAATCATGCGCATGCGGCTGGAAACCGCGGCATTGAGGCGTGTAGCCAGCCGGTTGATGGTCTTTGCGGTCGTGCGTACCTCCATCGGGCCCGTCTCCGACAATTCCGGAATGATACCATCGGGGCGGATTTTGGCGATCGTCTCATCGAGGATACGCAACGGCCGCATCATCACATTGCTGGCATAAATCGAGATACCGGCCATGCCGATTGCAACCAGCGCCAGATAAGCCGCGAGCGGCAGATATGGAAACGGCCCGGGGCCTGGGAAATCGAGATAGGCCCAGCGCGCTCCGTCGAGTTGAACAGCGATATCCTTGCGATGCGTATTGAAGCTCTTGAGCGCGACAACATTGGCTGTGTAGCCTTGGCGCCGGCCCTCTTCCTGGATGCTGTCCGTCCGCTCCTGGTCGATACGATCCTGCTCGGGCTTTTCCTGAATCTGGATGTGCAGGGTCTCCGCCGCCGAAGGATCGGCGTGAAGCAGCAGAAGCGCGAATTCGGCCTTTTCGGCAATAACACGATCGAACATCGCCTCCGGCGGCTTCCGCAAGAGCGACGCCGTGACGAATGCGGCGATCACCAGCACAAGAACGACCGAGATGACCAGCAGCGCCGTAAACCGTGTGCGAAGGGACAACATCTCTAGTTGCTCCGTTCGACAGGGACCGCGAGCTGATAGCCTTTGTTGCGCACCGTCTTCAACATGGCAAAAACGCTGGCATCGCCGAGTTTGCGGCGCAGACGGCTGACCAGAATATCGATCGAACGGTCGAAAGGATCAGCTGTCCGCCCTTGCGTGAGGTCAAGCAGTGAGTCCCGCGAAAGGACCCGGCCCGGGCGCTGGAGAAAGACCATCAGCAGCTCAAACTCGCCACCGGTCAGATCGACGGCACTCCCATCGGGCGCAAGCAGGGTGCGGCTTTCGATATCCGCGATGTAGTTGGCAAAGACGTATTGACGGCTACCCGCGGGTTGCGGCTCGCTGCGGCCGCGCCGCAGCACGGCACGGATGCGGGCGGCCAGTTCACGGGGATTGAACGGTTTTCCCAGATAGTCGTCGGCACCGAATTCGAGCCCGATGATCCTGTCGACGTCTTCCTTCAGCGCCGTCAGCAAGATGATCGATAGTTGCGGCATTCGCCCACGCAGCGCACGGCAAAGATCGAGCCCGGAACCGTCCGGCAGCATGACGTCGAGAACCAGGAGGTCGATCTTCAGCTCGGCGAGCTTGCCCTCGCACTCCCCCTTGCTGCCGGCCAAGCTGACACGAAAGCCCTGTCCGTCAAGGTATTTTCCGAGCAGGCGGCGAATCTCGAGATCATCGTCAACGACAAGAATGTGCGGTGTTGTATCCATGGGGCATTTATATCAGCCGCGCGCCAAAACGCACGCGCTCCGCTCATTGCCGTCAGCCGTTTTCAGTGTCGAAATATTTCCGGCTAGGTCGAACGTACATTTCGTTACAAAAATCACGCCCGAATATTTCCAGATATGGCGAAGCCGACGCGCGCTGTGGCCGAACCCATTCGCCAAACTCCAAGCAACGAATTGCCGCAGGGATCGATTTTTATCGTCGTCGCGGGTTGGCATCGCGGCCGAAAGCAGACATAAAAACACTATGCCCTCGCGCCGTTTTGCGGTGCGCTTCGGGCTCCGGTCGTAGCGCGCAGATGCCGCGGCCTTCGCGAACCCCTGGTGGTTCTTTTCAGTCGGAAAGCTTTAAGGAAACGGGCACATAGAGATCGCAGCGACATTGCTTCTGGTTCTGGTTCTTGCACCCTTCGCGGGAAGCCTTGCTGCAATCTGCATTCCGACACACAAGGGCACCGCGAGCGCCTGGCTTTCCGGATCGATCGCCCTGTTCTGCCTCGTCACCTCAGCCGGGCTCTACCCCATCGTCGCGTCGGACAAGGTTCTTCGCTACGATGTGAACTGGCTTCCCGAATTGGGGCTCAATTTCTCGCTGCGCATGGACGGCTTCGCCTGGATGTTTGCAAGCCTGGTCACGGCGATCGGCCTGCTTGTCGTCATCTATGCCCGCTATTACATGTCGACCAGCGATCCCGTCCCGCGTTTCTTCGCCCTGTTCCTCGCCTTCATGGGCGCGATGCTCGGCGTCGTCCTCTCCGGCAATCTCATTCTGCTTGCGATCTTCTGGGAACTGACCAGCATCATCTCCTTCCTGCTGATCGGCTACTGGCATCACAACGCGCATGCCCGCGACGGCGCCCGCATGGCCCTGACGGTTACCGGCACGGGCGGCTTGTGCATGTTCGTCGGCCTGATGCTGATCGGCCATATCGTCGGCAGCTACGATCTCGACGTCGTGCTCAACTCCGGCGACCTGATCCGCAACGATCCGCTCTACACGACCGTGCTGATCCTCATCCTGCTTGGAGCGCTCACCAAGAGCGCGCAGTTCCCGTTCCATTTCTGGCTACCACACGCCATGGCGGCGCCGACGCCGGTGTCGGCCTACCTCCACTCCGCTACACTGGTGAAAGCCGGCGTCTTCCTTTTGACCCGCCTCTGGCCGGTCATGGCCGGCACCGACCAATGGTTTTGGATCGTCGGCCTGGCCGGTCTCAGCACGCTTCTGCTCGGGGCCTACTTCGCCATCTTCCAGCAGGACATGAAGGGGCTGCTTGCCTATTCGACGATCAGCCATCTCGGTCTCATCACCGTCCTTCTCAGCCTCGGCAGTCCGCTGGCGGCGGTCGCTGCGATTTTCCACACTATGAACCATGCAACCTTCAAGGCCTCGCTTTTCATGGCGGCCGGCATCATCGACCATGAAACCGGCACGCGCGACATGCGGCGGCTGAGCGGCCTGTTTAAATACATGCCGATCACCGCGACGCTTGCCATGGTCGCCAGCGCCTCGATGGCCGGCGTGCCGCTGCTGAATGGCTTCCTGTCGAAGGAAATGTTCTTTGCCGAGGCGATCGAAACGCACAAGTACAATCTGCTCGACACGATCACGCCCTATGTCGCGACGCTCGCCAGCATGTTCGCCGTCACCTATTCGCTACGGTTCATCTACAGCGTGTTTTTCGGCCCGCCGCCGCATGACCTGCCGAAGACGCCGCACGAGCCGCCGCACTGGATGCTGGCGCCCATCTATTTCCTCGTCTTCTCCTGCCTCGTCGTCGGGGTCATCCCGGCGCTGACCATTGGTCCCTTCCTGCATACGGCGGTCCAATCCGTTCTCGGCGACGCCACGCCGGTCTACAGCCTCGCCGTCTGGCACGGCTGGAACCTGCCGCTGTTCATGAGTCTGATCGCACTTGCCGGCGGCGTCGGGCTGTTCCTGATCATGAGGCCTTATCTTGCCACAAGCACCGAAGGACCGCCCTACTTCCGGCGACTGGAAGGCCAGCGCATCTTCGAGCGCGTGCTTGTCACCCTGTCCTGGAAATGGGCACGGTCGATCGAGATGCGCGCCGGCACCCGCCGCCTTCAGCCGCAAATGCGGATCCTCGTTGCCGTTGCCCTGGTGGCCGGAGCAGTGACGCTCCTGTCGCAGGGCTTCAAGCCGGCGGTGATCGCCTTCCGCAGTATCGACCCGGCCTTCGCGCTGCTCTGGCTGATCGGCATGATCTGCGCCGTCGGCGCTGCCTATCAGGCCAAGTTCCACCGCCTGGCAGCCCTCGTGTTGCTCGGCGGTGCCGGTCTCGTCACCTGCGTCACCTTCGTCTGGCTTTCCGCGCCGGACCTCGCAGTCACGCAACTGCTCGTCGAGATCGTCACGACGGTTCTCATCCTGCTCGGCCTGCGCTGGCTGCCGAAGCGGATCGAGGACCCGGACGACCCGGAGATGATGACAATCTCCACGCGCCTGCGCCGCCTCCGCGATCTCGCCACCGCGGTCTTCGCCGGTTTCGGCATGATGCTCGTCTCCTACACGATGATGAGCCGGGAAATGCCGGAGACGATTTCGAGCTATTTCCTCGAGCGCGCCTATAGCGAAGGCGGCGGCACCAATGTCGTCAACGTCATCCTCGTCGACTTTCGCGGCTTCGATACGCTCGGCGAAATCGCCGTGCTGTGCATCGTCGCGCTGACCGTGTTCGCGCTGCTGCTGCGTTTCCGCCCGGCTACCGAGAGCCTGGAGACGCCGGAACAGCAGCGTGTGCAGAACGCGTTCGACGACGATCACCCGGACCGCAAGAAGGGCGACAGCATCGCCGAATACCTGCTCGTTCCCTCCGTCATCATGCGCTGGATGTTCCCGGTCATTGGCATGCTGGCCGCCTTCCTGTTTTTCCGCGGCCATGATCTGCCGGGCGGCGGCTTTGCAGCCGGTATCGCCATGTCGATCGCCTTCATCCTGCAATACATGGCCGGCGGCACGCGCTGGGTCGAGGAGCGGTTGCGTATCCACCCCCTGCGCTGGATGGCGATAGGTCTGTTGGTTGCCACCGCGACCGGCCTTGGTTCCTGGGTCTTCGGCTATCCATTCCTGACCTCGCATGCGCAATACATCTCCCTGCCGGTGATCGGCAAGATACCGCTGGCAACTGCTATCCTGTTCGATCTCG